>ENA-OPNV01000023-OPNV01000023.1-human-gut-metagenome-genome-assembly--contig:-NODE-23-length-101400-cov-17.176684_pt1 | contig 101400 bp, 98 predicted proteins | sample MGYA00241542_ERZ501781 | MGnify/ENA primary metagenome ERZ501781 (study PRJEB25962, sample SAMEA2042609) | human gut metagenome | biome: human gut; feature: human-associated habitat; material: faeces...
CTGAACTCCAAGGAAAATCAAGCCATCTAGTATCAGGTGAAAATCTAATATTAGATATTACCTTTCTTTTTAATACAGAAGTTCTAGTACCACTTTTCTCAGGTCTTACTGCATCATTGTTTAATGAACCTGACCTCTGCCAAGGATATACTAACCAATTTAATTCCCAGTTTTGTTCTTTAGCATTATATGCATAGAATGTATTGCCATTATCCGTATCATCTATAAAGTGACTCTTATAGAACATTCCTGCTACCATTCCTCTATTCTCATAGTTTGTAGTAAGAAAAGATTTGTGGAAGAATCCATTATCATTAGGAGCAGGAACTGATGAAGAAGTCTGTATAGTAATATCTCCAGCATTTGATTTAAACTCTACTAAACCTACTATATCAAGCTCAAAGTCTCCACCTTCTAGTGCTTGTTTTGTACTATTATCAAACTCTATATCAGGAGAGTGCATAGTAATAATAGATTGGTCAATAAAGAATGCATTATTATTAGTAGCTTTATCATTTTTTGCACTGTTATTAGCTGCCATAAAGTTAGTTGAAATCATACTTTGTATTTCAGCTCCTCTATCACTACCTGTCTTTAATGGGTCTAAGTGTGCAAATGCTACAGTAGCACCTTTATCTATATCAGTAGAATTATTTATATTTGAAGACATAGGTCTAAAGAACCAAGAGGACTGAGCAAATGGAGTATTAGAAACTCTATCCTTTACACAAAATACAGTAGGACATAATATACCTTGGGCTAATACCATTCTATCATAAATAGATGGTAATACTACTAATGCTCTAGCTCTCTTATATCCTAAACTTGAAAGAGTATTCTTTGTATCATCATCTAGATTAAATGTCATTTTTGGAACTACGATGTTATCTCCATCTCTGTGTGGTTTATTATTTCTAGGAACATCATAATTACCTAACCATAAAGGTTCAGACCATTTTCCTGTCTTATGTTGGAATTGAATACCAAGTCTATAGGTATCACCTATTTTAAATGATGATGTATTACCAACAACAAGCTGATTATTATATTCATAAACAGCATCTGAGTCATCAACACTATTAAGTTCTATTGTTCTAGTTCCTATTGATATTTTATTATTAGCTACAGAATTTTTTAGAATATTTTTTATAGAATCAGGAATACTGTCTCTCTTTAACTCTATATTACCTAAGAACAATGTATTATCTTTTTCAGTTATAGTTCCTGCAATAATAGATTCACCTCCAATATATAACATCTTTGTAGGGTCTATATCAGTTCCTGTTAATCCTGTATCTACATAAGTTATTTCATCACTTCCTGTAATTTCTATATCAGTTACTATTTTCACTATAGGAGTAGCATCAAGAGATGTTCTATGGATAGAATATATTCTAAGATATTGAAAGTTAGTTTCTGGATTTTTAATACTAATATGAAAGGTATTGCCAACTATATCTTCAGGGCTTCCTCCTCTAGTAACAAATGAAGTATTGTATAACTCTGTAGTATAAAATATATTACTTTCTTGTCCATATCTATTATAATAGGAAAAAGCATATTGAATAGTTCCAGGTGAAAATGCTCCACCACCTTCTTCTCTAGTAACAGTTACCTCTTCATTAAGTTCTAGTTCTTGAGTAAAATCAAAACAGCCTTGAGGATATAATTTAGATTTCTCTTCTTCTGTAAGCTCTGATATATCTTTATTATAGCGTAATTTATCAGCTACAATATTTATTGACCTTGGTTGATTCTTACCATCTACCCAATATACTTTTTGAACTAATTCACCTTCGTAAATTCCCAATGTTTGAGCTGGATGCTTAGTATCCATATTAAGATTTCCTCTATATATTATAGAAGAATCCCAACTACTTTCACCAAAAGCCCAGCTCTTTTCATTTTTTTCTAATCTGTAAATAAGATTCTCTGTTTCTGTTGCACCATCATTAACTGATGTACTAGCAGTAAATACAACTAGGTAATCTCCTACTACACAATGTCCTACATAAGAACCTATAATTATTACTTCAGCATTCTTAGGTCCTCTTTCATTTGTCATTGATAATAGAGTATTATTATCCCTAGCTGTAAATCTTATATTATGTGCTTCCCAAAGGTATTTAGACTCTTGTCTAATAGGATGATTATCCTGTCTCATACCTTGGAAAACATGAAAATCTTGTTTCATCATTATTGCTGCTTAAAGGTTTCCTTTGAACCATTATTAATGAATCCCATCTTATGCTCTGTAACTCTAGGAACCAATGTATTCCATGAATTAGTTATTGATTCCATTTCATCAATTGTAGGCATTATTAAGCTCGTCTGAGCTTGACCTACAGCAAAAGCATAATCTTGACAAGTAGAGCTATAAACATCACCTTTAATCTTACCTGTATCAAATAATACTTTGTACCTTTTTTTAGTAATATAAAGCTCTAATGCTTCTCTAAAGGAGCTATTGTCAGCTATCATTGGATAACCATCACAATCAACAGGAATAGCCTGATAAGCTATCTCTATTGTACCATCCTTCATAGAGGTATAAATAGCTTGACCTTGTAATTTATATGTCAAGTCATATGAATCTCCTTTATCTTTTGACAGATGAAAGTTATCAGTGGAACTTCTAAATACTTGACTATAACCTTCCTTAAAAGCTCTAACTTGAATCATCTTATGAAAGTCACAAGGAAGTAATGCTCTATATTCTTTAATTTCAAGGTTTGCTGTCTTCTCTATATATAGCTTAGGCATACCTACCTTCCTTATGAAGTCAACTGTATAATTGACTACTCTTTCAAGAGTTAAATCTTGAAGTAATGGATTATCAAGCAGATTATCTAAGACTTCTTTAATTGAAATATATCTTTCCATTATGTATAAATATTAATCTTTCTAGGACGTCTTATCATTTGTATTATATCAAGAGCATTAGCTAATGAACTACCTGGGTCACTAAAATCTATATCAGAACTAGAATAAGGTGTAGAAGGCTCTAATTCTATAGGCTTAGGAATATTGATTATATCATTGAACTGTAATTGAGGAATCTTAATTAGTTCGGTTTCTGGTAGATAATGATTAATCATCATAGTTGTAGTATTACTCATAGGACCAAAATCCATAGGAGTATAATTACCTAACATAGCTCTTTCAGCATTTCTTCTTTTAGCTAATCCTCTAAGTTGATTATCCTTACTAGCCCACATAGACCTCTGTACATCTTGTATTGTAGCCTGTCCTGCTAAGTATCTTGTTAGAACTGGGTTAACTCTCTTTCTGAAGTTTCCTGCACCAACATTATAGCTATAACTATATAATCCATCAAGCTGTGTTTGACTTAATCTAGATGTAGCTCCTTTAGGGAGAGAAGCATTAAAGTCTCTAGCTTCTGCTTCAAAGCTTCTGTTAGTTTTCATAGAAGAGCCTTCCCAATTAGATATTCTCTTTCTTATTGAAGATGATGGTTTATAACCTCCATCTTTATATTTATTATAGCTATCTCTTATTTCATTTATATCATAGACTCCTTTGTCTACACCTAATTTAATAAAAGCAGCTCTTTCTGACATACTTAAGTCTTTCCACATAACATAAAAGCATCTAATAATCCATTCTTTAATTGTCTCTTAAGGGATATTTTAATATCTCTATTAAGTTCAAATGTATAGAAGGATTTGTTATTATATAGTGCTTTACTCTTATCATAAATCACTTTAAATATTTCTCTTTCTTCTGCTCTTATAAGAGTTCTTTTTTCATAGGAATCTTTATCCTCAGACCAGAGATTAAGAGTAGCATCCCAATCAATAGGGAGATTAGTTTGTACTTTACCATTCTTTAATATTATTTTAGCTTGATATTTTCTTAATGTTATTTCACCCATTCTTTCAGGCAATTTAATAGAGCCTAAATGAAGAAAGCTTTTTGCAATGGCTTTGTTCATAGTTCTTATAATTGCATAAAAGTCATGCTCTGATATAGGCTCCATACCTAACCATTTATTCTTCCTTAACCACTTATAAGCATCATAAACACCTAATGAGTTCTTTACTTTATGAACTCTTGGTTTATCCACTTTAAGTACTTCTCTCCTAAAGTTATCCATTAACCTTCTATTTGCTTTTGTAAGTTAGACTTCATATTGTTCCTTATAAAGGACATCATAGTAGATAAGTCATCATTAGCATTATTCTCTACATCCTCTGGTTTATATAAACCACTTGTCATAAACTTAACTACAGTTTCTATTAACTGAGGAATTAAAGCTTCTTCCATTGGAAACTTACTATCAAGAATATCACAAGTTTTATTGTTATCACAAGATAACTTCTCTACTTCATCTATATCTTCAAAGATACCTGTTACCCTTATATTCTCTAAATGTAGATATTGAGGATTAGAAGACTTGAAATACATATATCCATCAGGAGCTATTGAACAGTAGATAATATTCTGTAACCATCTATTATGCCCAACATATTTCATTCTTTCTCTTGTAACTAGAGTAATATCTCCAACATAATAATCCACAGGATATACCTTTGTAGCACCTACTGACATTAATGTTGGTATCTTATTTCTAGTTCTAAGAAATGCTCCTCCTTCACAAGGTTCTCCACTTATTGCAGGAACTTGTATCAGGTCAAGACATATAGTCTGATAATTTGACTCAGGTATTTCTTTTCTAACATCTTTATATTTTTGTGATAAGAAAAGTCCTCTGTATTTCTTAAGCAAATATAATATGTGGTCATTAGTAAAAAAGGTATCATCAGATGATAACTTTAATTGGTCTGAACACATATAGACAATTTCCCTGAATGTACTCATTTGTATATAAATAAAAAACTGCTGCAAATATAACAAAATTCTGCCATATCTACAACAGTTTAAGTGAATTTTTTATGCTTTTAACCTTAAATTATTATTCTCTGTAGCCCTAAGATTATTATCCTCTGACAATCTAAAGTAATCATAATAGAACAGAGGAGTCTCTTCAGGCTCTATTGTGCTTTCCACATAATATGGGAAAGGTATCATGCAAGAACCATAAAGACAATTAAGTACATTAGCCATTGAATTATAATCATCTTCTGTAACTGCTGTATTGAATTTAGTTAGTATTTCTTCTATAAAGGAATAAACTAATAATTTATCAACAGTACAATATGACTTATATCCAACATGACTAAGAATAGACATATATCTATCAACAGCTCCTGCAACTTCTTTAGTTAAGTAGTCAAGTGCAGCCACAGCTATTAGTATTTAGAGATACAACATTATTATTCTTGAAGAACTTATTCCAATATTTATTAGCTTGGATATAGTTTTCTGTCTTTAATGCAAGGTCAAGTGCTTTATATCTTAGTATAAAATCTATGAAGTCCTTAGGTATTTCACAAGTTGATTCTACTTGTTTAATATAGTTTATACCATTGTTGTAGATAGGTCTTAAATTAAGTGCTACACCTAATGTATTAACATTATCCATACCACATGGAGTATCAGCTGAAGGAGTTCCTACTGCTATTAAATACACATATAGAATGTCATCATTCAAGTCTCCATTATTATCTAATAGTTCCTTTGCAGAGACTGTAATACTTATATTCTTAAGACCTGCTATATCTTCATTTGTAACTAAGTCCTTACCAGCAAATGAATGATTATATATAGGATTACTGCTAGGACCACTAGCAGAGTAAGTGTCTTGATTATCAATAACTATTGAACCTATGAGAACATTAGTATAATAACTCAAGTTCTTCACTGATGCATTGATAATAAGATTCTTACCATCTTGGGTTATTTTAAGTGTATTAAACTGTATCATAGGTATAAAATTAAAGGGAGGTGTTACCCTCCCTTATATTAAGCATTAGGGTCTTCAACTGTGATACCCAATTTCTTCAATGCAGCTACAAGCTCTGTCATTGATACAGACTTCTCAAATAAGATAGTAATATCCTTCTCAGACTTCTGTACATTAACACCACTGTCACTGAAGTAATAATGAATGTCAAGTACATTGTACTCCTTCTCTGGGTCTACAAGGTACTTAGTCTCAAGATTATGAGGCCAGCCAATTTGTCTATATTGGTCACCTCTCTCACCCATGCAGAAGTACTCAAGGTCAGCCATCTTCTTACCATTCTTGATAGTAGTTTCAGATGTACCATTCTCAACTGTACCCCAAGTAACTTCCTCACTATTAAATAGAACAGTTGTAGGAATTACATCAAAGAATACTTCCTCTTGTCTTCTAACACCAAGTCTCCAAGGCTGCTCTGCCTCCTCAATTACAACACCAGTGTAAGTATCTGTTAAGTCTTTCTTAGCTGTACTTGCAGTTACTTCAGTATTACCTGATGAAGTCTTAAGATAAAACTTAAGAAGAGGAACAACCTCCTTACTGAAATTCATTGCCAATGAAAGTGCAAGAGTCTTATAGAAGTCAGAAGCTGTCATGCCTTTATAGCCATGAACTACACCATACTTAGCTTCCTGATAAATATCAGAATTGCCAATGTACTGTCTGAAGAAAATTCTAAGTACATAGTCCTGACCAGAGATTGGGTTACCCCCATTAACCTCAGAGTCAAGAGTTACTGTAGCTTTCTTTAACTTTCTTGAAAGTGCCTCCGCCTTAGTAGTCTTAGCATACATTACATTACTTAGGTCAATCTTGTCTGACCTTGTTAAACCACCATAACCCATATGCTGGAAGTACATATAGGTACTTGCCTTATCACCACCAAGCTTAAGGTCACCAACTGCTGCTGGTGTAGTGGTTACTACCTTCTTTGCAACAAAAAGTTGCCTGTTCTGATTTACAGAAAAAGTTGCCATCTTTTAATTAATTTAAGTTATACATTCTTTGAGGGGAGCCTCTTAATGGCTAAAGCTACAGCCCTCTCTAGGATAGTTCTGTGTAATACTGTATTTAGTTCACATCCCATCCTCTTTGTTTCTCCATTTATTGACAGATTTTCATCTGTGATGTCCTGTAGAATAATAGGTTTAGGCTTACTGAGATACTTTATAAAGTAGCTTTGAATTGTATATTTAGATATAAGCTCTATTACTGAAGAGCCAGTATCTATTCTTATAACTCTTTTATCTGAAGGTCCTCTAAAAGGATTATTCTTTATACTATGATACTCATCCTGTCTTACAGGAATTACATCTGCTCTAGTATTATTCTTGCATCCTAGAGATTCATCAGATAGAAGTACTGACTCATAAGTAATAAACCACACATCTGAAGGTAACTGAAAGAACTCAGAATTATCTGACATCTTTGGTTTTGAAATATCCTTAGATGTTAGTTCTAGAGTATTGACTAATGAGTCAAGATTTCTTCTCTGTTCTTCAGTTGATTCAAAGCCATCTCCTGTTAGTTTGCCATTATATAAGTCTCTTACAATAGATTCTTGAGCTTCTGTTAATAGAATTGATTTCTCATATTCATCTAGTTGTGTTAGACCTTGACCTATACCAAAAGGATTATTAGCAGCATAACTATTAAGTAGGACATCAAATTCATTACTAAATTCCTCTATAGTCATAATTACTGCTGTTGATTATTCTTATTAGACTGCGCTGCAATAGTAGCAGTAGAACCTGCCTGATATGCTATCTTAGCTAATGTTACAGCTCTCTCAAGAATTTCTTGATGTAGCTGAGAAGGAAACTCACAAGGAGTTTCTGTTTTCTTACCTTCAATAGACAAATCATCATCAGTTAAGTTAATAAGGATAATTGGATTAGGCTTCTTTACATATCTAAGAGTGTAATTCCAATTATTTGAGTTGCCAACAAACTTTCCTATAATTTCTGCTACAGGAACTGTTACCTTAGTTGTATCTTCTAAGGTCTTCTGTATTGTTCCAATAAACAATCTCCATGCTACTCTCTTAGGAGGATAAGCATAAGGTTTAGTCATTAATCTTTGGTAATCAGAATAACTTATTGAAACTACAGAATAAAATTTATTGCTGGATTCATCATCCCTAATAACTTCATTAATACTAAGAAAGTAATCCTCTGGAAAGTTAAATAAATAGCCTCTATTATCTATCTTAGGAATGTATCCTTCTTCACTCTCATTAGCTAGATTAGCATCTAGTATAGTAGTTTTAATTAAAAATGAAAAGTCATATTGTCTCTTCTGACTTCCATCAAAACCACCATTAGTACCATCTACTCTAGAGTTAAAGTATTCCCTAAGTATCTCAGATTGTGCCTTAGTTAAGAAGACACTCTTCTCATATTCATCAAGCCCAGGAGCCTGATTACTAGTTATACTATTGTAAAGAACATCAAATTCATTACTAAATTCTTCGTTGGTCATGGGCTTTTAATTTATATTATTGAAGTTTAGCTTCAAGACTAAACTTAGTATCTTGATTCTTTGGTAGATTGAGCCACTGAGCTGCTACATTCAATGTAGGTTCTCCATCTTCACACATAGGAACATTACCACTCTTAATGTAGTACTGATTACCTCTATGTGCAATTAAACCTGCTTCAATAGATTTCTTAATGAGAACTTTTGTCTGTAGCAATGGGTCAGAAGCTACCTTTAAGAACATCTTACTATTGCCTTGAATAAGCTCATTAATCTTAGCTTGCAAGAACTCCTTCTTGGTATTAGGATGGATAGTTACACCTGTTAGAGTTTCAATAATAACTCTAAGTGCATCTGCATCATCCTCAAGCTTACCATACATTGTATAGCACTGCATGATAGTAGTCATTCCCTTCTTAGCTGCCTTAGTTTCATCATCCTCAGATATAATAACAAATTGATATGTAGCCTTAGGGAAATCTTCAAGAACCTTCATTGAAGGTGCAATGAGGTCTTTATTAGCTAAGAGAATCTTATATCTAATATAATCCTCTGGGTCACTTAAATCAAGATAATTATCCTGCTTTAATAGAGTAACCTTAGAGATACCAGTATCATTACTATCATCCCAGAAGTTATTAACCTTATTGTAAATACTCATTGAGTTTACTTCAAGACCCATAATATCCTCAAGAAAATCCTTCTCCTCGTCTGTGAGGACATTAACATATCTACCTGATGTCAATCTTGGAACTACAAAAGTTCTCTTGGCATTCTCTGCCATTCCACCATACAATATGTGTTTAGGGTTAGTAACCATTCTACTCTGTCTAGGAATATATCTTACAATAACCCTTTCATTTCTAAGGCAGTTAATAAGACCTGTACTTTCCTTTCTAACCTTTGGCTTTGTAACCTCCTTCTTAGTTTCTACAATTGGTTTCTCAATCATTACCTCTTCCACAGTATCATCTACTGTAACTTTTGTTTCTTTTGCCATTTCTTACTTCTCCATTAATTAAAAATAGGGAGAGGAGTTAAGTCCCCTCCCTTGTTATTTTAGCCCTGTAGGATAGCAGGGATTAGTGACATAGTTCTTGTTGGGTCAAGTACACAAACACCAAATGTTGCCATCTTGTGAATGGTTGCACTATCCTCATCATGAGACATGTACTGAATATTCACTTCACCAGTGAATGGGTTTCTGAAACCACTTTCATAACCTCTAACTTCAGGCATTCCCTTGATTTGACACTTAAAGATATTAGGTTGGTCCATAGAACCAATATCCATGATGTCATATCTATAAGAACTAGCAGGACCACCAAGTGGGTGCTGAATCTTATTTTGTACTGGGTCATCATAGAATGAATCTACTTCTACCTTAACTCTAACACCATTAGGTGCTCTGTACTCTACAAATTGGAAGCCAGCAGCAAGTGAATTAACATGCAGATTACTCTGTGTTTTTTCTACTACATTGAGAGCATCACCATTGAGTGTAAACTGTGTCCAACCAGACACTGTATTAAGAATAGCCTTGTGGAACTGAATAGCACCTCTCTCACCTGTCTTGATAACAAATGTTCTTTCACCCATATCAAGCTTAGCTGCTGATAGTTCATAAAGAGCATCTTCAAGTTGCTTTAGTGAGAAGTTGTTGTAGTACATAGTGTTAGCTACCTCCATCTGAGCAAATAGACCATCACCCATTCTGATAACCTCACCTGACTTACCAAAGTTCAGATACTCACCATTAGCATTTCTATTAGAAGTACCCCAAGCCATAGCAATGTTCTTATAGTCACCCCATTGCTGCTCAAGAGTCCAGTCTACATGGTGCATCCACATATTAGCAATCTTTCTTACCTTACCTCCATTAGGAGTTTCCTCTACCATAGGAATACCTACTGCAAGCTTTCTACCAAGCATTGAGCCTGTAACCTTATGTTGGATTCTGATTGTAGTCCACTCATTTCTCATAGAAACAGGTGTACTAAATCTAATGTCACCAACCTTTCTAGAAAGCTCTCTTTCAACAGGAGCAAAACCTACAGAGAATCTTTCACCTGCCTGAAGTCTATCTGAAGGACAGCCTGTAGTATTACCACCCATAAGTTCTACCTTATATACAGCATTTGTACCTTCCATTCTAGCATCACCAAGGATTCTAAAAGGATAAACTTGATTTAGGTTACCAAAGATAACCTCACCATCAGCAAAGTAGTCCTCTGCAAATACCAAATAGAAAGGAGCAGTACCTGCACCTACAGGTGCATCACCATCTTCAACTTTCTTACCATCTTCATCTCTAGCTTCAACAAGAGGAATATTCTTCTTACTAGAACCTACTACATCCCAGTAATATTCACTATCATCTTCAAACTCCTTTACAGGAAATTGAGAAAGGAATGTATCAAGTGTTTTACCTCTCTTTGCTGCTAGCAATTGTACCATTAGGTTTGATGCCTTCTGAGGTGCCATCTGAAAAATAGATGACAGGTGGTTAAGCTTAGTTAAGCCTTTCCAACCATCAAAACCAACCATCTGAAACTTACCTAATTGTCCAGCCATAATAGTTTATTAAATATTAAATGTCAAGTGTAAATCTTCTAAATGCAGATTCTGGGTCTGAGCCTACACCACTTGCAAATTTAAGTGTACCATTTGAGTTTCTAGCAGTGTTGTTTAAAGTATGCTCTAACTCCTTTAGACCCTTACCAATTTCCTTCTTTACTTTACCTTTAACTAAACCATCAAGTGACTTAAAGCCATCAGTCAATACATAAGTAAGACCAACATACTTCATAAAGTCATTATGATTATCAGCTTCAAACTTTTGGATTGCAGTAAGTTTATCTCCTGTCTCAGGGTCAGTAAATACTGGCTTAGAGATAGCATCAAATACTCTTTGTCTAGTATTCTTATCTAGCTCTAAATCACCAAAAGGTTTCTTATCAGAAAGAATTGATTTCTTGAGAGCTTCTGCTTGCTCTCTTAGCTCTTTCTCTTCATTTGCTTTTTCTTCCTTTGCTTCTTTAATTGCATCATTGTAAGCCTTAGTTACTTGGTCTTTACAACTCTGCAAAGCTTCTTTAGCATCTTCTATATCAGTACCAGCAGTTATTGACCTTTCAACTGCCTTAATAGCTCTCTCCTTAGAGAAACCCTTCTGAATATAGTCCTCATAGATAATGTTCTTTCTAAGATTTTCACCCTTCTCACCTTCTTCAGAAATAGCTTCATCAGTAATACTATTAAGTACTTTCATATTACTCTCAAATTTCTGAACTTGAGTAGGTTCTATTCCTGCATTAAGAGCTTCATCAATTCTTCTTTGCTTTTCATCAAGCTTAGATTGAATCTGTTTCTCCATTAAATCTATAAAGGATTCTGCATCATTAACCTTAGAAAGAGCCTCATCATTAAGGTCTTGGAAGACACCATCTTCTGCAAAGGTTTTGGCAATGGAAGAGTAGAAGTTGGGAGAAGTTTCCTCTTTAGAAGAGGTGCCTTCCTGTTCCTTATTATCTTCACTACCTACGCTCTCTGGCTTATCTGTAAATAGGGTATCTACATCAATAACCTCAGTAGTTTCTTTATTTTCTTCTTTATTTTCATTAGGATTCTCTGAGGGAGTTTCCTCAGTTTCTTCCTTATTAGATTCTGGGTCAAAGAGTGCTGCTGCCTCTTCTCCAGTCATCATGTTATCTAATGATAAACCTTCCATGTTTTTACTCCTTTGTTAAACTTCTGTGCAAAGGTAGTAAGAATAAATGGACTAAACAAGTAGCTAATGAAGTTACTTATAATACAACAAAAGGAGTACTAACAAGTACTCCTTCTTTATTAAAGTTCTACAATAGAATATAAGGCTTCTTCAAGAATTAATTGAGCTAAGTCACCACTCATGTGTGCAGCCTCCTCTGAGTAAGGATTAATATCTAATGCCTCACAGATGTGCATCTCCAAGTGGTTCTTTTCATGCTCAAATGTATTGATGAACTCACCTATACTTGATGCCTTGTGGATAACCACAATAGAGCATTGTTTATCATAGCTAGAGTAAGCAAAACCTGTATCAAGTTCTGCATTGCTTAAATTCCTCTTAATTGAATCTAGAGTTCTAGAATCACAATTTAGACCTTCAAGCATATCTATGATTTCTTTCTTTTCTGCTTCATTTACTGTGTAATAAATGACTATGCTCCAATTGTACTTCTTAATCTTGAAATTCTGCCTCATAACTATTCATACTTTTTCTTTAACCTTTCAATCTTTTCTTCAAAGCCTTCATTATAAGTATGAGTTCTTCTCTCATTATAACCTTCAGCTTCTCTCATAGCTTTCTTATAGCCATGCTCACAGCCTTCCTTGAAAGCTCTTTCAAGCATCTTATCATCAGACTCTCTTTGATTGTAGCCTCTTTGATACTCTTCAGCTTCATCTACTATACGAAATATTCTTCCCATAATTATTAAGATTTAGGTGTTTCCTTCTTTATTTGAGCCATTAGTTCTTTCATGCCATTCATCATCTCAGACATCTGAGCCTTGAGATTATCTATCTCTTGCTTCTGTTGCTTTTGTTCAGCAAACTCTGGATTTAATCTTTGTAATAGAATCTCACAATCTTGTACTACTTTCTTATGGTAATCTATGCTATTTATAATATCTTGGCTCTTCTGTCTGAGGGATGTTATTTCAGTATTCATTGACTCCCTAGAAGTTGATATAAATAATGAACCATTGGCTGTTCCTTGGTCTGCCACATCTAAACTAGCAGGAAGTTTCTGTAGAGTAATATTATTACCATTAACATTAACTACTACATCTACTACAAGCTCTTGTGGAGCCATAAAGTTATTTGCTTGGTACCTAGGAATAGGTTGAGATACACTAACTACTTGACCTACTTCTATATAAGGAGTAGCATCCTTATGAAGAATGTACACCTGACTACCTGACCTTAAATTAGAAAACATTTGTTAATTCTTTATTAGTTAATACTATGCTAATGTTATTGAAATAGAGTCATTGATAGTATAGCTATATGCTCTACCACAATTAACATTTGAACCAAAAGCATCTCTACCTAAGTTAGCTAAAGTAACTGTAGTAGGTAATGCTGTTCTTCCTTGAAATGCTACTACAAAGTCTTCAGTAAATAATTGTGTATGTGCATTGCAGCCACATTTATTCATCTGTGTAACAATAGTAATTGTAGCTCTTACAGGAACAAAGACTGTAGTATCATTCAACCTTGGAGTACCTGTAGTATAAACTACAGATACTTGAGGTTGGATAGTTGAGTCTATGCAGTAAGGTCTACAAAGCTTTTCTTTGTAAGTAGCCATTATATTAGCTACATTTGCTACTTGAGCAGCAGCTAATCCTACTGGTGAAACTGTTACTGCCATAGTTATTTACTTTAAAAATTAGCAATTACATCCATTATAGGAATTACCACAGTTGCAATAAGGATTTGCAACTATATAAGCAGGAGAAGGAGTAGGTCTTACCTGATTAATTATACTAGCAGTCTGTGCTTGTTGTGATGCAGCTAGAACTAACTGGCTATTCTCCTGTCTCAAAGCATCAATCTTATTCTGCATCTCTCTCATCTCTAACTGACAGAACTTGTCATTAATTAATGTAGTTTGCTGTGCAATAGCATTCTTTAAGTCACAAGTTTGCTGTGCAGTAGCATAGTTTGAAGCTGCAAAACCTCTCTCTACTGAACTATTAACAAAGTTAATAGCATTCTGTAAAGTATTAGTTTGATTTACATTAGAGATTTGATTCTCATAATTAGTCCTAGTAATAGCATCATTTATAGAGCAGCAGCACTGAGCTAATTGATTACCTAGACTACAATTGCCTTGCTGAATAGAATTGATGATTTGCTGACCTGTCATACCTACTTGACTAGCTACAGATTGTACAGAACTCTGTACATTACCAATAGCAGTCTGTAGTGAGTTTACATCACAATTAAGAGTAGTAGCAAGCTGACTTAAAGCTTGACCATTACCATTAATAGCTTGTAGCAATACTTCTCTACCAAAGTCATTGTTTAATTGGTTAGGAATGCCATCAGCAGCACCTCTGCCAAAGCCATTACCATAACCATTACCACCCCAAAGCCAGAAAAGAAGAATTACCCACATAAACCAACAGCCACTTCCACCCCAAGCATCTTGGTTCTTAGAAGCATTTGTTAGCATTGCCATTAGATTAGGGTCAACACCTTTGTTCTGCATCAAGCTAGCAATAAGAGCTGAAGAGTTAAGACCTCCACTTTCAGCAGTGTCAAAAACATAAGTTTTATCCATAATGTTTCTCAGTTGATAGTTTATAAAATAGTTATCTTTGTAAGCTTACGGTGCAAAGGTATACATATTTTATCAAGAAACATAATGATGCTAATAAACAAAAAAAACACTCCTAAAGCCTTGACTTTAAGAGTGTTACAATTTATATGTTTAGTAATGAGTTGCTAAGTTATGTTTAGCTACAACTTTTGATACTTGATTAAATAGATACTCTACTAAGTAAGCATCTACTTCATCATTGTCTGCTACAGGTTTATATCCTATATAATTCCAAATGCAGTTCTTTAAGTGAACACATTCATGAACTATTGAATCAGGTTGATGGGGTGGAATAACTATAATAGAATGGTCTGAACCTTCAAGTACACAAGCTCTTCCCTCACCCTCTATACTTGGATAGAGTTCATGTGCTTCCTCCCAAGTATCTGCTACTACAATGACCACTTTGTAGTCATAGATTGGAACTTTAATTGTTTTCTTTGTTACCATTTCTTCTACTCTTTATTACTTTATCTAGAATCTTCTCCTCCCAGAATAACTCTTTAAAACCTACAACCTTTTCTCCCCTAGGTATAACACCTTCTCTAACTAAATTATCAAAGGTAGCTCTGCTTACATTGAGCTTCTGACATGCTTGATACTTACTAAGTCTTTGAGTCTTATCTGTATAAGACTTAATAACTTTTATTATTTCCATAGCTTCATCTTCTGTGATGTTACTATTACCACAATCTATATCATTTATTATTCTTTCTAATAATGACTTTATTACTTTTAACATAAAGAATCAATACTATAAATAATGTTATTCCTGCTAATATATTATGTATTCTGATTAAATTATCAGTACTAATTGGTATATTCCAATAATAATCAACTATATTTAATACGTCATCTATTAGGATATACCAAAGGAACATTCTATGATAAGAGCAGAACTCAAACACAACAGAAGCTAGATATAAGAATATCCATGTTAATAGAGACACTCCTGCTATATTACTTAATGGTTCTATATAGAACATTGTATTAAGCATATAGCATAGAGCTATTACCATTGGTATGTATTTCAATACTAATAGTAATAGCTTGTGAAGATTACTTCTTCTTAATTTTTCCACCACAACCATACTTAGTTCCCTTACCTACACCTGCTTTAGGAGACATTGGTTTTGGTCTTCTCTTTGATGAACTTTTTGCCATAATTACACAATTTTAATAGTTATTTTATCCTTATTATTCTTTAGAATATCATATAATTTCTTATAGTATTCCTTACCTTGTAGTAGCCCACCTTTAATAAGGTTTCTACCTACACCTATACAACCCTCACTTAGTTCTGCACCTTTAGGACCATCCATTACATGAATTAAGATTCCTTCAAATCCTTTTACATTAAGTAATCTTGGAACTCTTCCCCCATTAATAGAATTGTAGAAAGGATACTTGCTAAATTTAGGACTTACTACATTTAATGTAACTTCATAAGTTCCTGTAGGAATAGCTGTAATCTTAGGCTTCTTAATAGCCTTTATTTCTGCCACAGACATAGAATCTTTCAAACCTCTATCAGTATCTTCAAGAGTTTCACAGAATCTCTTTCCATTTATTGACATTACACCTATTGTATAGTTAGGTTTTTTCCACTTTCTTTCTACTAGTATCTCCATCTTTTTTAATAAAATCTTCTAGTGGTATAACTACAAAAGTCTTAATGCCTCCAGAGTCTAACCTCTTTCTTAGGATTGTATATCCCTCTTCCTCTGAAACTAAGATTTCATTCTTAGATAACAGATTAACATCCCCCTCTACTAGGGCTAGTTGTTTCATCGAGCCTACTCTTGTTTTTCCCATATTTTCTAACTGTTTCTCTAATTCTATGAGCACAAGCTAAGTCCATACATATATTCATTGTCAAGTTAAGAACCTGCTTCCTCAACTCCTGAACTTCCTTCTCAAGCTCATTATTCCTTTCTGTTATTTCCTCTAACCTAGTCTTGTTGTCATCAGAAAGAGACTTATAGAACTCTAATGACTTCTCCATTTTTTCTACTAGATTTAAGTCTACTTCTGAATTGTATTTCTTTCTTGCAAGAAACCAAGTTGTCCAACTTGAAACTATGCTTGTTACTAATCCTACTCCTCCTGTTATTAGTATATCAACATCAATCATCATTTTTTAAGTTTATGAATTAAAGAGATTATTATACAAGTTGATAATATACCTCCTACCCACATCAAGGTCTTTTGCCACCAATAGATGTGGTTCACTTCTACTTCCTTCACTACTGGTACTATCTTTGGAATAGAATCAGTTTTAACTATGGTATCTACTTTATTTATATACTTGAACTTTGTATGCCACTTAGTAATATATAAAGTATCACCCTTTTGCCACCTATCAACACTATCTCTAATATATACACTATCTATTTTAGTATCATGTATATATTCTTTCTTTACAACTTCAACAGGAACTTCTACAATCTTTGTAGTAGTCTTGCAAGCTGAAAGCATTAAGATAGCTAACATTATAAGTACTAACTTTTTCATGTTGCAAAGATATAATAAAAAATCCACTTACACAATAGTATAAGTGGATTATTATTTATTTACCAAGGTCTTTTGTTACCTTTTCTTTTATTTCCTCCACCTTATCAAGGTATTCTCTGTACTTAGTTATGTCTTCACTTGACTTAGCTCCTGACAGGATAGCCTTGTTAGCAGAGTTAATTAAGTCAAATTCCTGTGTTTGAGTAATAAACTCTCTAATAAGAAGTTCTACACACTTCTTATATTCAGGCTTCTCTGACAATTTAATCTGAATATAGTTATATCTAATTTCCTCTTTAGGTACTGTTTCACCCTCTTGAAGAGGTAATTCAACTTTCTCAGACTTAATGTCATAGTTATAGTACCAATTACCATTACCAAGATTTTCAGTAATAGCAGGTGCTATATTTGAATCAATTCTCTTTGGCTCTAACATATTTTCTAATCTTAAAGTTTACTGGATATTGCTTGCTTTTTAACTTTTCATGCAGAGCTTTATTTCTACTATTGATAGAATAGGGTTTATTCTTATAAATGAAGTGTACTTGAAAATAACCACTATACTCTATAACTTCAATTACTCTTACTGTTTTATCATAGAAATTACTAATTATAGATTTCTCACCATTCCAATTGGATAAATGAATGTCTGTTTCTTCTTCTATCTTCTGTAAAAGATGTTTTGAATCACAGTATTTCAACCAACCAAAGTAAGAAGTTATTCTCTTTCTAAACTCCTCTTCTGTTACCTTACCTGAGATAAACTTATTAACGAGTTTAAATAGTCTTTGCTTTATGTTCTTTCTTAATTTTGTATGAGTATGGAAAAATACATAACCTGCAAAGTCAATACCTCTATCTTCAATTTTAAAGATTTGATAATTAGGTTTGATTTTTATTTGTAACTCACAAGAAAAGTATGTTTTAATTAGTATTAAAATCTTCTCTAAGGATTCTCTACTATCTGATAGTATTACTATGTCATCAGCGTACCTAAAGTAATGTTTGATACATACATGTTCAAGTAACCAATGGTCAAAGTATGTAAGGTACAAGTTGGCAAAGAACTGAGATAAATAATTTCCTATTGGAACACCTTCAGCTGAATCAACTATTTCATCAAGTATTACTAATAGCTTTTCATCCTTTATCTTTCTTCTTAGCAATCTTTTCATTGTTCTATGATTGATAGAAGGATAAAACTTTCTAACATCAATCTTCAAACAATATATAGTACCTTCTGCATCAGTTATTAAAGCTTTCTTTACATCTTGCGCAAGTTTATGGATTCCTCTTTCCTTTATACAAGAGTAAGTGTGACCTATAAAAGATGCTGTCCAAATGGGTTCCATCACATTCATTATAGCCCATTGAGCTATTCTGTCTGGATAATATGGAAGTCTAAATATTATTCTTTCTTTTGGTTCATAAATCTTGTATTTGCTATACTCTGAAGTAGTATAGGAAAGAGTCTCTAGGGTTTCCAATAATTTCTCATTATCTTCTTTAGCATGTTGGTCATGCTTAATTATACCCCAGTTATGTTTACCCTTTCTTGCATTTTTATCTGCTTCTTCAATGTTCTGTAAAGTGCAGATTCTGTCATGAAGTCCATTAAGTCTCTTCATTCTCTTTTACATCAAACACAATTCATGTGTTACTTTCTCTAGAGCCTTCAAACGGTCATAGGAGAAATAATCCCCTATGACCTACCAACACTATTTTGATTTGTAAAACTACGTTATCTTTTGCCAAGAGGCAAGGTTATTAAGCTCCACTCCCTACAGCAGGGAGATTTATAATCACAAGAACATTAACACATTAAGAACGGAACCCGACCGCAGCAAAAGCAGCACCCACCCCAAGGAGAGAACCGAAGCAACCCAAGCCCGCAAAACCCCCACCAACAGGCGCGGCAACCCAGAACGAGTTTTTACTTTTTAGAGAACTCAAGAATAACTAAGCATACTGTAATTCAGGATAACATAATAACCTGATTTTACTCCAGTGTTTACTCACTGTTGTTAAGTTTTATAAGGGGTATGCAAACCCCACTTACATTAACAGGTGCAAAGTTACAAAAAGTTTTTGAATTGACCAAATATTTTAAGAACTTTTTTATTTTAAGCTACAACACATGAAGAACGGAACCCGAGACTAGCATTAGCATTACCCACACCATCGTTAGAGCTGAAGCCACCCAAGCCAGCATCACCACCCCTAATAGCGCTGCCACCAAGAACGAGCGTTCTTAATCCTGTAGCATTATTAATCCAGTAATAATTACACTTATATTGTGTTGTATTACCTCCATTTAATCTAGGAATAATCTCTGCTGTATTACCTAAATCCCATTCCTTTACATAGCCCTCTTCATTAAGCTCTATACCAACTACTCTCATCTTACTATAATCAGAGTCACTATAGAGTAATGGGTCTTCAGTAGTATAGACTTCACTATATTTCTTACCATTTTCAACTATACTAGAAGAATTAATGATAATGCCATCAACATTATTCCAAATGTCACCAAATGGATTCTCAATACCATGCCATCTAGGTACATATTGAGTTGTAGAAGAAGTAGGTTCACCACCACTAACAGTAGGCATTACTATTGTCATTGCCTTAATGTTAGTCCCATTACCAAATTCATTTGTATAGCCGTTAGGAGTCAATGGATTGTAACCATTATAGAAGTTCCAATAACTACTATTGACAGTAGTAATACCATTACCAAGACCTCCCTGTCTAAAGCCTTCAGAAGTAAGTTCAGAGTTAAATCTAGCTTGGCAATTGAAGTTAGCATACTCAATAAAGTATAGCCAATATAGTACTCTCTTATACTGTAAATAGCTGAGAATTTCCTTACCAGACCTTCTACAATTAGCTCTCATAGTATCTCTTGAAATAGATGTTCTAGGCTTACCAAGCATACTTCTGAATCTATCAGAAGTAATATAAGCATCATAGGTAGATGAATTATTACCACCCCTACAATAGCTATTGGTATTCATTACAGATAGAGCTGAGTTAGCTTCCAATGTACTTAAGTAACCCATATTCTCAGGGATAGTATTAAGCACTGTATCATGATAAGCAGCAACTAATAACTTAGGCTGATGTTCCCAAGTATCATCAATCTTTGAAGGTGCTATTCTTACTTCTCTTTGTATTGCAGTATCCCATGATTTAATCCAAAATTCAGGAATAAGCACCATTACTTCGCCATCATAACCATTAAGTACAGCACCTAGTTCTACATCATAGTTACCTGCATCTATAGGAGAATCAGGCTTAATAGTAGCAGTATTGGTTGAAGTATCAATAACAAGTACTTGACAAGGAATATCATTAATCTTTAGCCATTGACCTTCATATTGGAAGGTACTAAATATAGCATTAGTAAGAGTGTAAGTACTTGCAGTTACAGTTAGTGCTTGGCTCTTAAGTATACTACCTCTAGGATTTTCTCTCCATCTCCAATCTGTCGGGTCTAAGAAATACATAATCTTAGCACCATCCTTCATTTGAGCAATACAGCCTCTCATATTATTTTGAATAGGGAGAGTCTTATGATAAGACATATTACCTACCCTAGTAACAACAGGGTCAGCTACATTTGGCTTCCAAGAAATGCCATAGGACATAAGGTCTAAGACACTAACCTTAATATCATCAGGCAAATCTTCAGCAGCAATAGCTCTAAAATCAGCTTTACCATCTGCATCAATTGGTGCAGCCAAAAAAGTTCTTTTAGTTCTAGACTTAGATGCATCATAAGATGACATCCATTTACCCTCAGCAGTTAGGACAGCAGTAGACTTTTCAGCAGTAGTGTCAGCCTTAGGTACTAGACCATTAGCAGATGCAGTAAATACTGAATTAGCAGCTTTACCATCAAGAGCTTTCTTAACTGCACTATTCTGTACAGCATTAACAGAATCCTTAATAGTATCATCTACTATAACCCTAGTAGCATCTTCAGCTATACCTCCTAGCTTTGTTTTTTCAGCACTAGTAAAATCTTCTGTTGATAATCCTTTACCTGCTACTACATCTACTTTCCCATCAAGGGCAGCCTTAGTAGCATAAGTATTGTCAGCATCTTCTTTCTTGATATAAGACTCAAAGTCCTTATCAATCTTTTCTAATACTTTCTTTACTATCTCCTCATTATTTTCAGTATCATCATTAACAACTACCCATTCACCATTAATGTAAACTTTAAGTTGCTTAACTTTACCAGATACATCCAACCACATTACCTGCTTATTCTCAGGAGGAGTTAGTGATTCAATTGTTCTTTTCATACACTATAAATTATAATTTATGTACATTTCAGTTTGCAAAAGTAATAAAAAGGAACCACCTATACAATAATATAAGTGGATTCCTTTATTACTTATTACTTAGTTATTATAGTTACCATTCTCATCATTTATCAGAGAGTCATTAGCCTTACTTCCCCATAGATAATATACATAACCTGTGGCTGTAGGAGCAGGAATCTTAGTACTATTAGTTCCAAAGTTACTACCCATCGTAGTAGAATTAGGAATACTAATAGTTCTATACTCTGGAACAGAAACACCAAGTATATCACTACTGCTTATGTTCAAGTCTTTCATGGAGAAAGCACCTGATATTCTTGCAATAGTATTGGTTCCAAATATACCTGATATATTCCAAGTAACATCATCTTTACCCCAAATACAAGATTGCATTATACATCTAATGTCAAGAGCACTTGTTAATGCACTAAATACAGTTAGGTTAGTATTAGGAATAAAAGCCAATCCTTGGAATGTTTCTACTAGGCTTGTAATTTTAGGAGCATAACTAAAGAAGTCCTTTGGAACTTGATATATCAATGAATCTTTCATATAAGAACTTAGTCTCTTACAGTTTTTGAACATATAACTAATATCTGTAATATTAGACAAAGGTCTTAATAGATAAGGAGGAATCCTACCTGTAATACCTGTTGAGTAATATCCTTCATTAGTATTTATCCAACCACCAGCACTAACTGAATAGTTAAGACCACAGTTCTCGAAGACACCCTGTATTTTTGTGCTATTAAGATTTGTACAATATCTAAATAAATCAGGAGGACACATATAATGTAAAGTCTCCACCTTATCTAGAACATTAGCTGTAACTCTACTAGCACCTGTATCAAGATACCTATAACCAGAAGTCTGTGAAGAAGCACCATCATAACTCCAAGAAGCATCTACCTTTCTGTTATCTGTTCCTTCATACCAAGAGTCATTCTGTTCATTATACATCCACTTAAATGGAGAATAATCTGGGTTAGATTCAACATCTTGAGTACTCATAGAATAAGATTCAAGACCAACACAACCATAGAAGCATCTAGTCATATTAGTTATATTTCTCCTTATTATTGGGAAGGTCAAAGTCTCACTTAACAGATTCTGCATATTAAATGTTTCATCAGGTTTAGCTTCCTGATTGGTTCCTCTAAAGACCTTATTCTCATTACCATTAGTTCCATGATAGAACATGTGATAAGGAATACTTCCTATAAGCTTACTTCTATTACTTGTTTTAGAAGTAACATCATGGTAACAGAAATATGCAACATTAGTTAAGTTAGGACAATTCTTAAAACCATCACCACTTAAGGTAAATTGTATACTTGTATTATACATCAAGGATGATACATCTCTAAGCTTAGTATTCTTTTCAAACATCTTTCCAGGGATAGTAGGAGGACTTGATAAGTCACCTCTTACATCTCTAAAGAAACCTGAGAATATCTCTAGATTAGGTAATAAAGAAACTATATTAATTGGGAATGTACTACCCTCAATATATTTATCAAGACCATCACCCATAAATGAAGTTTCTGTCTCTGAACCACCACCATCTATAGCAGAATTATAACCTACTGAAACAAGATTCTTAAGGTTAGTAAAGGTATCATTGGCAATAGGAAATTTAACCTTTCCTAGTACATTTGCAACTGTTGTATTTAATGAAACCTTAAAGCTATTTACTATCTTAGTGCATTGACTGCCAGCAGTAAATATCTTTCTTAAGTCCATTGTACCTTGACCACTACTTGAATTAAATGATACAAGAACCTGTGTAACTGTTGTAGGTATAACTAATTTAGAGAAGTTTATAAAATCACCTGAACCAAAGTGAGATATACTTCTTAAGTTAGGCATATAGTCAAAGAATCCATCATAGTTACCTATCTTAGAATAGTTGTTCATTAAGAATGTAGTATTACTCATGTTAGAATAAACTTCACCTTCTTTATCAGAATCATAGATTCTTCTTACACTTTCATAAGATAGTGCTGTAATAGGATAAGTACCATTCTTTCTGTGAAATAAGTACTTGCTACAAACTATAGAACCAAACATAGAACCTATACTAGATAGGTTAGTAAGAGGACTAAATAAACCATCATCAGCAGTAACTACTCCATTCTCTACTGTAGGAGAATATAGGAATGTTGAACCATTTGTACTAAATGTGTTTCCAAAGCTAGTTATCATAGAGCATCCATAGAACATATATCTATTAGGCTGATTACCTGTACTCCAATCAAACATAGCAGGAGTTATCTCTCTGAAGGTAAAGTTAGCAGATTGACTAATAGTTACATTAGATAGGGCTAGAACACATAAGATATAATAGACATCAAACTGTGTCAAAGCTGTACCTCTAAATAGACTTTCCAACTGACCAGACCTATTAGCAAACCTTATATTAGTAGCTGTAGAACCTGTTGTGAATGTTTCAGCCCAAGTTACTGTATTATATTCACTTGGATTAGCTCTAAGTAACTCCCAAGGAGTACACCAAACAGCGCCCTTTTTAATGCTTTTGCCTTTCCATATTGTAGTAGTAACTCCATGAACACTGAACTTACTACAACCTCTAAACAGACCGTAGTTTCCACTATAAGAAGAGTTACTTAACTCAACACAACCATAGATTCTTTCAAGGTTAGAACATTCTTGGAATGTACTTGTAATAGGAATAGGAGTATTTTGGTTATTTGCAAAAGCAATATACTTAACACTCTTATTGTAGTAGCAAGTAAATGTCTTAAGTTGAGAGAACTCAGTCAAGTCAAGTTTCATATTATCACTCAAGCTAGTACTTGAAGACACGTCAGTTATATTAGTTTGATGTATCTTAAGGATTTCAATTTTTGCTCTATCACAGCCATCAATAGATACTTTCTTGAGATTCAAGTTATTGCTTAAATCCAAAGAATTGATGCTATTACAATCTGATATTCTGATATAGTTATCAGATGTTCCACCAACAAGTGATTCACAGCTATTAATCTGAATTGTAGTAAGTTTATCACAATACTCAATATTAACTGTTTTAAGTAAAGGACAGTTTGTAATAACAATATTTAATATATCAGCACAACTTACTACCTTTACAGTTTCCAAGTTAGCAAGATTAGAAACTCTTAATTCCTTATAGCTATCACACTTATTGATTTCTATAGTTCTAAGCTTATTACATCCTGTTAAATCAACACCTGTAATATACTTCTGATTAGCAAGATTGAAATTAGTAATTGATGAATTTACCAATACTAACTCATTAAGAGGAATAGTTGGAATAGTAATGTTAGATACACAAGAGCTATTACCAATATTGATACTAGTAAGCTTGCTAAACTTAGTATAAGTAGAACCGTTACTTGCTGTATTTACAAGATTTAGAGTAAATGACTCACCAGAAGTATTACTTAAGTCTATAGTTCTCAACTCTGAAACCTTAGCTTTAGAGAAAGATTCCAAACTGAATGAAGAAGCAAAACTCCTATTATTACCTAACAGAAGGTCAGTTATAGAAGGGTAACCAATACTATTCAAATTTCTACTATTAGGAGTAGAAGATAGAATCTTAATATTCATAGAACTAAGTGGAGTCTCTGAATCACCAAATTCAATGATATTAGGAGAGTTAGAGAAGTTCCAAGTAAGTGGAGAGTTAGAGCTATTGCCAGCTGTATTAACATAGGTCTTCATGTTAGTCTGCATGAAGTAGAATGTTTTAGCTGAATCACCAACACTATTATATATAAGTAATGGAGTATTTGATACCATTGGTAAGCTCTCAGGAGTATTAAGAACAGTGTTAGAACCTCTACTATCCAAGTCATTCTTAAAGTTTAGAGTCTGTCCATTATCTCTCCAATAGAATAAACTATCCATGAAGGAAATATGCTTCTTTAGCCAATCTCTAGCAACAGCAATTTTTCTACCATGTAATTTAGATAGGTCTTTTGTAGTGTTATACTCATTACCTCTAAATTGAAGTAAATACTTTAGTTTATAGTCATAGTTAAATAAAAGTGGGCCACAACTCTTAGTTTGCTTTATATAGAACTCATCAATAAAGTAATCAGCAAAGTTATCATAACCTGCGGCACTTGCAAGAGCATCCATCTTCTCTCTTAATTGATACCAATACTTAGTATAAACAGAGTTACTAGTATCACCACTATAACCTCTAAAGAAAGGGGTATCAAGAGATAGCCATAGCTTATTATGATTAGCAGAAACTACTGTTCCAGAACCTGTTTGTCTTCTATTAGAACCATTACCTATATAAGTCTTATTAAGGTCAAATGACTCACAAACATAACCATAGTTCTTACCTTCTTGAATACTATTATATAAGTACTTAATCCAAAGGTCAGGAGTTACAGATAAGTCTCCTTGGTTATCACCCTTAAGAGCACAGTCAAGGTCATAGAAGTCTATATAGTATTGTCCACCTAACCAACTTCTATAAGTACTATTCTTACCAAAGTTATCAATAAGTCCAAACAATAAGCCAATAACAAAGTATTTGTAGAAACTATCAGTATTAAATCCTAAGTTAGCAGGTAATGAGTTACTATCTGTAACAAATTCATTTTTCAATCCTGTCTTAGTATAATTACTCTTATTATCTACTTGATACTTATCATAGCTTCCTGTTATCTGACTTTGGTCTCTATTACCAAGAACATCTGTTGTACTACATCCTTCAATAGGAAGAGACATTATATTCTTAACAAAGGTTTTAAAGTTCTCATATTGAGAAGGAACAGTCTTATTACCAAATCTAACCTCATATCTAGCATCAAGAATTGATGTATCATCTTGCCAAAAGTCACCTTTTGAACAATCAAAGTTTTCAGGAAGTGCATTGGTAACTTTAATCAAATCCTTTATAGATGTAGTATCTTTAATTTCAATCCAGTTAGCATCAGAGTCAGTTTCACTAATTCTAGCTCTCTCAAGAAGATAGGGGAATGTCTTTATTTCAGGAACATCACCAACAGAATCACTAATACTATTGACCTTTTTAAAACCTAAGTTTCTATAAGCATCTCTACCAATATTAAATGAATAAATACCAAGTGGAGTAACTGAGATAGTACTTGAAGTATTGGTATTAAACTTCATTATCAAGAATACTGGAAAACCTTCTACAGTATGCTTTAATGTTACTGTAGGCTGTTGTTTCTTTTTATAGTCAGAAGTGTATACATTATCTATTGCATTTTTATCAAATGGGAAGAAAGCACCTGTCTGTTCATCATATCCAAGTTTCTCATTAATAAATCCTCCAATAGCTGCATTATTACTATGTGAACTATCTACAACATCAGCTTTAAGAGTATAGGTTTGTTCAGGGAACCAAGTATCCTTAGGAATAAATACTGTATCTTCAGGAACTGTTATATTCAAGTTCTTTACAGAGTCAGATAGTGTAGAAGTACCTTGAAGTTTTACTGAAGCATTAGTAATATTAATAATAGATGTATTAGCTCCATTAGGGTCCCAATATTGAATAGTTCTACCAGAAGTCTCTGGAAGAGATACATTACCAGCTGTTTGCTGGGTAACAAAGGCATTAAATGTCCAGTTAGCATCAGTACTAACATCTATCAACATAATTGGAATACCTAATACCTTAGCGTAGTTATTCAGCTTTGTTACATCCAAGTGAGAACTACCATCAAGTAAGAAGTCAATAGTATATTCACCATTCTTAAACATATATGAAGTAACTGAACCATTACTTGCTCTTTCACAGAAATTAGTTTTTAACTCTTCTGTTATAATTGAGAAGTTAGGTTGGTTATTAATATAAGATGTACTAACCTTATTATTAATATAGTTAATCATTATGTCAAAATCAGTAAGAGCAGTATCATATAATTGAAAATTATAGATATTGCAATCACATAGATATGTAGGCTTATTTCCTGCTATTCTTCCACCAAAATATACGCTATCTGATAGAGATGGGAAGGAAGCTTCCTTAGTAACTGCTGTTAATACACCATCAACATATACCTTAATGATAAATGTATCATAAGTAATTTCTTCACCCTTATCATTTATATCTTTAGCTGTTACTTTCTGACAAGTAACATCAACAGAGTTAATAGATTCATCAGTTAATTTAGCAACACTTCTATTATTGATATAAATATCATGAGCATCAATAGAAATACCACTTGTAAGAGTTCCTGTTGTAGCATCAGTATTACCACAGAATAATATAGTTCTATCATCATCTGGATGATAATCAGCCTTAAAGCATATAGACATTGTAAAGGCATCTGTCACTATAAGATTAGGAAGTGTAAATGTCTTATCATTGTACTTAAAAGAACCTAGACTAGCATAAGCACTATTACTTAATCTTAAGTATGGAAGACCATTGCTAAGCTTAGTTATAGTACTTAAGTTATTTCCATTAAGTGTTTGTAGAACAGATGTTAAATCATAACTACTACCTCCTTGCTCATAGCCACTTGCTGTAAGGTTAAACTTAGACTCACCTGTATTATAGTTTCTAGCTAACATTTCGCTTATCAAGTGAACTCTTGATGCAGATGATACACTTAAGAAAGTATCTGTAGCTTTTACAAACTTAATGTAATATGTCTTTTCTACTACCCTTTCACCTGATGATACTGTTAGAATTAATGGAACTACTGCATTTTCTACAGCCCAATCTCCATTAACAGGAAGATATTCATTAACTTCTGTTCCAAAATAACCTATAGTATCTTGCTTGACAATAGTATTAGCTATTTGTAGCTTATACTTAAAAGTAGTAGCACCTTGCAGGTATGCAGTGAATACTACATTTATAGATGCACTAAGACTTACTTCAGTAGGCTTATCTTGAGATTCACTCATTACAGTAGAAGCAATAAGAATCTCATCACTTACAATGGTAATTGTACTCTTAGTACTTCCTTGAACAAGTGGATTAACATCATAGGACAATGTAGTAGTTATATTATATACACCAACTATTTGAGTAGAATCTATTCCTGTTGGAATGATATTACTTAAGTCAATGGTTTTAACCTGAGCTGAAGTACTATTAACTGTAATAGGAATTTCTTTTCTAGCAAGCTCAATTCCTCCCTTTTCAACTAAAATAGTCATTGTATAAGCTCCTACAATACCAACAGAGTAGTTATATACTAATTGAGCAGTATCAAGCTTATCTAAGTTAAAACTATAGTTACTAGTTTTAACATTAACCACAGCCTCAAGAACAGTTCCTGACCATGAAGATGAACCATATATACCATTAGTCTCATCTTCATAAGAAGCTCCAATAGTAAGGTTACCAGTATGATTAGTAAGATAAGGAGAAATCTTACTTAAGCTTAGATAGAATGTATTTGCAGTAAAAGATAGAACTGTAGAAGCTATTTGGGTAGCACCAATTCTCACTGTTACATTCCAAGGCTTTGTAACCTTTACACTAATGTTAGTAAGACTAATCTTCAATCCATTCTCATCAATAAGAATATCACTACCAGTTAATTGGTCATTAACTGTAATATCACAAGTAGCTTCAGTTACATCACTACCACCTCCACCACCAGAGCCTCCTGAGCCTCCACCTCCATGCTTAGCTAGCCAAGAGACATTGTGCTGTAACTTGTCAATGGCATCTTGGTGCTTCTCAAGAACTCCATCTACAGAGTCAATAGTTTCACCCTCTTGGAGTAGCTTGGGGTTAGTCACAGCTATTCCTGTGGCTTTCCCCGAAGCTAAAACATCCCATTTACCATTTGAATTTTGTTTCTTTATATTACTCATATCACAAAGTTATTGTGTAAGATTTTATATCAGTTATATTATATGCAGCAATATCTTCATTTGAAGTAGTACTAAGTGTCATCTTAGTTATACTTAAATCAGATAGCTGTTTATTCATATCAAGAGATTTTGTATTATTCTCAGTATTTACATTCCACACATTCTCTACTTGTGTTGCTGTAACCTTGATTTCAGTAGGAGTAACATCATATCTAATGTACATAGGTTTATGCTGAGCTACATTTTCAGTAGGACTACTAGCATTTGTACTAGCTTTAAAGTAAGCCATCAACCAAGGTATTGTATAAGCATTTCCTGATGGTTGCTCCTTATTTGATACTAGTTTGTAACCAGTAGCTTGAGACATTACATAAGTAGGAGCAGTAATTTTATCTACTACTTCATATCTAGCATAGTCATTGGTTTGAACATCCTTAGCACTTGTAACTTGTATAACAGGCTTTCTAGATAAGCTATCCTCCATAGCACCCATAATGTCAATAGTACTATCTACTTTATTAGCTGCTGTAATATAGTTTGAAGGAGCATCATATATAGGTTTACTTAGACAATAAGTATGCTTATGTCCACCCATTACAAGCCTTATACCAAACTTCTTGAATAGTCTAGAGAATCTATAGTTACCATTAGCATTAAGAGTATTTAAGTGAGAACCTGCTCTTGAGCCAGAACCTTGCATAAAGTCATAAGTAACAATGGTAAAAGGCATTTCATGCATATAAACTATACACTTAGCACAGTCAGTTGGAGTGTCTTTACCAGACCACTTTTGAAGGTCTTTAATAAACCAAGCCTCTATCTGTGCATTAGCTGCCTCAGCAAATGTTCTATCACCTGCATAAGTATCACTACTCCAGTCCTTGTACATTTTACTGGATGCTATTGCTATCTCTGAATTTAAAGATACAAAGTGGAAATCACCATAATTAAATGAATATAAAGAGTATATAGGATACTTAACTCCATTCCACTCTACTTCATAAGTATTATCTGGGTCCAGCTCAAATGTAAAGTATCTAAGAACATTGATATGATTATACTTAGAAGTTGCATCCTCTCCATCAGTAAGCTCTGTTGCATTGTGACCACACAAGTCATTATTACCAATAGAGAACATTTCAACTAGATTGTTGAGTGATTTCCTTCCATCATAATAATCTAACCACTCACTTACTCTATTACCACTTTGAGTTATATCACCTGTATTAACAGTGAATTGAATATCTGGCTCTTCTCTTGAAAGCATCATAGCTGACTTTTTCCAAGCTTGATATTCTGCCCAATTGAACCCTTGTTGGTCTGTTACTTGAGCATAAGTAAAACTTGTAACATCACTATTAGCTAATACCTTAAACTCCAATGGTTCATTTACATAATATGGGTCATCATCTCTACCAACTCTGTACTCATAGTCTCCTTTTGTAAGACCACTTACAATACATTTATGAGTAGTGACTATAGTTCCATCAGATGCTATCCATCTTAACCTCTTATAATGCTCGATAAACTTATTGATAGTAGCAGTATTGCTGCTATTCTTTTCTGTTATAGAATAATGTCTAGTCCAATCAGAAATTCCTTTCTTTCTTATTTCAACATATTCATCATAGTAACCAACAGATACCCAGTTAAAACATCTAGTAGCACCATTTCCATTATCTGTAGCTTGAATACCAAAGGTAGTATTAAGATAATTAGCTTGTCTTGGATTAAATGTAGTCTTATTAGTGAAGAAGGTCTTACCTTTTGTTGAAGCCATAGGTGCAAATCTCTCTTTCATATAATCTGGATAGTAGTACTGAACACTATTACCTTCTCTAGTAGACTGCCTCTCCAAGTCTATATATGTCCACAGAGCTGTAGTCTGTCTTGCTGCATAGGCTTTATTACCTTGTTTAGCAGGTTCAAGCATAAACCATCTTACAAACAACACCTTATTCCAGTCACTATCTACAAGGAATTGCTTAGAACCTTCACCAACAGAACCTTCTCCAAAGCCACAAGAATCAATATAACCTACTTTTACTTGGTTCTTAACCCAAGGGTTACCTAAGGTATTATTATCAAGTAATTCTTGAAATCCTATTCCAGCACATAAGTAGAAGCTAGAATTACCTTGATTGAATGATATATCCCATTCCATATCAGAGCTATCTACTTTTATCATACTAGACTTTAATGTGTTACACTGATTTCCTCTAATTAAGAATGTAGAGCCAGCTTTTATCACACCTTCAAGTGGTAGCACTTTCCAAATATAACCAATGTCTGAAGCATTCTCTCTTGAACCATCTGTATACAATAGATATAGTCCTTTAAGATTAATATCCTCCTTAGAACCATTAGCTAATTCTACAAAGTTATGTGATACTAAAGCTTCTTCAGAACCTTCTCCTCCACAGAATACAGAGTTTATACATAACAGATGTTCTATATAAACTCCCCAAGATGCTAATGGACTACCTGGAGCTGTTTCTTCAGCATTATATTCTGTTACTGTCCAAATACCATCAGAATTACATCTAGCTCTAAATTGCTTAGTTCCACAAGCAAAAGTCATGTGGTCTAAAGCTAAGTCCTGTAATTCTTCTGCTGTAACTCCACTGCCACCTCCTGTATTACCTCCAGAAGAAGCAGCATAGAATTTACCTCCATAGTAGATTACAAACTTCTTCTTATCTGTATAGAAGAGCATTTCACCATCTACTAAGTCTTGCTTATTTTGAGCAAAATTTATTGAAGTATCTTGCTTTGCAGCATTATGAAATACAGTAGGTTCTGATACTTCAGTATCAGGTTTCCATTCACTATCATCCTCTTCTTCACCACCCTCTGCATCATCAGGTTTAATGGGTTCTGCTGTAGACATTATAGCTCTTCTATAGCTGTGCTTTACATCACCTGGAACAATACCAGTAGTTACTAATCTACTAATATCCTTTACTTTCAAAGTAAGTTCCTGCACTTGTTTCTGAAGTTCTAAAACTTCATTATCGGCAGATGCAGATAATGTAGTATCATCCTCTAAGTCTATCCATAGAACATTTGGGTCTTTTGGCTCTTCATGTCCTACATAGACTTTAAGTATTTGTTCCCATTGTCCTGTTTTACTATAGCTATAGTAGCTATCAGTTTCTCTTACATAAACAAGGTTACCATATATCTTAGCATCAAAATTTTCAAGCTCTATTAAGGTATCAACTACCATAACACCACTCTTATTAAAGTCATGTTGACCTTCCTTAATAATAAGGTTGAGCAATGTTTTCATCTTGAGTTTCTTGTTACCCTCAGTACCTACTAATGTTATCCAATCATCACCTCTAATTTGAGATTGTTCCTCAAACTGTGAATCCTTAATACCATTTTCAATAAGGTACTGCTTTATCCTTTCTAGGTCTTCATTTGTTATAAATAATGCCATATTTATTTACTAGTTTGAGGTTTCTTATTAAGTGCCTTTCTTTTTAATTCAGCATCAGTTTTAGCCCTCTCTCTATCTAAGTTGAGTTTCTCTCTATCAAGCTTTAACTTAGCATCAAACTCTCTCATCTTTTCCATAAGATTAGCTCTAGCTTCTTCTGAGAATGGTTGCTCTTGAATACCATCATCACTCTCCTGATTTGAGTTAGCAGATATTGTAGCTACTAGAATCTTAGTTTCATTATCTCTTTGATTCATCATATCTTTCAATTGCATCTCTTGTTCCTTAGCTTGAGCTTCCATTTCAGCTTGTTGTTGCTGCTGTTGAAGTTGCTGCTGCTGTGCTTCTTGTTGTCTCTGTATTAGCTCCTGTTCATTTCTCTCAACCATTCTTTGTTTCTCAGCCATAGAACAACTATTATATAGTTTCATGATAGTAGAGAAGTTTAATGTTTGATTTTGTAGAGCTGCCTGAGCCAACATATCCATTTTTTGTTGTAACTCTTGTATAGCATTACTGTTATCAACTACAAGACCATAATCAGCCTCAGCAAATTCATCACCATCAATGTCCATAACCTTCATAGAGCCATCAGAAAGAATATATTGGAACTTCTTACTTCTACTTCTAAGAGCTATCTTAGCTGTCTCAAGAAAGCACTCCAAAACTCTTTTCTTAACATCCTCATGGATTATAAATAGCCATTCAGTAATATGTGAAGATTGCAATGTAGCTCTTTCTACACCACCTACAGTTTCTCTATTTGAAATCTGACCTTCTCTTTGCTTAGAAATGCCTGCTACATCAGACATTTCCATCTTGATAAATTCAAGTAGATTAATGTTCTGTTGTATAGAGTTACCAAGCTCAGCATCAATAACTCCACTAGAAGCATTATTCATAGCACCAGCTAATTTACCAGTAGCTGCACCAATGTTACCTTCTTTGAAACTATCTACTACTGCAATGTTATTTGTCTTTGCAAAATAAAGCCATTTCTCTACATCCCATCCAGCAGGAACTTTAGCTAGGTCTAGAGTAACTATCTTACCCCAATTCTTGGCTAATAGTTTATTGAGTCTGTCATGGATAGCATCATAAAGATAACTAAATGGCTTCATCATATCTACTAATGAAAATGGTTTATCATCATTAAGATTATAAATAGAACCTATAATACCAAAGTGACATCTTGAAGGATTACTTAATCTATTATATTGAACTACTCTTGGTCTCATATTAACATAGATGTCCTCACCTATTCTAGTACCTTCCCAAGCTTCATTAATATAAAGTATTTGCTCTTCTTCACCTAAATCAGTATTAGCTACATAGTTTTCATCCCTAAACTTAAATTGCTCTTCACCATGTTCATCATAGTATTTAATCTTCTTAATTCTCCTTCTAGACTTCCAAAACATTCTAACAACTCTAATGTTTCCTTCTATATCATAAGGTAACATAGAATCACTTTCACCACTAGCATTTCCATTTGGACTCCAGAAGAAACCATCCTTATAAATAGCATCTCCTGCAACTCCATCATTAACTCTAATGAACTCATGTCTTGGGTCTACATTATCCATAGAATCTATTGAACCTTGGTCCATTTTATTAGGTAATTTTTCAATATACTCCATATCCTTCTTACTAAGAACATCATAGTATGTATCAATTATCTTACCTGGACTCCAATAGTCTTCTATAACAATAACATCAGCATCTTCTATTCTATTAGAATATCCTGACTTATAGACTCTAACCTTGTTTGGATTAAGTCTTTCAATAACAGGTTCACCTCCTACAATGTCACATTGATATATCTCTTCTGCAACTGTCATAGCATCCATGAACCCCTTATTGAACATAAGTGGCATATTATATTCTTTAGAATAATGATTAAGTAGAGCATTAGCTCTTATCTCTCTCATATCTTGCCACTCAAATGTATAATAATCATTTAACTTTTCTAGCCTAGCATTAAATTCCTCCTCTGACTGAGAAGTATCAGCAACTGCTTGTTGTAAGTCTTGAAGTAAAGCTTGCTTCTTGTTATTCTCAATCTCTGAGATAGAGTTAGGATTAGTAATAACAACCCTAAAGTCAAAGACTCTTTTAGACTCCTCACCTCTCAGAACATTGAGTTTAGAGTTCATAATAGGATAATGTTGAATCTTACTAGGAATGAATTGTGCCTGTATATTATCTGGATTGATAATAGTCATCATATCATTAAGATGTACTATACCATTCAACAAGTCATAATTAATCCTTTTGTGTATTACACTTTTCCTAACTAATGAACTAGTAATTGTAGCTCTATTAGAACCCCAATCAAGAATCTGCTTTCTCCATTTCTTTGTCTTCTTACTCATAGGAAGCTGCTGAGGTGGAAACTGCAAAAATTCACTCATAGCTCTTTAATAATTTAACTCTGCAAAGGTACATAAAAAAATTCACTTAGACAAGAATCTAAGTGAATTATTTACTATTTTTTACTAAATTTACTGTTTATAGTTCCTCTTAAAGAATGGGTCATTACCTAAATAGCTAGAATTAGCAGCTTCTTGCTTTTCCTTAGATACCTTTCCTTGATAAAGAATTATTCTATCTTCTCTAAGAAGCATCAACATTCCTGCTGCTGATATTCTATCAAAGTTACCTTCACTATTATAATTTATTAGCTCTTTAATGAATGCTCTACTTCTAAGTGTAAATAGATTTGGAATATCAACTTCAGTTTCTTCTCCATCTACAACTTGTATGACTGTAGTTGGTTTAAGCAACCAAGCTCTAAGTCTATTCCTAGCAAAAGCATTTATAGCTTCTGTAGCATTAGTACCTTTAGCTTTATTACCATAACCAGTATCTTTAATCATCTGTTTATCCTTCAAGAACTCTAATTGGTCTGTTAAAAGATAGGTACAATTCATTCTAGAGAAATACGCAAATAGACCTTTCTTATTATTCTCATAGTTCATTCTACCATTATAAAATAAGCATAGTCTTCTTACTTTCTCAAAGAAATCATCAGCAAAGGGGGGTCTACCAGTATACTCAGCTACAATCTTATCAGTCCATAGGTCTAGTACCCAAACAGAACCTAGAGACATAGTATTTGATTCATCATCATCATAAGGGTCACAGCCAAGTATGTATCTAGCATTATAAGCCTTTCCTGTTCTTTTATCTATTTCAGGCATTTGGAATATCTCAAATGCACCCTCAATCTTATTGTCCTTATGAGGAAACTCTCTAATAGGCATATCACTTGTAGGTCTAAATTCTACTATACCACTATTATTAAGAGTTAAATCTCCAGTATATACATCATCATATTCTCTTGGGTTACTATCTAATTGACCTAATCTTTCTGTAAGGTCAGCAACAGGGAACATATTAACACCTGTCTTTACAATAGCTTCTGCTGGAGTAATAGGGACTTCAGCAATAGTTTTAATGATTGTATTAGGGTCAGTAGAATTATACTTTACTCTATACCTATTTAATAGAATCTCTATTAAGGCTTTGATTACATCAGATACTCCATCATGATTGTAACATCCCTTTCTATTTATATAACCAGGAAAGAAAAATACAAAGTATGGTCTTCCTTGATTAAATTTATCAAACACATTAGGTAATGCATACATATTATAACCTTTTGGGTTATACATAATTTCCTGAGCACCAGCAAAGTCTGATTCATTATCACCAGCAGTACCAAGCATATATATCTGACCAAATACAATATCACCTTCTTGAACAGAAGGTAACAACACATTATAAAGGTCTGTTAATCTAGGAAATGTACCAAACTCTTCTATAAGTATTTTAGCAGCTCTCTTACCTCTCAACTTAGATTCATCATCCTTTGATGATACACCAAGTACTGTATTCTGAGTACCCTTCTCAATATCAAGTTCTGCATCTTTATAACCCATTATCCAAGTCATTTCTTGTAATGAGTTTTTCAATCTCTTTCTAGGAAATTGAGTATTAGATGCACAGAAATTAGCCATATCTACAAACTTATTTAATACACCATCCTTTGTAAGATATTCTTTCTGATAAGCAGTAACAATACCTTTTACCTTCTCATGTGCTTCTTCATTCTCTCCTAATACAAAGATATGATTAAGTATAGATGCTAAACTATAACTCTTACCCTTACCTCTAGATGCAAGTTCAGCCATGTGCTGACCTCCTTGGAAATTATTGTATATACCACCATTTGAAGCTTGGTCCATACAATGAAATCTCCAATAAATTCCTTCCCAACACTCTGGTAGAGCCTCAATTCTATCTGCTCTTTTAGAACCTTTTCTTATTTTAGATAACATAATAGGAGAGTAATTTAAGAACCAATACATATAACCTGTAACCCATTCTCCATCACTCTCTCTTACATAACCTTCCCAACATCTTCTCTTCTCCTCTCTTACCCATTTACCATAAGCACTATTTGGATTAGCATTAGGTCTCAAATTAGTAAGAGTACCATATTTTTCATAATGTAAAGCTGTTGGTCTAAAGTAATCCATGTTCTCTAATATATGTGGATTAGCTAAATCTACAATAATCTTTCCACTTTCATCTCTTGGTCTGTCCTTAGCATAACCTCTACTAGGAGATATTAACCTCTTGACAAACTCTACATTATTAATAATGTCAAATAGTTGGTCTCTTACTTCATCTGGTAAAGTATCAAGTAGTTTATCAGTAAGAGGTGTTTGGTATTTATTTACTTCTATCATTCTTCAATTTCTTATATATGTCACTTGACAACCAACTTACTATATAACTGATAAACTGTTTGTCACAATCATCCCAAGCTTCTGCCATGTTATCAGTAGATGAATTTTTATTTACTTTGAATGAAAGTAACATAATTTTATCATCTTCTATAGCATATAGACCATAGGAATATATTTTATATACTTTAAATCTAGGATGAGTTTCTATACTCTTGTGTAATACTAAAGTAGTATTTAAGTCTTTACCTATAGCCTCTACAATATCTTCTACCCTTATCATAAATCCAAGTTATCTTCAAATATTGTCTTCTCACCTTGACCTCTCATCTTACCTTCACTTCTCATTTCAGATGCAAGAGCCTTTTCTGCTTCATCTAGGTCTTTAGCTAAACTAGGTACTTGCTTAATAGTTGCAGTAACAGAGTTAAGTGTATAAATAGGTTTTCCCTTATCATCTAGTTGATTCAAGTCTATTTCTCTTAGCAGTTTTCTAAGTTTATCCACAGCATATCTTGTATCCTCAAGTAGCAATGCAGCAGTTGGTTTAAACCTAGAATAGAACTCCATAGCCTCAGTTATGACTTTATCAGGCTTCCATCCATTAGGCAATCCTTCTCCTTCTATTATAGCTTTAGACCTCTCATCTTCATCTACTAGATATTGATAGTCACTTCTAGGGTCAACCATAAAATAGATGTAACCCAACTCCATAATAGCTTTATCCTTATTTACACTTCTGTCTCTATTCCATATTTGTCTAAATACTTTTAAAGCAAAAGCTTCTTCAGATATAACTACTTTATATCCTTCATATTTAAATAACTTCATATTTCTATAAACTAAAAAAGCTCATGAATTTAATCATGAGCTTTATGTTAAACAATAATCTTCTTGTCCTCTGGGAGTATCAATGATGACTTAGGCTGCTCATCTTTAACTTCCTCTCCATCAATAATATAATCAATATCTTGGTCATAAATAAGTAGATGTCTCTTACCACCATACTCAACCATAGGGAAGTTTACACCCATAGTTAATTCATCACCAATAACACCCTTCAGAGATTCATCTCTCTTCTCCTTATGTTGAGGCACAATGTATCTCTTAGGATTAATAAGTACAAGGTCTCCAACCTTTATATCTCTTACAGTTGAACCAATTGCCTCAACTCTTTGATACTCCTTAATTGTACCATCTGTTTTAACAATAATACCACCCTCTGTCTTATCAGACTCATAAGTATCACAAGTAGTTACTATCTTGTTAAACAGTGGTTTAATACTATTTATTTTCAGCATTTCTAAACTTCTCTATTAATTTAAATCTACTCTTAGTTCCTTTGTATTTATCCAAAGTGCAACTTAATTTCCCCAGTGAAGGAATGTTGAAATTAGTCCTTAACTTAAGGAACTCTTCCTCTGTAAGGTCTTCTTTCAGAGGTAAGGCTTCTATGGTTGTTTTAATATACAACCAATAAGCTCTATATACTTTCTCAACAACATCAGGTGATATTCCTAAATCCTTAGAGACACTTAAGATAATGTTCTTTTTCATTTTATAGGAAATATAACTAGAAGTTGTAAGCTCTTTGAATCTTCACTTATATTAGGTATTAATTTAGGATTAATCTTATTATCTATGATAACTTTATTCTTCCTCAATTTACCCATTATAACTTGAAAGTGTGCCAGTGTTATATTACAGTCTTCTCTAACCTTTCTCTTAGTCTCTTCACTCATAAGTACTGTATCTAGTAATGAACTGTCAGTAATTACTTTTGATAGTTCATATCTATGCTTAGTGAATGATGCTATAACATCTATCTCCCTATCAGTAAGATGATGTAGAGGTCTTAAGAATATAAACCAGCACTTAAAGAACTCATCACCTAATGGTGATTGGGAAAGTCCTATAACATTATTAACTTTCCCAACCATTGTTTACTCCTCTTTCTTATCTTCCTGAGGATAACCAAATACAATGTGGTCAATCTCCACTCTTGCCTTAGCCTTCAATTCCTCACTAAAATTACCTTCAACTATCTTAAATAGATAGTCAAGTCTTTTGAAAGTGTTAGCTAGATTAGCCTCCTGCAACTTCTGATACAGAATACTAATTTGTTCATTTGCAGCAGATTTAACCTGCTCTACTGTCATTTTTGTCTCTTCCATATTAAAATTTGTCTAAATAATCAAAACCAAATTTATCTATATACATCTGTCTCCATGTGTTTATATCAGTTTTACCAATATCTGTAGCACCACATTCATCACAATAATCTAGTTCTTCCATACCAGGAACTGACTTTATTTTTAGTGATAGACAATGCTTGCAATAAAAGACAGGTTCATTATTGAACTCATTATTATCCGCCATAGTAGTTATTCTTTACTATAATATACTAAGTAGAACTGTCCTTGAGATTGTTGGATAGTTACTACTTCTTCCTTAGTTATACCTAAATCATTTGCTTGTCTTACAAGCTGTCTTAGATTAGGTGCATTTAATATTTGCATCATATTATTTATATAGTTCAGGGAGTGGGAGTCATCTTCCAAATAAATTTATAAGCAGTTTTCAGTTTTCCCTTAGCACACCTACTTATTTTCTGTCTAACTCCTCCATTAAGGGTTTTTGCATATCCATTTGATATATGTACCCCATGTTTCATTCTTTTGAGAATTAAACTAGAAAGATTAGCATTACCCAACTTACACCACGTGGAGGTTCTTTCTATGTAAGTCTTCAGGGAGTGGGAGTCGAACCCACGACCTTTAGCTTATGAGGCTAACTAGCTACCACTGCTAACATCCCTGTATATAGCCTACAATAAACTATAAAATAGTTCTCCAGTAGGCATAGAGTGTATAGATATTACCGCATTAACCTATACAATCTATTTTATAGTAGAGGTCCCTGTAAGACTCGAACTTACATCCCTTGGTTACAAAGCAAGGATACTAAACCTTTATACTAAAAGACCATCTTTAACAGTTGCAAAGGTAAGCAATTTATTTGAAACTACCAAACTTTTTAGCAACTTTTTACAATTATTTTTAGTACCCCCTAAGAGACTCGAACTCTTACACCATTATGGTCAAGGCTTCTAAGACCTTTATGTCTACCATTCCATCAAGAGGGTATATAGCCAACTCCCTTGGCTAAAGGTGGATTCTACGACATCCAAAAGGGACTAGTCTTACTCTACAAGTATTTTATACTCAGAAACCCTAAGAGTTACGTTGCTACATTATTCTAGAATTTATAGCTTTATTAGGTACTTCCTGAAAGAATCGAACTTTCATTTAAACATTAGAAGTGTCTTGTTCTATCCATTGAACTAAGGAAGCATAAGTACCTCCAGTGGGACTTGAACCCACATGAGCATTACTGCTCAAGGCATTTTAAGTGCCTCTTGTATACCTATTCCAACATGGAGGCATCATTATTTATACTAGTAGATTCTTTAGTACTAGAATAAAGATAATCTGCAAAGATTGACCTATTAATCCACCTATTTCTGTGGCAGCTATATCAATCCAATCAAACTTACCACCATATTGTTTGTCTTTAAACTCCATACCAAAAGCTAAACCAGTACTGAATAATATAGTACCTATGAAGGCTGAAGGTATTGCATAGAGTAGATGTTTAGGTCTATTACTTTCCAATAACCACATATTATATATTAGTATTTCTATAGTCACTTGGATTAATAATCCCCATATTAACTGTATTCTTTATTTCTTGTATTTCTTTCTTAGCAAATGTTATTTCAAATAGGTCAGATATATTCCTATATGACTCTTCTTCTTTCTTAACTTTTGTCTCTAATTCTATTACTTCCATACGAAGTTTAGATAGTTTAGATTTACTTTCTCTTAGATTGTAGAAAGCTTTCTTTAGCTTATCTTCAGCATCTGAACTCATTAATTCAGGATACTTTGGAGTAGCTGATTCTATTATAGTGTTGTCTGTTACTACCATATTATATATACATAATTAGGGTGTTAGATGGGATTTGAACCCACAACCTAAGGAACCACAAACCTTTGCTCTGCCAATTGAGCTACTAACACAGTGGGTATAATAGGATTTGAACCTATGACTTCTTGAATATCAGTCAAGTACTCTAACCAACTGAGTTATATACCCTTATGTGGGAAAGGTAAGAATCTAACTTACATCCAAGGATTTTCAGTCCTCTGCATAGACCATCTTTGCTACTTTCCCATTGCAGATAGAGTAAGACTCGAACTCACATCTTCTAGTTTTGGAGACTAGGGTTTTACCATTAAACTATCTACCCATTTATGCGGGACCTGTGGGACTTGAACCCACAACCTATTGATTAACAGTCAATTGCTCTAACCTATTGAGCTAAGGACCCAAATATATTATATTATCAACTCTACATCAAAGGAACTAGATTCCTACTGGAATAGTTCCTGATGGTGTGTAAGGACATTTAGCCAAAGCATTTAAATAAGCATTTACACCTTTCTTAATTAAAGATAAAATCTTTTTCATATCAATATAATTTAGAGTTAATAATGTGAATTATCAACTTAACTATCACTATAGTTAGTGTGGAGCAAGAGGGACTTGAACCCTTAATTCTTCCTTGCAAAGGAAGTATGTTAGCCAATTACATCACTTGCCCCATAGTATAGTAGATATGACTTGAACCTACAACTACTGCATCCCAAATGCAGTATGCTACCTATTGCATTACTACTATATTAAAGCGGAGAGAAGTATACTCGAAATACACTTATTAATTAGCACACAATTTAGCAGATTGGTTCCTAGACCTCTAGGATTTACTCTCCATTGAGGAGGCTACAAGACTCGAACTTGCACATCACTATTAGTGATTACTAGTAGTTTTCAGGACTACTGCCTTACCAATTAGGCTTAAACCTCCATTGCAGACTATGAGGGAATTGAACCCTATCATTCACATTGACAGTGTGATATGCAAACCATCACACCACATAGCCTATATAGTAGAGCCAAGGGGATTTGAACCCCTGTGACAAGGTTGAAAACCTTGCATCCTTACCACTAGATGATAGCTCTATGCACCTCTTTCATCTTCACAGATTAAGGAGGTTAATCAATATAAACAACAAACAAACAACTAACTTTCTAGTTGCCCCTAGAGGATTTGAACCCCTACTCTAAGTGCCAAAAACTTGTGTGCTAACCATTACACTAAGAGGCATTGTTTATTAACTGAGTGCAAAGGTACAAATAATATTTGAAACTACCAAATTTTTCAGTAACTTTTTTCATACTATAAGTAAATTATTTATGTTTAGAGGTACTTTGAGAAAAATTTTCTGAAATTTTTTTTGAAGTTTGGTATTTATAGAAGTGGTTGATAATACCAGCTAACCACCCCTCCCCCTTGCTTGACTTGGGTCACTCCCCTGGCTCTTGTCACATTGTTTCACTTTTTAAATACAAGACAAATGAAAACAAACAATTTCTTGAAGACCAAGCATGGTCTAAGTCTCTTGAGACACATCACAGAAGAGTATGGAACTTGGAATGAAGTCAAGCAGTGCTATGATATGCCTGTTACAGAAGCAGTCAGTCTAGCAGAAGAAATCCTCACTGAAGAGGAGTATGACTTAAACTTTAAATAAATATTGGAGAAGCTAATATCTCCTCCTTCTACTTTGATTTAATTATTAACTAAAATATTATTAAAATGAATATCTTTGATAGATTTGTTACTAGAGTTTATGTGTCTGATGGTGTTTATGAGGAGCTTCCCGTTAATAAGGAAGAGGCTCAGAAGTATGATGAATATCTTAAGAGATTGAACACTAAAACCATTAATTTAAAGTAAATGAGAAAGTCACTAGTACTTTGCACACTTGCTGCTATAGTAGCATTTTGTGCAGGCTTTTTGGTGTGCCAAAACATCACTGTAAGAGAAAATAATGAACTCATTGATGCTTATGATTCTTATAATAAGCACACTGAGGAGTTGCTTGACACTCTTGATGCTCAGTATGATTGGGTTGATGCTTTTGACCCTCATAATTATTATGAGTCTAGAGCTAAACTAGACTCTCTCTTTCAGGAGGCTAATTAATCCTCCTCTCTTCTTGAACTTTAATATTAACTTTGAACCTTACGGTGCTTAGGTGAACCGTCATTTTATTATGAATATCTTTAGTAATCTTCGTGTTTATGCTGGTAAGTGGTCTGTTAAAGAGACTAGAAACTTTACTGATGAGGAAATCTCACAGGTTTCTCAGGCTGTAGTAGTACCATCACAGTATGGTAACTCAGTTCAGTTCACTATGGTTGGTGGTGGATTAACTTATATTCCACTTGACCAGAACTCTAACTGTGCTACTGGTGAGGTTATAGACCTCACTAAGGCTAAACTCACTACTCTTGAGAAGAGTGGTGAAGCTGACATTTATAGAGTTACTATATAATAGTTAGCATCTTTGGGTGAGAAGACATTAGTCTTCTTGCCCTTTCTTTTTTCTCCCCTTAGATAGAAGCAAGAAAAGAAAGTAATATAAAGAAAAGAAATATATAAAGAAAATAATAGTTATAGTTAGGATTAATTCTTTCTTTTGGTTCTTTTCTTTCTTATCAAGGGAATGGGAGGCAGAAGCAAGAGCCAAAAGCAAAGAGATAAAGGTAAGGGAAAGGTAGTAGCAAGGAGCTAATTGCAATGTGTATTAAGTTAGGCTAATTACTCCTCCTTTGCTCTTGACAAGGCGAAGTAAGTCATTGCCAAAAGATATTATATATTTCTTATCTCTTTGGCTAATTACTCCTCCTTGGCTACTGACAACCCCAAGGGCATTGGGGTTATACAACAAACAACATTCAACAAACAACAGGTGTGCTAGATACCAAAATAAATCCTAAGGGCATAGGTGAAATAATATGGCTAATATCTTTAGTTCATTGAGAGTGTATGCTGGTAAGTGGAATCTTAAGTCTTCACGAGCTTTCTCACCAGAGGAAGTTGCAGCAGTTGCATCAGCAGTAGTAGTGGCATCACAGTATGGCAATTCAGTTTGCTTTACTATGGTAGGTGGTGGACAGACATTCATCCCACTGTCACAGAACTCAGCTAAGGCAGTAGGTGATTCTATTGACTTGGCATCTGCTAAGCTTCTCACTCTTGAGAAGTCAGGTGAGTCTGACATCTTCAGAGTTGAGGCTTAATGCTTTGAAGTCATAAGGTAATAGGTAGGAGAGGTTGACTATATCTCTCCCTACCTTATTGCCTTTCTCTCCTAAGCAAAAGCAAAAGTTAAATGGTTATTCATAACTATTTTTACTGAAACAATGGAAGATACAACAGTAATCATTGGTGCAAATATAGTCTTTTGGCTTGTAATTTACATCATAATGGAAAGTAAAAATCAGCAAAATAAATAATGAAAAAGCTCATTTTCTGCTTGTTTATGGCTTTATTAAGCTGTACAAGCTATGCTCAAGTAGCAAGAGAAGGTAATACTTTTAAGTCTACAACTACTCAAACTACAAAGAGTGAAGGACAGCAAACTAAATATACTTGGGAAGATAAGAAAGGTAATAAATATCCTATCTATATTACCAAGAGTGGTGCAGTATATATCAATAGAAAGTCTGCAAAGACTGGAAAAGACTACAAGCAATACCTCTCAAAAGAGGTAAAAGAGCAAATACAGAAAGAATTAAACTTTAAGAAATCATGAAAAGTATTAAGTTAATTCTCAAAGGTATATTACTATGGGTTTCAGCACTCATAGTAATACTCTCTGTTTGTGGTATAGATAGTATTGCATACAAAGGTTATGGTTGGTTCTTTGGTATGATAGTATTAAATATTATGCTCATTTTAGCTTGTTTCTATACTATTACTAAAGAAGAGTACAAGATAGTGTCTGGTTATAATCTATTTAATAAGACACTTAAACTAGATAAAGATTAGGTTTTAGTTATTATAAGGTTAAAGATTGTTTTTAGGATGTGCTATTACTGTGAAGTAATAGCATTTAGGGTCTATAGCTCAAGTGGTTAGAGCAGCACACTCATAATGTGAAGGTTTAGGGTTCAAGTCCCTATTGACCCACTTGCATTAAGAGAGCTAGCTGATAAATACTGTAACATACATGGTTTAGAAATAATCTAATTGAAGCATCCATAGCTCAATGGATTAGAGCAACAGCCTTCTAAGCTGTGGGTTGTGAGTTCGAGTCTCACTGGATGCACAAAAGTTAATAGTTATGACAATTAAAGAACTATATTACTTTGCAATAAACCATTCTTTATTAGATGAAGAGGTTGATGTTGTTGCTAGAGAATACAATAAAGAGTCTTCAAAGGTTATTAAACCTACTAAATCACTAGATTTAAATAAGGTTGAATATACTTTTGAAGATGTAATAGCATTGTTTTCTAACTGACACTTTGAGGGTTGCAAAGTGTAAAGAGTATGGTGAATCTAAAGTACTAAGCTAGCTAGTTACTTCTATAGCCATAAGTGTGAAGAAGGAATAGAAGAGGGCACACACTTGAAGAATAAAAAGCCCCAACTGTCCTTATAGTTCAATGGATAGAGCACAAGTTTCCTAAACTTGGAATGTAAGTTCGAGTCTTACTAAGGGCACAAAAACAAGAAATAAGAATAATAAAGCAAACAAGAGTATGATAACAAAGAAAAGATGGACTGATGAGGAGAATAATATTCTAGTCCAGGCTATTACAGCTAATCCTCATAACATTAAAGAAGCTTGCAGATATGCTGCAACTAAGCTTGAAGGTAGAACAAGTAATGCCTGTTATATACATTGGTATCAAGTTATAGCTCCTGCAAATAATCCAGCTAAATTGGGTGTAAGTTTCTTAGCAGTAGGTCCTAAGACTATCTATAAGAACAGAAAGAATAGTGGAAGTTCTACTGTTCAGCCAGAGAAGAATACACTATAGGCTAGAATCAAAAAGCTAATAGGATTGAAGTAGAACAATATTTCTCAAGGATAGACCTGTAATAGGGAATATCTTTGAGGAATATCTAATATCTAGAACTAATGAGAAAGTCAACTGAAAAGCAACAATCAGCAGTAAGATACTGTGAACAATGGTTGTACATTGAATTTGATGGAAACATTGAAAGTTTTGATGAATGTTCACACTTCTTAAGTATATATCTTGAAGAAGCTAAGCAAGCTGAAATGGAGCTTAGATGTGAGTATGAAGCGTATATTTGGGATTAATTAATATAAATAACATGAAAGAAAGAAATGTAACTGTCACTCTTAATAAGGCTAAAGAGTGGTTCAACAGTGGAAATGCAACACTCAAAGAGATTGCACTTCAAGCCTTTGACAAAGATGAGTTGACATATAACTTTAAGAGCATTACAACTTTTAAGAAGGCTTGTATGGCTCTTAATCTTGATTATATGTTATGTCTTATTAATGCTAACAACATAGCCACAATTAGTAAAGCATCTGCTGCTATGTTCAAGTTAAACATCATCAGAAAAGCTCTTAACTTAGGTCAGGATTTGCATCTCACAAAAGACCCAGAAGACTCTTACATCTATTATCCTTACAATCCATTTGTAACTAAGAGTTCTACTTACTATAAGAGTGAGATTAACTCAGGTAAAATAGAGGTAATAGGCAAGATTAAGAGTGAAGGGGAAGAATATAATGTTCTTGGTGGCTACGCTTATAATGGTGGTAATGCTGGCTTGGGTTACTTCAACTCTAGCAATGGTGTGGGTGATGCTAATGCTAATATCGGGTTCCTAGGTTGTGCAAATAAAGAGATTGCTCAGCATCTTGGAAAGTACTTTGGTATGCTTATCACTGAAGCCAAGTATGGTGATATGGTAGACTTTGAAATTATTAGTGGCTACTAAGAAGTCATGTATAAGTACAAAGTAGACTTAAGAGAGTTTATAAGTAAATTGGGATGTTTCTGTAATGAGCATCCCAATTATAAAGTAGCTTATAACATTTACTTACTTCTATGTAGAATAACTTATTAAGTTAGAAAACTATGGCAAAATTTACAGTAAAAGACCTTCGAGAGGCATTGAAGAACCTTGATGAGAGTAAGGAAGTTATGATTGTAAACTCCTACTCATGTAATGATAAGATTGACATTGAGTATGTCAAGGAACTCAAGGAAAATGGTAAAGAATACTATAAAATCAATATCTAATGGCAAAGATTAATTTCACAAAAGAACACTTTGATAAGATGTGTTCATTGCTTCTTACTATGTTGCTTAGCAACGACACAGTAAATTCTAAGCTTGGCACACCTATCAATGTAGTTGAGTTGCTCCACACTACTACAATCAACTCTCTTAATAACATCAGACTTGCTTTATCTAACAAGATTAAGCAGCTTGAAAGTCAAGATGAGTGGGTTGCAAGCAATTCTAATGCAAGGCAGTTAGATACTGCTAAGGAACAGAAGGAGCTTGTAAACCTAGTAATAGGTTACAAGAGGCATAGAATGGAAGTTGAGGAAAATGCTCAGAAGAAAGCTGAACTTACAGCTAAACTTAAAGCTCTTAAAGAATCTCAGAAGTCACCTGAAGATAAGATTAAGGAGCTTGAAGCAGAGCTTTCAGCTATGAGTGAAACTGAAACTTTCTAGTAGTATAAGGAAGACATATATAGTTCAAAGATAGAAAAGAATATCCTAACTACGTTACTTACAAAAATAAAATAAAACATTAGCAGAATGGTACAGGTAAAGTTAAACAAAAGTAACGATAATCCTTTTTATGGATTAAGAAATTGCCTTAAACTCTTTCAGAGTGTAGGCAACACAATTGATGCATCATTACTTGATGCTTGCTGGTCAGAAGTTCGAGGAAATAAAGAACATAAGCAAATGTTCTTTAGTTTACTTTTCTCAATTGGTGATATTACAGCTAGACAGCATAACATCTTTAAGGGTGTTAAGAAGGATAGTGGTGGTAATGCCAATAGAGAAGGTTTCCAAGTAGTTCTTGATTGGATGTGGAATAAGCATCAAGCTCAATTTGTGAAGTTCCTTGAAGCAGGTTTATTCAATGAATATACTTGCTTTGATTTGCTGTTCAGAAATAGAGTACAGACTAAAGGCTCTAGAGTTATTAGAATACATAATCTCTTTGCTGAGGCAAAATATAGGGAGGTTATTGCAAGCTATCTCTATAAGGTTATCAATGGTAATAATCCTTTCAATAAAACTCTTGTTGCTAAATTCTTGACACTTCCTAGAGTAAGCAAAAGAAGTGGTCATAGCAAGATGCTTCCTGAGACTAAAAAGGTAATGGAAGATAAGGTTAAGTTGCTTATAATGCTCTCAGAACTTATGGGTTGGGAGTATGAAGTAAATGAGAACTATGCTAACTTCAAGGACTATAGGAAGTGGAGAAAGGATTACAATGGTGACCTTGAGTCAGTACTATTCTCTACAGGTAAAATCAATGAGTTTGACAAACAATCATTTATTGATTGGTTTGACAAGCTTCCTTCACAGGCAAGGTTTAGAGTTAAGAATAGAATCCTTTACAGTAAGATTAAAGATACTGAGAAGGATAAATATTCTAAGTTCCAGCCTTGGCTCACTGAATGGGAGAAGTACAAGGAGTCTAAACAAGAGGAACAGAGAGTTCTAGAGGAAAAAGTTAGACAGGGGCAAGCTACAGAAGAGGATAAAATCAAGTTGAAGAAAGTTGCAAAGCAGGCTAAGGTCAATACAGGAGCTACTAATTTCAAAGAGCTATATAATGACATCTGTAATGACAATGTAGATGAGCTAAAGCTTGAAACCTTCATGACTAAGGTCAATCTTCCTTATAATAGTCTTGTAATCATAGATGATTCAGGTTCTATGAGAGGTAAACCTTTCAACTTTGCTACATTCTTAGCTTCTGTATGTTTATGTAAGAACCCAGATGATGATGGTAGAAACTTACTTGGTTTCTTCAATACTAATAGTCATTGGCATACTTGTATAGACAGAAAGAATAACTCTGTAAACTCTTTCATCAGAAGTGAAACAGTAAAGGTAAAGCAGACTCCTTTTGTTGACCCTAAGAAGAGCTTCTGTGAGAACTATCAATCTATTAGGAACTTCTGTAATGCAGTATTCCAAGGTGGTGGTACTAACATAAGTAAAATACCTGATGATTTGCATAGGGAGTGTCAGAATAACCCTCAGATACTTGATGCTCTGAAGAACTATCCTGTATGGACTATCATCAGTGATGGTGAGTGGAACTCATTGTGGTCTCCTGAAGCTTCAATGAATGACTTTATGATGAAGTGTCAAAGATACTTTGGATTTAAGCCATATATTGTAGCTATTGATGTAGATGGTGATTGGGGCTTCAGAAGTGCTTCTATCAACAGATTTGAAGGTATTGAGAACATGATTTATATCCCTGCTAATGTAGCACAGATTGAGCAGTTCTTAACTAACTTCAAAGATATGGATATTATGGATGTTTATACTCCTTTACAGTCATTGTTCAGGAGTAATAGATATGACATAGTGAGAGAAAATGTCCTTTAAGGACCTAATGATACTTACAACATTATAACTGTATTTCATAGATTAGAATAGCGTATTAATGTTCAACAACAAGTATCAATAGAATGTAGGAGGAGAGAGACCTCCTACATTCACCATTAGACACTTACAATATTATTATAACATTTAGCTCATTTGGTTAGAGCATCAGCCTTTTAAGCAGATAGTAGTTGGTTCGATTCCAACAATGTGATAATTTAGTGTCTACAGATATTCAGTCACTTACAATACTAATAGCATTAGCTCATTTGGTAGAGCATTGAATTTGTAATTCAAGTGTAGTTAGTTCGATTCTAACATGTATATAAATAGTGACTATACAAGGGGAAGTAGCTAAAATGGTTTAATAGTATCTTAGATACTTACAATACTAAATCAATAAGCAATAGGTTTCATAAACTATCACTATGTAGGTTCGAGTCCTACCTTCCCCACTTTTTGGCACTTACAATAGTAAATTTTGCGTTTAGTCTAATTGGTTAGGACAATTGTTTTTTGGTACAATCAGAGATGGTTCAATCCCATCAGTGCATAAAGAATAGTGCCAATTTCATAAGGCAGTCGTCTAGTGGTCAGGACACAGGTTATAATAATATTAGTATCTAATGATACTTACAATACTAATTTATATTAATAAAAATTTAGTACCTGTAACAGAAGTTCGATTCTTCTCTGCCTTACTTCAGCTACTTACAATACTATTATTTCATAGGTTCAAGTCCTATATTATTCTTCTGAATGGATAATTAGCATAGTGGTTAATGCAATACACTTCAAATGTATCAATTAAGTAGCTATTTTTAGAAAACATTTATTAATTTCATATTAATTTTAATAAACAAAATTATGGCAACAAACAAAAAAAACCAGATGTCTATCATCAATGAAGAAGACATCAAGAAGGTACTTGAAGCATTTAAGTCAGCTTATAAAGAGAACAAGAAACAGTACGAAGAAGAGAATGTTAAGATTGAGGATGTAGTAAACCTCACTAAAGGCTTCTCTGGAAAGAGCGCTCTTCTTGTATCGACTGTTATCATCTCTGTAATGATTGCTATGCCTCCAAAAGAGTTTATGGCACTTATGGATACTGCAAAGTCAATATCTAAGGCAAAGTTCCTTGAAGTTATAAAGGAAATCCTTAAGGAGAAGGTGAAGAAGGGTGCAGACAATGACATTTACAACTAATTTATGATAGAACCAAAATTGAGTCTTATCTTAGTACTTCCAGGAAGTATTATGGTAAGCCAGCAGGTGGCTGAAAACAAACCAGAAGAGTTAACTGAAGAGCATAAGATGCTCTTTAAGAGTTACAAATCAAAGAAGGACAAAGGTCCTGAGGTTATTACATTTAGGACAAGAAAGTCAATGCCTGCAAAACAGGTATTGAAGATGTCTCAAGAAGCTTATGAAGCTATGCTTGAAGAATCAACAAGTCCTAAGTACAACAAGGTTATTGCCAAGGTTAAAGGCAAACTTATCAGAGTATGGGACACAATGTCAGAAGATGCTAGAATCAAGAAGCATTGTGAACTCATTGCTCATGATATGGGTGCTATAGGCTTTAGCTATAATATCCTTGGAGATTAAACCAATAGAGCTTTGTAGGGTACAAATCCTACTTAGCTCTTCTTTTTGTACACAGTAATTTAATTATGAAGATATGTATTATAGTAATACTCATAATATACGTGATGGTCCTATTTAATCATTATGAGCCATCAATAGATATAATAGTAGTAGATAATAGGTATAAGGTTCTACTATGGTATAACAAGCACCAATGGAACTATCTTATCAATAAGCCAGAAGTGGTAAGAAGTTATATACATCTATTTACAATATGAGTAAAGGAAAGAAGTATAAAATACCACACAAATACCTTCGTAAATATCAACGTGGAACATGGCATAGATACAAGGTAATAGGTGGTAAAAATAGGGAGAAAGCAAAGTTTAAGTACTTTAGACACAAAAAACTCTGGAAGACTTTAGAAGGTCATATATCTATGAGGAAGATGGTGGCTAGGTATATTTGGTTTTGGGACTAATAATATGAGAAAATTCATTATCAAGGTAGTATGTTTAGTGCTGTGTTTATTCATAGCACTAAATGCTGTTACTCAATTACTCACCATGAGTAATACAGCTGCTAACATTGCAGGAATTGTATTGTTCATAGTAGCTATATGGATAGGTGTAGAAGTAATAATTAAATTAATTAAAACAAAAGAAAATGAAGAGTAAAGTAATTATGTGCCTTATGGCAGTATTTACCATGTTGGGAATGTCCTCATGTGGTTATGAGAGAGTAGATGCAGGTTGTGAAGGTATTAAAGTGAATCTCTATGGCTCTGACAAGGGTGTAGATGATGTATCTTTGGTTACTGGTGCAGTGTGGTATAATCCATTCACTGAGCAGGTTTATGAGTATCCTACTTATGTCCAGACAGTAGACTATCCTGCTTTCACAATTAATGCAAAGGATGGTTCAGAGTTTAGTATTGACCCTACTATTTCATTGAAGATTGCTGATGGTAAGTCACCTCAGGTATTCAAGAAGTATAGGAAGGAACTGAAAGATGTAATCAATGGAACTCTCTTTAACTATGTAAAAGATGCCTTTAGAATCCAGCTCAATAAGTATACTACTGATGAGATTGTATCAAACAGAGATATGGTAGAGAAGGCTATTGAAGCACATCTGTCTAAAGCATTGCTCAAGGAGAATTTTCAGCTAGAACAACTTACTTCAGGATTGAAGTATCCTCAGTCTATTGTTGATGCAGTTAATGCCAAAAATGCTGCGATTCAAAAGGCACAAAAGGCTCAGAATGAGTTAGCTGTAGTAAAGGCAGAGGCAGAGAAAAAGGTAGTTGCAGCACAGGCTGAAGCAGAAGCTAATAGACTTAGAACACAGGCTTTGACTCCTATGATTCTTAAGCAGCAGTGGATTGATAAATGGGATGGTAAGCTTCCTATATATGGTAGTTTGCCTACATTGTTTAAAGGCATTGAGTAACTATGACTTGGGCTATAATTGGTTTAATATCCTTCATAATCCAGATATATGTACTAAAACATACTTATACAATCACAATAAAAGGTGACTTCCACTTTGATTGGGAAAAAGCTGAAAAGATAGGTATTCCATTGTGGATAGCACTTATCATGCTGATTACTTGTATTATACCATTTGTTAATATAATAGAGGTCATTGGATTTTGGGCTATATGGTTAAAATACTACTCATACCCTAATGGATTGTATAGTAATGATTGGTACACATATTGGAGATTCAAGGATAAATTCTTTTCAAGAAAGATATGAGAAATAAATGGTTGAAAGCACTCATTGTAGCAGCTACAGTAGTGCCGTGGAGTGTAGTAATTGCATTACTCTTGCAAGTTAAGAGTATAGTTTCTCAACAGCCAAAGGTTGAAACTGTCCCTGTAATAGAGGTAGCTGATACCATTATTAATGAGCAACCAAAGTTCTTCTCTCAGACCCCTAAGGAGGGTCTGGAGGAGGCTTTGTCTTATTATGGTTTAGAGCATAAAGATATTGTCTATGCTCAAGCTGTTCTTGAAACAGGACATTTCAAGTCTAAGGTATGTTTGAAATACAATAATCTCTTTGGTCTTTATAATAGTAAAGAAAAGAGATATTGTAAGTTCAAGCATTGGACTGAAAGTGTTGTAGCTTATAAGGAGTGGATTCAAAAGAAATATCAACCTCCGAATAATTACTATGCTTTTCTTGAAGAGATAAACTATGCAGAAGGAAAGAGTTATACAAGATTATTAAAAGAAATTGTAAAAAAATAGAAAATATGACAAGAGAGGACATACTGAAAGAGATTCTTTCGCTTGAAGGAAATAATTGGCTACTTGAATTAGCCACTGGTACAGGAAAGTCTAGATTAGCTCTAGAAAAAGTTAAATCATTGGGAGGTAAGACTCTGTTGCTTGTAGTGAATAGAAATGTTCATAAGCAGAATTGGGCTGATGAAATTAAGAAGTGGTGGTCAAACTGTAATATGGAGATTACTATGACTACTTATGTTTCTCTTCCTAAATATGCAGGAAAGTATGATTGTGCTATATTTGACGAGTGTCATCACTTATCAGAAAGATGCAGAGAAGCTTTATGTTACTTTGACATTAAGCATAGTGTACTTTTGTCAGCAACAGTAAGTAATAAACTCAAGGATGAACTAATTGAAGTATTTGATGATTTAACATCATATAAGAAAGACTTGAGGGATGTGATAGATGATGATATTCTACCAGACCCAATAGTATATATGTTACCATTAAATCTTAGGGCTGACTTACCAACAGAAGTTATTTGGAAGAATCCTAAAGCCAAAGGAAGATTAATAGAATCTTCTTGGGCTATGAGGTGGGGCTATATGAAACAAAAGACTAATCCAGTTAAGATTTATTGTACTCAGAAGCAATATATTACTGACTTGGATAATCAGATTGAGTACTGGAAGAAAAGGTATTTAAGGTCAAGAAGTGAAATAGCTAAGAACAAATGGCTTAGATTATGTGGTGACAGATTGAAGTGGTTAAGTGATAAGAAGACTCCTTATGTACAACAAATCTTGTTACACCTTAGTGAGCATAGAACATTAATATTCTGTAACAGTATTGAGCAGACAGAGATGCTTGGAGAATACTGTATTAACAGCAAGAATAAGAAGTCTGTGGAATATCTTGAAGCCTTTAATAAAGGTAAGATAGACCATATTACTGCTTGTAATATGCTCAACGAAGGAATGAATCTTGTAAATTGTCAAGTTGGTATTTATGCTAACTTGAATAGCTCTGACACTATTGTGAAGCAAAGGATGGGTAGATTACTTAGGCATGAGAACCCTGTTCTTATTGTTCCTTATTTTGTAGGTACAAGAGATGAAGAGTTGGCTAATAAGATGCTTGAGAATTATAATCCTAAGCTTGTTACTGTAATTAATGATTACAAAGAGATTAAGATATGAAGATAACTATAGATGAGGATGCTTGTAAAAAGGTAAAACTTTCTCTTCCAGAAGTCTTAATGATTACTTTGGTTAAAACTGGAGTAAACATAGAGACTCTGTTAAAGCAAATGAAAGAGAAGCAGATACTTGTTGAAGAGCACACTCTTTTAGGAACAAATCTTCTAGTAACCCAGAGATGGAGTGACCTTTCTGATAAGGCACTCCTATCTGCTGATAAATCAGTACCTGATAATAAAAGACTTGAGAACCTTGCAAAATCTCTAATGGAAGTTTTTCCTGCTGGAAAGAAGGAAGGTACAAGTCAATATTGGAAAGGTAATTTACGAGATAATACCCTTAGATTGGCTAAATTCTTTAAACTTTATGGGGATAAATATACTGATGAGCAGATGATTGAAGCTGCTAAAAATTATGTTAGTTCTCATAATGGAAAGTATCAGTACATGAGAGTGTTGAAGTACTTTATTTGGAAAGATACAAGGAAAGTTAATTCTGAGGGAGAAGGTTACATTGAAGAAGTCTCAGACCTTGCTGCATTTATTGAAAATGCTAAGGATGAGAAGAATTTAAAGGATGATTGGATGTCTACAATGGTATGAGTTACTATGATAGTGTTAAGTCCTTCCTATTGAACAAAAGGCAAAGAGCTTTAAGTGGCTTATATAATTGTATACCATTTCCATTTCCTAGGTTTAAAGTATTCTTACCTGGAACTCAAATGGGAAAGTATATAATATGCACTGCCAATCAAAAGGTAGGAAAGACTAAGTTCTGTGATTTTGTTTATGTCTATGAAACTTTATTCTTTATAATAGAGCATCCTGAAGTAAGAGTAAAGATACTTTATTTCTGTCTTGAGGAGAGTCCAAGAAAGAAGTATACTGAGTTTCTATGTCATTTACTTTATAGATTAGATAGGATAGAAATATCCCCAACAGAACTGGAAAGTACAGACAAAGACCATCCTGTACCTCAAGAAATACTTGATAAGCTTGATTCTGAAAGGTATCAAAGATATATCAAGAAGTTTGAAGAGATGGTAGAATATATTGATAGTGAGAAGAATCCTACAGGTATCAATAAAAAGTGTAGAGACTATGCTTTGAGTCATGGTCATCTTAACTTTAAAGAAGTAGATGTTAAGGAACTTGATGGTACTACATCTAAGAGGAAGATTGTAGACCCAGTTAATCCCTATACTGCTGATGATTCTGAAGAATATAGAATAGCAATACTTGATAATACTTCTAACTTGTCTACTGAGAGTGGAATGAAGAAAATGGAGACTGTAGAAAAGATGTCAAAGTACTTTATTACTCTTAGAGACCAGCTTAACTTCACTATTGTATGTATTCAGCATCAAGCTCAAGCTCAAGAAGGTATTGAAAACTTCAAACTCAATAGGATTAAACCGTCTTCTGATGGTCTTGCAGATTGTAAGACTACCACTAGAGATGCTAATATGGTAATAGGACTCTATAGTCCTTTCAAATATGGTCTTACTGAGTATGAGAAGTATGATATTACCAAGTTTAGAAATCATATTAGGTTTATGGAAGTCATTGAAGATAGAGACTATGGAGCTAATGGCAACATATGTCCTCTATACTTTGATGGTGCAGTTTCTTTCTTCAAAGAGCTGCCTAAGCCAGATGATTATGCAGGTATGCAGAGGGTATATGAAGTACTAGAAAGAAAGAAGAAGGCAAAGATGTCTAAGGTGACATTGTTAGCTTTTATGTTCACAAGAATAAATAAATTTATACACAATGATTCAATTACCAACAGAAAGGAGTGTAGTAGATAACTACAATCCTAAACTACTCATTATAATGGGTAGACCAAAACAAGGAAAAAGCTCATTTATAGCAGCTATTGATGATAATCTTATTATTGACTTAGAGGATGGATATAGAGCATTGTCTGTAATGAAAGTACAAGCTAGGTCAATGAAAGACTTGCAGGAAATTAAATCTGCTATTATAGCTAAAGGTAAAGAACTACACAAAGCTCCTTATAGGTTCATAACTATTGATAATGCTACTAGACTTGAAGAAATGAGTATTCCCTATGCAGCAGAGCTTTATAGAAATACTCCTATGGGAGCTGGTTGGGGTTATCTAAAGGATAATAAAGGTATGCTTTATAAAGACCCTAAGACAGGTCAACCTGTAATAGACCCTAAAGCTGATGTTAGGCTTCTACCTAATGGTAGTGGTTATCTCTACTTAAGGAAAGCTATCAGACAAATGATAGATATGTTTAAACCACTCTGTGAGACTTTAATCCTAGTTACTCATGTAAAAGATAAACAGATTAGAAAAGATTCTCAAGAAATGTCTGAAATGTCAGTGGATTTAGCTGGTAAAGCAGCAGACATTATCTGTGGAGAAGCAGATGCAATAGGATTAATCTATAGAGATGGAAATAAGACCTATATATCTTTTGAAGGAGGAGATAATACAATAAGAGAGGCTAGATGTCCACATCTTAGAGGTAAAAAGATTTTAGTAGCAGAATCTAATGAGAATAATGAAGTAAAGTTTGATGCTTCAAAAGTATTTATTAATAATTAATCATTATAAACAATGGCAAAGAAAGAATTTACAAAGTTTGAGCTGGCAAGAATGAAGAGAACAGCTCAGAATGTTGAGGGTTTTCTCAAGCAGAAGAACAAGTTGGAAGAGAAAAAGGCTAAGATTGAGGAGGAATTAGCAGTTATTAATCAGCAGATTGAACTTACTGATGCTCCTACTGTAGCTATGACTGGTTATCATACAGAGGACATTATCAAGAAAGTAGTGACTCCTACTGACCAGGTAGATAAGAATGGTAACATCATCAAGAAGGTCACATTTGAGTTTATTTATCCTGACACTATTGTTCCTCCTGTAACTGAGGAAGAAGCTCCTGTTGACACTGAGGAGACTATAGCAAATGATGAGGAGACAAGTGAGAAGGCAACAGAAGTAGCAGAAACACTCTAATAATAAACAACTAAATAGAATATAAATTATGGCAATTAGTAAAGGAAATGCCTCAAAGGAGGCTCAGGAGTTTAAGAGATACATTGGTGTTTGTCCAGTGTTTGTTAAGGCAGTAAATCCTAACAAGACAGAGCATGAGAAGCTCTTTAACACTACCTTGGAGGAAGCTCCTATTTATGTACAGGATAAAGAGGATGCTGAGGGCAACTCCTATAAGAATGTAAGAATCAGTATAGTAATGCAGCCTGATGTGAAGAAGATTGGCTTTGAGATGCCTCTTGTAACTATGCCTCTCTTTGTTACCAATCAGAAGCAGTTTGGTGCTAAGTCTGGTAAGTATCAGGTGGTAGATAAGTATGGTAGATTTGCTTGGGCAACAGGAGCAGAGATTTCTGCCAAGGAGATTCCTACATACAGCAATGGTAAGAAGGCTGACATTAGCAATGATTATAGAATTGCCTTTGTTGGTGAGGAAGACCTCACTGCTTTCATCAAAGCATTCCTGTGTATTCCTAATATTACAAAGTGGGACAATGATGAAAAGTGCATGGTTCCTGACAATGATGTTAATCCTGAGGATTGTGAGTGTAGGCTTGAAATAGAATCATTTGAGAAGCTCTTCAAGGGTGATTTCTCAGAGATTAAGGAGATTCTTGGATTCCAGCCTAATAATAAGGTAAAGGTTTGTCTTGGTGTAAGAACAGATGCAAACTCTGGTAAGTTGTTCCAGTCTGTATATACTAAGAAGTTTATGAGCAATGCCTCTACAAACTATAACAGCCTTGACAAGATGTTGCAGGCAGATGCATCTTATGCTGCTGAGAACAATAAGGTACTTAATACAGAGTATTCTGCTGAGACAGTTCATGAGTATTCTGTAACTCCTACTAACTTCTCTGCTGCTCCTGAGGCTGCACCATCAGGTGATATGCCATTTGATGGTCCTTCAGAGGATGCAACTGACCCATTTGCATAGTAAACTATGATAGGTAAAGGCAGCAAATCAAAAGAACCTTATTTAAACTTGAGTAACTTAACTCAAGCTGATATTGCTGCTTACTACCTAAATATTAAGTCTATTCCTAGCTTAATACATAGTCCACTAAGGCAAGATACTAAGCCTTCTTTTGCTTTATACTGTCCTAAAGGTACTGAAGTTAATTATAGAGATTTCAGTACTGGAGAGTCAGGTACTATATGGACTTTATTAACTAAAATGTGGAATTGTAGTGTTGCTGAAGCAGCTGCTAGAGTATACAATGATTTAGGTGATAAGTCCTATGGTACTAAGGTTGGTGTTGGTAGTTTTGAGACAAGACATTGTAAGATAAATACTCAGATTGACCTACAATGTAAGGTAAGAGAATGGCGAGATTATGACTTAGAGTACTGGGGTTCTTATGGAATATCATTAAAATGGTTGAAATATGCAGATGTATATCCTATATCACATAAGATAGTTATCAAGGACAACAAGAGCTATGCTTTTGGAGCTGACAAATATGCTTATGCTTATGTAGAGTTTAAGGAAGGAAGAACTACATTGAAAATATATCAACCATTTAATAAGAATGGTTTCAAATGGTCAAATAGACATGATAGGTCTGTTATTAGTCTATGGACAAAAGTACCTAAGGAAGGAGATAAAATATGTATATGTTCCTCCTTGAAAGATGCTTTATGTCTATGGGCTAATACAGGTATTCCATCATTATCTATTCAAGGTGAGGGCTATGGAATGAGTGATACTGCTATTAATGAACTAAAAAGAAGATTTAACAAAATCTACATCTGTCTTGATAATGATAAAGCTGGCTTAAAGGATGGAGTTCATTTAGCCAATAAAACAGGTTTCATTAATGTAGTAATTCCTCAATTCAAAGGTGGTAAGGACATCAGTGACCTATATAAGGTTCTAGGTAATAAGGAACAGTTCAAACAAACAATTTTAAGTTTATTCAAATGAGTAGAAAAGAACTTTATGCAAAGGTTAAGGAGCTTAACCTTCAAGAGGAGATTAAAAAGAAGTATGGTGATAACTATACTAGAGTAGGCAACACAGAGCTTGAAGCTATTATTGCAAAGTATACAGATAAGTCTTCAACTACAGGAGGAGTAAAGGGTGGTTGTGGTAAAGGCTGTAAGTGTGATAAGCTCATTGAAGTCTTGAAGAAGAAACACATTCTTCTTGGCTCAGAAGTTGCATATATCAACTCTTAACAAAGTACTAGGTGAGTGGGATTTAAGTCCTACTCACCTTTTTTATTTCACTAAGATATGATAATAAATGCAGATAAAGGTAATATAAAAGTTTTAGGAGACATCCGAGAATTTAAGACCTCAATAGACCCAAAGAATCTTGAGTTTATTACCACATTGTTATCATCTAACTTATATTCTGACCCAGAGCAATCATTCATTAGAGAGATTGTTAGTAATGCTTGGGATAGTCATGTAGAAGCAGGAACAACAGATACCCCTGTTATTGTCAGATTTAAGAAAGGTAATAATGGTTGGGAAGTAACTATTAGAGATTTTGGTACAGGTCTTAGCCCAGAGAGATTCCAAGAAGTCTATTGCAATATTGGAAGTAGTACTAAGAGAGAAAGTAATGAGTTCATTGGAGGTTTTGGTATTGGAAAGTACTCAAGTTTAGCTTGTACTAATACAGTATATATAACTTCTTACTATGAAGGTACAGCATTTCTCTATGTTATGGTTAAGAGTGGAAATACAATTACCACTAACTTAGTAATGGAGAAGCCAACAGAAGAAAAGAATGGTGTTGAAGTAACTATCAAGAACATATCTAATATAGACCCATATAAGAAAGCTTTAAAGTATATAGTTTTCTTTCCTAATGTTTATGTTGATGGTATTGATAATAAAGTAAATAACACTAAACTTAAAAGATTCAATAACTTCGCTGTAGCTTCAGAGTCTATAGACACTAAGATTCTTTTAGGTAATATACTCTATCCTTGTAATACTAGACTCTTGTCTGTTGCATCAAAGGATTTCTTGAATAATATAGAATCTTCAGGAATTGTAATCAAGTTTAATGTTGGAGAAATAAGTATTACTCCTAATAGAGAAAGTATTATTTATTCAAGTGATACAATAAGCAAAATAGAAGACAGAATCAAAGCAGCTAGGAATGAACTGGATGCTATGATAAGCAATAAATTCAGTAAAGACTATGACAATCTTTATGAATACTATAAAGTAACATCAAACAAGATATGTTATAATCCCTTGGATGATTCCTATTATCCTATCAGAGTATATTCTTATTATGGAGTAAAAGGCTATTGCTCTATTGTTGATTCTAGTACTCTAACATTCAAGGGTTCTACAATTCTCAGAGATTGTAAGAACTTTCTTAGTTCTTTCTTTGGTATGGAACTCCCTAACTTTAAGGGACTATTCTATAATGATAGATTCTATCAAAACAAGATTCCATTTAATGCACAAGATAGAACAAAGATGGGAGAAGCTTCAATTATTTTAATTGATAGTCCTAGATTAACAGCAGCAGCTAAGTCTTGGCTACAAGAGAACTATGACGAATATACTATAATTACAAGCTTTGATAAGACTCAGTTTACAAGTTATATAGAAGCTAATATCATAAACTTGAAGTTTTATCCATCTAAGGATATACTTATAGGCTATATGTATGATTACATTATGTCTAAAGTAAAAATTATAAACTTAGATACAAATACTGAGTTTTTAGCTTATAAAGAAGAATTAAAGTCCAATAAGATACCTGTAGTTAAGATTAAAGACTTTATATTGTACATTCAGAAAAGTCCTGAGTATAGAGAAAGAAGATACTTTAAGGACATTGATTGCTGTATAAAGTATATAAAGAGCCTGAAGAAAGGTGTCATACTTGCTGATATGAAGGAATCAGATAGTTGGTATAGTATTGCAGAAGCTAGAGGATTTGTATTTATTAGAGCTAGAAAAGAGATAATAGATGCTTTTCATGAGCTTAAGCCAACATTCTTGGTTAATAAAGACTGGGTATTAAAGGAAGACCCTACTATAGTTAAGCTTCATACCATAATTGAGTCTTTCAAGGATGTAGGTATGCCAACTAATTATAGTAGCTTTGAAATGTTAAACACTGTTCCTCCTCCATTAAAGAGTAAATTCAAAGACATAATTAACTTCTATTATAAGTATAGTGAAAACAGGACTTACATGGAAGTTGCAAGTAAATGCACAAAGATAGACCCTTATGTTAAATCAATGTGTGAAAAGTTTAAGGACCATATTGAGATATACAATAATCTTAGTAAGGAAGTTGAACTTAAGATTGATGGAGAGGAACCATTGAAAGGTTTACTTATGGCAGCAGTTATAGTTAGAAGTAAAGCTTATAGGGTTAACCCTAAAATATATAACAAAGTAAAGAACAACAAACTTTTAAGAGTATTATGCAGAAAGTAATTAAAATTGACAACAAAGTCACTGTCTTTCTTGAAAATGGAGAAGTCTTAGAGAAAGAAGTTACTGAAGATGAGTTCAAGAAGGTTGTTGAAGCTCAAACAGATGAAGAAGTATTAAAGCTTCTATGCCCAGAATATCAAAAGAGCATAGAGTCACATAATAATGCTTTGACTCTAATTGAGAAGATACAAAAGTCTAAACTCCTCAGTATGAGAGGTGATGTTGTTTATTGGGAAGAAGTGTCTTGTCTTTCTGTGCCTGAAGAGCTTGCAAAAGCTATTATAAAGGCTGAGGAAGAGCATAATGAGTTGAAGATTTCTACTTATAGAAACTTCTGGACTCTTATGTCACTTAATCCCGATGAAAGATGTAGAAAGAATCTATTTTGGTTCTTGCAGAAGTATGGTATGACTATCTCAAGGTGTGGTTTCTTTGTTGGCTACAGAAATGTAGATAAAACAGAGGAGGAAAATGTATTTACTGACCATCATTCTCACACTTTCAAGATTAGAATTGGTGAGATGGTTACTATGGACAGAGATAAGTGTGATACTGTACAAGAGAATACTTGTAGTACAGGACTTCATATTGGAGGTAGAGGATGGCTGAAGAAGAATTACTATGGTGATACTGGATTAGCTTGTCTTATTAATCCTGCTGATGTAGTTGCTGTTCCTCCTTATGATAATTATGGAAAGCTTAGAACTTGTGCTTATCTTCCTATGGATATTATACATTATGATGAAACATCAAATGTTATTCCATTGGATGTAGAAGATGGTTTTGACTGTAGTTATGTTACTAAGGTAATCTATGAAGGTACTATGGGAACAAAGGAAGATTCTACTTATAAGATTAACATTCCTGAGATACCTGGAATTACAGTTGAAAGCATACAGGATAAGCTTCTTGAGATTGCCAAGGAGTGTATTGTATGTAGGGAACTATGACAATAGATGAGTATTTTGGAGATTGGATGAAAGTACTAGATAGAAATGAAACTATGAAGATAATGGGTTGGTTAAGAAATATTAATCAATCTACTCTATGCCCATCAATAAAAGATGTGTTTAAAGCATTCAAGCTTTGTTCTTATAATAAATGTAGAGTTGTCTTTATAAGTCAAGACCCATATCCTCAAAGAGGTGTGGCTCAGGGAGTTCTATTTGGTAATTCATCTGATACTCCAGAAAATAAATTATCTCCTTCCTTACAAATAATAAAAGAATCAGTTATAAATTTTGAGATTCCACATAATTTGATTACCTTTGACCCCACTTTAGAGAGTTGGGCTAAACAAGGTATTCTTATGATTAATTCAGCATTGACTACAGAGGTTGGTAAGATAGGTGTTCACATGATGAAATGGAGACCCTTTATGATTGCTTTCTTAAAGCAGATGTCAATGATTAATCCAGGAATTATCTATGTTTTATTTGGTAGTCAAGCTCAGATATTAGAGCCTTATATCAGTAAGAACAATTATGTGCTCAAGATTGAACATCCTGCATACTTTGCAAGAACAAACAAAAAGATGCCTTATCATATATGGAAGGATATAAATAAAATACTCTATGACCTTTATGGAGAAAGGATAGAGTGGTTTAAAGAAGAAAAGTTTTAATTAAATACAAAGAAAAGATGAAGAAGTTTATTTTAGCCAATAGTGGCAAAGAGATTAATTTTGGTGATAAAGTCCTTATTATAGAAAATGTAAATACTCCTCTTAGTGTAGCAAAAGTTCAGAGAGTTGCTGTTGTTACCAAGGAGCTTATGGGTAAGCTTATTAAGGATGGTAAAGTAAATGTAGTAGAGGAGAATGGTATCAATAAGATTTGGAATGATGCTATCAAGAGCCTTGCTAAGAAAACTAATTGGAAGGAGGAGAAACTCTTGAATATCCTTGCTACTCTTCACCTTGCTAATCCTTGGGCTGCAACCCAGATGGTGTTGAGAGAGATTGCCATTGAGCTTGATAAGAAATATGATGACCACATCAATAAGAGTGAGAAGATTTATGCTATCTCTCCTCAGGATGGAAGGATTCATGAAGTCAACAAGAAGACTGTAAAGAATTATAAGGCATTTCCTGCTTTCAGAAGTATTGAGGATGCTAAGATTGCTTTCAGTCTTATCAGAGAGCATCTTAAGTCAATTTTCAGTAATGCCTAAAAGTAATAAGAAAATCAGAAATGCCACAGAGTGCAAGTCTGGCAATCTGACCTTTAAATCCCAGCTTGAAAAGAGTGTTTATAATACTCTTGTAGAGCAGGGATTTAATCCACAATATGAGCCTAGAACCTATGAATTATGGGGTGGATTCATGCCATTAACTCCATTCTATGATAAAGAAACAGATACTCAGCAGGCTAAGAGAATTGAAGGTGGTGACACTGTAAAAAATAGAATGTTGGTATTAAAGACAGGTAAGATTGTTGGTATTAGATATACACCAGACTTCTACTTTAGGTATGGTAAATTAGATGTATATATTGAAGCTAAAGGTATAGAAAATGATGTCTTCTATATAAAGAAGAAACTGTTTATAAAGTACCTAGATGATTGGTTTATTAAAACCAAACAACATTCAATATACTTCGAGATATATACTAAGAAACAGCTACTTCAAGCTATAGAAATAATCAGGGAGTATGAACCAACTTTATCAAAGGATTCAACAGAATCTACAATGTCTACCACCTAAAGATGTAGAGCTATGTAATCAGTTCCTAAGGAATAGACAATTTGAGAATCTTCTTGAAATAGTAGAATCTTGTCTTATTATGAAGAAGAGGGATGATTACAAAGATGTACATAAAGATAAGTGGTTAAATGTGGATAGAGGTCAGTTAGAGCAGCTAACTCTTGATGTAAGAGAGTATACCTCTTACTTGGATTTATCTGATATTTCTAATGACTTAGAAGAGGAATTTTAATGGAAAGAAAAAGCTTAAGAGACATATCTTGGCGGGTAGATGAGCCTACTTATAGAGCAGACCCTGCCTTGTCATATAGTACTTTAGCACGCTATGAAAGAGAAGGATTTAATAACCTAGACAAACTATTTGATAGGATAGATACTCCTTCTCTTGTTTTTGGCTCTTGTGTTGATACTCTTATTACTGGTAATGAGGAAGAGTTTAATCAACTATTTATGGTAGCAGAGCTTGACAATAGTCTTTCAGATACTCTTGTTACCATTGTTAAGAAGCTGTTTAATGACTTCAAGGATAAATATCATGCACTAAAGGATATTCCTGATGATGATATTATAACATCTATCGAAGATATACAGTGGAATAATCATTGGTTACCCAAGACAAGAGCTAAGAAGATTAAAGAAGACTGTGCTGGGTACTATGGTCTATTATATTTAGCTGATGGAAAGAAAATTATCAGTACTCAGACTTATAATGATGTTCAAAATACTGTAGATAAGCTTGAGACTTCTGATGCAACCAAATTCTACTTTGAGCCAGACAATATGTTTGATGATAGTATACAAAGGTTTTATCAGTTAAAGTTCAAAGCAACTTTCAATGGTATTGATTACAGATGTATGGCTGATGAGATAATTGTATTTCATGATAAGAAATTAGTTGTCCCTGTAGATTTAAAGACTAGTTCTAAAACAGAGTGGGATTTCTATAAGAGTTTCATTGAATGGCATTATGACATACAGGCTAGACTATATTGGAGAATCATAAGAGACAATATGGATAGAGACCCTTATTTTAAGGATTTCAAATTAGCTCCTTATAAGTTCATAGTAGCAAATAAAAGAACTCTAACACCACTTGTATGGAATTTTAGGTCAACTGAAACTATGGGAGACTTAACACTTGGCAAGGTTACAAAGATAATTCTTAGAGACCCATTTACAATAGGTGAGGAACTGTCACATTACCTAAAGGATAAACCTACTGTTCCAGATGGTATAAGTAAGGTAAGTCCTAATCAACTTGAAGATTGGATTAATAAAATATGAAAGTATTAAAAAGAACAAAGAAAGATAAAGCAAGCCAACTTGAAGAGTTTGATTTGAATAAAATAATCAATTCTGTCAAGAAGGCTTATGCTTCTCAAGGTAAAGAGCCTGATGAAGAAGTTTTGAAGGAATTAGCCTATATTCCTTCTTATCATGTAGGGGCTAGTACAGTAGGAGTTGCTACTATACAGACAGAAGTAGAGAAGATTCTTATGGATTTAGCACCTTATGATGTAGCAAAGGCTTATATTATTTATAGAAATAAGCATGAAGAGTCTAGATTTATTAGAGAAAGGATTGATTATATGTCTAACTATGCAGATTCTGATGATAATGCTGCTAGTTCTTCAGAGACTGACCCTAATTCAAATGTAGCTTCAAAGAATGTAGCTAATCTTGAGGGTGAGGTTTACAAGAGTACCAATAGGATTATTCAAAGACAGAGGATGAAAGATATGCTCTATAGGATATTTCCTGAGGTTGCAAAACAATATGAAGTAGACTTGGAACATCATATTATTTATACCCATGATGAAGCCTCTACTCCTGTATTGAAGCCTTATTGTATGGCAGTAACTCTTTATCCATTGATGCTTGAGGGTGTTGGTAATATTGATGGGGTCACTCCTACTGAGCCTAATGATATTCAATCATTTAGTGGTCAGATTACTAACTTAGCATTCTTATTGTCTTCTCAATGTAAGGGAGCAGTTGCTTTTGGTGACTACTTTATTGCACTCAACTATTATGTAGTTAAGGAGTTTGGACCTAAATGGTATGAAAAGTTGGACTGTGAAGTCACTTCACCCCATTGTCTTATCTCTAGAACTATAAGAAATGCTATTGAAAAAGGAATGAAGCAATTCATTTGGGGAGTTAATCAGCCAGCAGGTAATAGAAGCTATAATAGTCCATTTACTAATATCTCTTGGTATGATAAATATTACTTTGAGTCATTATTTGGTGATTTCTATTATCCAGACGGTACACAACCTGAATGGAAAGCAATAGATACCTTGCAGAGAATGTCTATGAAATTAATGAGAGGTATAAGGCTTATTAAACCTATTACATTCCCTGTAACTACTATGGCATTAGTTCACAATAATAAGGAGTTTCTTGATAGAGACTATAAGGAACTCTGTGCTGAAGAGTGGTCTAAAGGAGGTAGCTTCTTCTGCTATAATAGTGATAATCCTACATCATTAGCAAGTTGCTGTAGAGTTCTCAATGAGATGTCAGATAATATATTTAGCTCCACAACAGGTATGACAGGTGTAATGACTGGCAGTTGTAATGTTATTACCCTTAACCTTAATAGGATTATACAAGACTTCTATAAGGAGAATAACCTTGAGGAGTTTAGGAAGAATAAAGATATTCCTTATGTGGGACTTAGGGCTTATATCCAGGATATACTTGAGAGAGTATTTAAGTATCATATAGCTTATAAGACAATGTTGTATGATATGGAGGATAAAGGTATGCTTGCTTCATCTAATGGTGGCTATATTTACATGAAGAAACTATACTCTACCATAGGTGTTATTGGTTATTTTGAAGCTGCTAAATTCTTAGGCATTAATACTAATAATAATGAGGAATATAAGAAGTTCCTCTCTATTATATTTAATGTTATTAAGGAGGAAGTAAAAGCTCATAATATCAATGATAAAAAGAGACCTTTCTTGTTTAATATAGAAGCTATTCCTGGAGAAAACCTAGGAGTGAAGTTGTATAAGTGGGATAAAAAGGATGGTTATATTGTTCCTGAAGACCAAAATCTCTATAACTGTTACTTCTATAATCCTTGGGATGATACTTCAGTACTAGATAAGATTAAATTACATGGTAGGCAAGTGAGCACTGCACTCAGTGGAGGTCAAGCTTGTCATATTAACTTAGATACACATCTTAGCAAAGAACAGTACCTTAAGTTGATGGATATAGCTAAGGAAGAAGGTTGTAATTATTATACCTTTAATATTCCTATCTCAGAGTGTAAGGAGTGTCACCATATAGTTAATGCCCCTATCAAGGAATGTCCTATTTGTCACAGTAAGAGTTTAAAGTACTATACAAGAATTATAGGGTATCTTACAGCAGTAGATAATTGGAGCAGTCCTAGGCAAGAGGAGTTTGAGAAAAGAATTTATGAACACATAGAGTAATGCTAAAATATGTAGATAGTAAAGTTACTTTTACTGAAATTCCTGATGAAATCACACTATGTATTAATATAAGCAACTGCCCTTGTCATTGTGAAGAATGTCATTCTTCTTACCTAGCAGAAGATATAGGAAAATCTCTTAATTTAGAAGCATTAACCAACCTTATTGATAGCAATAATGGAATAAGTTGCGTTTGTATAATGGGAGGTGATGCTAATCCAAGTGAAGTAGATGATATTGCACAGGATATAAAGGAGTATTATCCAGAGCTTAAGGTAGCATGGTATAGTGGAAGGCAGGAACTAAGTAAAGAGATAGAACTTGAAAACTTTAACTATATTAAGCTTGGTCCTTATATTAAAGATAAGGGACCCCTTAATTGTAGAACAACTAATCAAGTAATGCTTGAAATAGATGTTATACAAGGTAAAGTTTTTAAGAAAGACATAACAGCAAAATTTTGGAGATAATATAAAAGGTAGCAGAAATGCTACCTTTTTCTGTATAAAATAAAGTAAAATGAAAATTAAAGTAAAAGAACTTGTAAAGGGACTTTATACAAATAATGAGGCTCCCTTTATTAACCCAGATGGTGATTGTATTGACCTTAGAGCAGCAGAAGACTATACATTTGAAGCTCCTATGGCAGATATTCTTAGACAGAAAGATGGTATCAAGAGGAGAAAGGTCAAGTTTGATGAGAAGTTGATTAAGCTTGGTATTGCAATGCAGTTGCCTAAGGGCTTTAGTACAAAGATAAAGCAGAGGAGTTCTACCACTAAGAAGTTGAGACTTGTAATGGCTTCATCTGGCTTTATTGATGGTAAGTATTGTGGAGATAATGATGAGTGGGGATTCTATTGTTATTCAATAGATGATATTACTATTCATAAGGGAGATAGAATTTGTCAATTTGAAATTGTGCCTAATCAGTTTGCAACCATGTGGCAGAAGCTTAAGTGGCTTTTCTCTAGTAAGATAGAGTTTGAGTGGGTTGATAATCTTGGTAATGCAGACAGAGGTGGTCATGGAAAAACAGGAGTTAAGTAATGATATTTAAGCTGATAATTATATTTCTGCTAATTATTCTTATTGCAATCTTCATAAATATGGTTGAAGACCATGAAAATTATAGGAAGATTTCATTTAAGGAGACTATGGACTTACTTAACATTCCCATTATAACCTTTGTTTGTAATGAGAAGAAATTGCATTTCCTTCTTGATTCAGGAAGTTCATATTCTCATATAAGTCCAGAAGCAGTAAACTATATAGGAGGAAAATTAGAGAATATTGGAGAGGATGTTCAAACTGTAGGTGCAGGTGGCATGCTAAACAATAATAAGCATTGTATTCTTAAGTTAGAATATAATAAAGAGTTCTATGATTCTGATTTTATAGTTACAGAACAGCTTGCTCAGCAATTAGAAGCTATAAAGAAGGATTTTAACATTGAAATACATGGAGTTCTTGGTGGAGATTTCCTTAGTAGATATGACTATGTTATGGATTTCAAAGAACTTGTAGCTTATTCTAAGAGAAAATGCAAGAGAACAAAATAAAGCTACCTAATAGAAGTTAAGACATGATTTACTTAGTAACTAGTCAGAGAACTTTATTTGAGAGTGAAACCTATAAGGTTATAAGTGTTGAGGAGTCATTGAGGCTCCTCAATCCTTTAACTATTGTAGGTCTAGATACTGAAACTCAGGGTTTCAGCCCATTTCTCAAGAAGCTCTTATTATTACAGCTTGGCAATCGAGACTTCCAAGTTGTAATAGACTGTACAACTGTTGATGTTACACTCTATAAGGAATATCTAGAATCAGACAGATTATTCATAGGTTGGAATCTGAAATTTGATGTAAAGTTCTTGTTCTATCATGGTATTGTTCCTACTAGACTATATGATGGTTTCATAGCTGAGAAGATGAGGTGGCTTGGCTATCCTAGTGGTATGCATAGTTTGAGCTTAAAGTCAGCAGGAGAAAACTATTTAGGTATTGAACTTGATAAATCTGTCAGAGGTGAAATCATTTGGAGAAATGAACTCACTGATAAGATTATAGTTTACTCTGCCAATGATGTTAAGTATCTAGAAGATATTATGAACAAACAGCTTGAAATTCTTCTCCCCAGAGGTCAGAAGCTTGCTCTTGAGGTAGAAAATAGAGCTATTCTTCCTACTGCATATTTTGAGTTTTGTGGAGTTAATCTTGATGCTGAAAGGTGGAAGGCTAAGATGGTTAAAGACCAAGAAGCTCTAGATAAAGCTAAAGAAAGACTTGATAACTTTGTTGTTGATATGTATAAGGAAGATAAGAGTCTTTCTAAGTTCATAAAGATTGTAGAGCCTGACTTATTTGGTTTTGTTAAAGCTGGTCCAGCTTGTAATATCAATTGGAATAGCTCTAGACAAGTAATTCCATTCTTAGAGTCACTGGGTTTTAAGCTTGAGACAAGAGATAAAGCAACAGGAGATATAAAGAAATCTGTAGATGCAACAGTCATTGAAGGACAAAAGAGTGTTCATCCTATAGCTGAAGTCTATCTTGAGTTCAAGGCTGCTCAGAAAGTAACAAGTACTTATGGTCAGAACTTCCTTGACCTTATAAATCCTGTCACTGGAAGATTACATACAAGTTTCAATCAGATAGGAACAGATACTCATAGATATAGCTCTGGTGGAGGAGAAGATAAAGAGGTTATTCCAGGCAAGAAAGTACCATTGGTTAATCTACAAAATCTTCCTGCTGATGCCGAGACTAGAGCATGCTTCTGTGCTGAGAAGGGTAACAAGTGGATTAGTGCAGACTATAGTGGAGAGGAATCAGTAATCCTTGCCAATATTGCTAAAGATACTGCAATGATTGACTTGTTTACTAATGGTTGCGGAGATTTGCATAGCTTGGTAGCTAAGATGGTTTATCCAGAAGAGTTGCATGATATTCCTGTAGAGGATGTTAAGAAGCTTAGACCTGACTTGAGAAAGAAAGCTAAGGCTCCTGAGTTTACATTTGCTTATGGTGGTGATGCTAATACTCTTATAGGTAGAGACCATATACCAGAGGAAGAAGCTAGGCAGATTGAAGCTAACTACAGAAAGGGTTTCAAGGGAGTTGCAGCATATCAAGCTTATCAGAGAAAGATAGTGATGCAGCTAGGCTATATAAACACATGTCCTGAAGTTGGTTATAGAGCTTATATATATGACTATGACGAGCTGAAGTCTACCCAAGACAAGTTTGGTAAAGACTTTTGGGATACCTACAGAAGACTTAAAGTTACTGACCCAACTAACCCTATTGTCGAGGAGGTAAGACACTATTTCAAAAGGAAGTCTGCCTCTGAGAGACAGTCAATCAACTATCCTATTCAGAGCAGGGGAAGTGCCATATTTAAGATATGTGCAGTAAATCTATTCAATTGGGTAGTAAAGAATGGATTGTTTGGAAAGGTTAAGTTCTGTATACCAGCACATGATGAGTTTAATATTGAAGCTCCTGAAGAAATTGCAGAAGAAGTTGCTAATAAACTCCATGAGTGTATGGTCAAAGCAGGAAAGTTTATTTGTAGGATTGTCCCACTTGATGCTGAGGTATCTAGGCTTAAAGATGGAACATTACCAACATATTGGATTCATTAAAAGCGTAAAATATGGAAAATACAGATAGAGTAAATCATCCTTCTCATTACACTTGGCTTAAAAAGTTATGTGGTATAGAGGTCATTGACATTACTAGGCACATGAACTTCAATCTAGGAAATGTAATTAAATATGTTCTTAGGTCAGGTCATAAGTCTGAAGAAGGAATGAGTGATAAACAAAAGAGAGTAGAAGACTTAAAGAAAGCTGTCTTTTATCTCAATGATGAAATAAATAGAATAGAAAATGACAAGGAAGGAATATGAAGAATTACATAGAGTAGTCAAAGATAAACTAGGTCATCAACTTCATGTTGGTGACTTAGTTATTGGCTATGCTTATAGCAACAATGTAGAATTGTATAGAGTAAAGAAGCTATGTGCAAAGAAAGTTGTTGTTGTTAGAACTTCAAATAATATATGGACAGATTACATTTATCCAGATAGGTTAATTAAAATAAAAGAAGATGGAATATCAGAAAATTAATACATTATTCAAGAGGGATGGTAAGAATGTTATTATTCCCTCACAGTATACTTGTGAAGAGTTCAGTTATTTAAAGGATTGCCTTTGGGAATGTACAGAGAAGATTGATGGCACTAACATCAGAATCTATGTAACTATGGTAGCAGGAGAAGGTAAAGAACCTTGGATTTATGGTGTGACTATCAAGGGTCGAACTAATAGAGCAGAGCTTCCTAGTAAGCTTGTTAAGAAGCTTGAAAGTATTTTCTTCAAGGTAGACTGGGCTAAAGTATTTCCTGTATTGACACCTGAAGATACTGTATGTATATATGGTGAAGGCTATGGTGCAGGCATTCAAAAGTGTGGTGGAAAGTATATAAGCAAGGATGTAGATTTCATTCTTTTTGATGTCAAGATTAATGACTGGTGGCTTAAAAGAGAAGACTGTGAAGATATTGCTAAGAAATGTAATGTACCTATGGTTCCTCTTATTGGCTATATGACTATTCCACAGGCTGTAGAGTTTGTTAAGAAAGGCTTTAAGTCTAAGATTTCTGAAGATAAAGACCTTAATGCAGAGGGCTTAGTTCTTAGAACTACCTGTGGTCTTAGGTTTAGAAACGGAGAGAGGGTTATTACCAAGATAAAGTACTGTGATTTTGAAAAATTTAAGGCTGTGTATGGGGATAATACAAATCCTGAACAGCCTGATAATCCTAAGTATAAATGAAGCAATACACACAATTAGAGTTTATAAGGGTAGTAGAGAAGAATGGATTCTCTTATAGTAGACATAGTGGTGACCATGCTATATATGTTAATGATAAGGGAAGACATATCTCTATCCCTCATAAACTAGAAAGTGTTATAGCTCATAGACTTATTAAAGAAAATAACTTAGATGTAAACATTAAAAGGCGAAGAAAATGAATAATTATGATTATCCTATTGGCTCAGATACCTCAGATGCTCCTTGGAACCAAGTAGACCCTGAACCAAGAAAGATTGAGGTCACTGTATCTATAACACTAAGTAAGACAGTAGAGGTAGAGGTTACTGACTATATTGCTGAAGAATACTCTGATGAAGATGGTTATCATGGTATTAGCTATGATTATTCTGAGTGTGACTTAAAGCAAGCAGTTAGGGACCAAGTAACTCTCCCTAATAGTGTAGGAGAGTTTAATGATTGGGTTGAAGATGATTTTGAAGTAAATTTGGAGGAATGATATGACATTTATAATTCACTTTAAAGATGGACATAGGGAACCCTATAGTAACCATTATGATGAGAATGATGAGCATGAAAGAGATGCTGCATGGGATGATGTTTATATGACATTCCCAAATGCTGATTATATTGAAGAGTTTTGATAATATGCAAGATAAGGTAAAATTTAATATAATTTATAAACACTTTGCTAAACCTATTGCTGATATGAAAATGACCTATAACAATAGTGCCATGACTATAGAAGCAAAGGTTGTAAATCCTGAAGTAAGCAAGTGTTTTCAGGCACTAATGGATGCTTTAAATAAACAACTAGATAGTTACAGAAAATGAAAGTAATGAAGTTTTATTCTCCTTGTTGTGGACAATGTAAAGTTGTAGCAAAGGAGTTTAAGGACCATCCTATTGATGCTCCTGTTAAGGATATTAATGTAGTGGAGAATCCTGAAGTAGCTGACAAGTACAATGTTAAAGGTCTTCCTACTATTCTACTTCTTAATGATAAAGAAGAAGTATTAGAGACTTGGCATGGCATTGTAAAGTCAGAGGTTATTAACAGTAAGATTAAGGAATATGAAACTAATTAAACAAAGTTTTGAGATTCTTGAACAGAAGGATTTTAGTCTTATAGGCATTAAGAAGTTCATTGAAAGATGTGGCAGAGTATGCTACAAATCTGAAGATAGAATTACAGATGATTCCTATGAGAAGTTTGTAAATATGCTTGTGAAGAGAGACCATGCTAGACCACTTGAGTTTGGTACTGTACATCTTAAGATAAGCTCTGGAATGCTATTTGAGGAGTTTTTGCAAGACCTAGTAGATTGTAAATTATATAATCCTGCATGGATTAAGTACAAGGAACTTCCAGAGTATACTTATATAACAACTAACTATAGACATTATCTTCAAATTATAAAGAAGTGCCCTTATATAGCTGAGTATTTTACAGAGCAGGACAATTGTTATTATCCTAGTAGATATACAGTTCACATGGTTCTTTCTAGAGGAATAATGGATGAATTTAGAACTCATGTAGGTTTAAGTCATCTTGCTGAGAGTACTAGATATTGTAATTATTCTAAGGATAAATTTGATAACCAAGTAACTTTTGTTATTCCAAATTGGTGTAATTCTCTTAAAGAAGGGTCTGAACAGAATTATCCTCCATTTGAAATTAATGAAGATGAAATAATATTTATGGATGCACTACAAAATGCTCAAAATTCTTATTTATCTTTATTAAAACTTGGTTGGACTCCTCAACAAGCAAGAGAAGTTCTTCCTCTATCAGTTAAATCGGAGCTTATTTCATGTGGATTTAAAGATGCTTGGGAGAATTTCTTTTACAGAAGATGCGCTAATGATGCTCATCCTATGGCAAGAGAGATTGCTATTCCATTACAGAAAAGATTTAAAGAACTTGGTTATGATAATCAATAATCTAGAACTAATAGCTCCTTTACTACCAAAGGATAATCCAAAGGTATTCTGCCATATGCAAATAGTGTGTAGAGCAAAAGACTATAAGGATGAAAAAGTAAAGGAAGGAGCTATTAAAACATACTTCATAAAGAATGAAGAGCATCTCAGGAAAATAATGCCTGAGGTGATTCTTCTTTGTGAACACTATGGAGCAAGAGCATATATTAATATAAGCCCAAAGAGCTTTGAAAAGTTACAGAAACTTATGTTAGTAAAACTTGCTTCATTAGTATGTGAAGGTAATATTCAGAATCCAAGAAAGACTCTTAATAGTGCAGCAGGAGCATTAACTTCAAGGAATCCTGTATGGATTGTAGATGTTGATAATATGGAAATAAAGGAGTTACTCTTAGGATGGTTTGATAACTATTTTAAGTTAGACCCTACATTACCATTCTGCGATACTAGGGAAGAGTTATATCTTACTGGTATTATACCAACAAAACAAGGTTGTCACTTACTTGTAAGACCCTTTAATCTTAAAGAGTTTAATAGTAATTTTCCTGATGTAGATGTTCATAAGAACTCCATGGGAACTTTATTGTATTATCCTGACAGCATATACATATAATTTATAATATATAAGGGAAGAGCTTATACTCTTCCCTTATTTTTTCTTAAAACAATCAACTTTTGCTCTTATTTATTTGGTAAACTGAGCAAATTTAATTAACTTTGCACTAAAATTTTAATTATACTATATGGCAAATTTTTGTTATATCCCACAAAAGGGAATAGATGATGTATTAGCAACTAAATTAGGATGGAGAGGTAATGCTAGTGATAAGTTTAACCCCTTTAGAGTTGCTACACTTAGAGGTATGTATGATGAAGTTAATCAAAATAATCCTCTAGACACAACTAACCTTGATGAAGCTGCATTAACTCTTGCTAAATTCAGACAGGAGATTAAGATTGGAAATCAAGCTAAAATTAATAGTATTGGTACTAATTTAGCTCCAAGCTATAAAAGATTGAGAAAAGTATTTACAGCAGAAGAACGCTTTAATAGAGTAAATATGATTGCTGCTATGTTTTCTGCTGTTGTAGATGAAATTCAGAAGAATAATCCACAGCTTAGTAGAAGAGCTATTATTGATACAAAGGTTGGAGAGTTTAATCTGTTTGAAAAGGTCTATAATCAGATAATGCAGATGCAGTCTATGTTCAGAGCTAAAGGTGACATGGAGAAAGCTTCAAAGTTCAATCAGGTTCTCTCTAATTGGTCAGCTTTAACAGCATTTGCTAGAATGAAACTCAGAGATACTGAGGGAATTAAATTGGGTAATAAGATGGAGTTTGTTGATGAGACAGATGAACTTAATTATGGAGATAATGACCTCTCTCAACTTATTGACCCAAATGAATCTGTTAGAGAAGCTTGGCAAACATCTAATGGTCTTGAATCTTCATTTGGTTCTGTAGGACATCAGGTAAGAAGACTTATTAGCAGTCTTCCTGTTATGGAGATAGTAGATGTAACTGCTGCTGATGGTAGAGTAATGCAAAAAGCTCAGCCTAAAAGAGATGACCTTGGATTTGTACAGACATTAGACCCTACTAAGGTACATCAAGCTCTTATGGAGTTACTTAGAGGTATTACCTCTGAAGCTCAAATGATGGGAGCTTTTAGAAATCCTAGAACTGGACAAGCTAAATCTGTATGGATGATTCCAATTTTAGATGCTCTAACAAAGAATCCTCAACTTAGAACACAATTCTTTAGGGATTTCAAGAAGAACTTTCAGCCTTATTCCATTCTTGTTGAAGATAAGGAAGCTTCTAAGAAAGGTCTTAGAAAGTATAAGACTAAACTTCTTAATAGAGTTGAAGATTTGTTAGGAGGTTCCTTTATGTCTAGAATTATACTTGGAAAGCCTCTTAATGAGAAGACCTCTGTATTTGATACTAAAGGAAATGTCAATGTATCTAACTTAAAGAACACTCTAAGTCAGATAAATGAGTGGCTTGCTCAGCCTAAGGAAAATACTGGAAGTATCTTTGATAAGCAAAAACAGTATGGAGGAGGAAAGCAAAGCAAGTTCTACTCTAGAGGTGGCTCTTCTATTGAAAGAAGAGAGTTCCTTAGAACTAGTTTAGAGTCTCTTGGAGTAGAAGTGGATGCTGATACTCTAGATGAGATAATGAATCATTCTAAAGACCTTAGAAAACTTACTAATGCTCTCCAAGAACTAGCTCAATATGGTGTATCTGAGAATCAGTTGAAGAAACTTGAAGCTGGTGAAAAGATTCCATATAAGTCATTGGTTAGAGCTAAAGGTCAGAACTCCAGGAAAGAAGGTGTATTTGAGGAGAAAATCAGAAAGATACATGAAATGATTACCAAGAATAGAGAAGGCTTGAGACTTGAGTCTAGAGTAAGACATAAGGATAGCAAAGGTAACAACATTACTCTTTTCTCTCAGGTAAATCCATCTTTTATGGGTGATAAGTTTGATAAGATTCAAAGCTATGTTAAAGCAAATGACAAAGCTGGTCTTAGGTCTTTCCTAGCTAATGAATATCTTGACTCTCCTTTCTTCTCTTATAATGGTAAGGTATTAAATAAGTGGCTTGAAGAATTGCTTAAGTGTTGTGATACTCCTACTAATGTAAGCTTAGAAGATACATTTGCTGCTCAATTTGATTATCTGAGATTCTTAGGAACCTCTGATATGAGTTTTGAGAACTTTACTAGCAAACAGCACATGATTGATATGCTTACAGAGTTCAGAAGTGACAAAGAACTTAGCAATAAAGCTGATACTGCATTATATCCTGTATTTATTCTTGGTGATAGCGGTGTAAGCAAATATATTAGAGCTAAGAGATACAGCAATGAAGAGATTATGGATGGTCTCTATAATGCTTATGAACAGGAAAGAAGAAGACAAGAGTTAGTCAAAGCTACTAATGAATGGCTTGATTCTAGAAACTATAGTAAAGTGGAAAACTTTTCTGATAGTGAAGATACCTTTAGTATTCTTGGATTCCTTAATAAAGATTATAAGGCATCTGATGGTACAGTAGGAAAGTATTCTAGTATGCTTAGTGATAGACCGACTGAAACAGAGGTTAAGAAGGCTATATCTGCATATTTATCTGATGCTCTTATAGATTTCAAGAAGCAGTTAACTAACTTAGGTCTTCTTGAAACTGTAAAGGTAAAGGAGATTGATAGGAATAATAAGCAAGTAGAGGTTGAAAGATATACTTATCTAGGAGAAGATGTTACATCTGAAAACTTAGATGAGAAACTTGCAGAGTTTTATAACAATGTTAAGTTTGCTACTATTAATCAGCTTCAACTCATGACTATTGATACTTCATTCTATAAAGGCACTAAAGACCTTCAGAAGAGATACAAAGAGATTCATGCTCCTGGTTCTCTATTAAGTCTTTCAGCTATTGATAGTAATGGTAAGAAATTCTCTGAGGATGGTATTGAAAGATGTGTTTATTTTGATGATATTAATATAAATGCAGAACAATCAAATCCTGAATTTATGGAAGCTATTGCTGCTGTTCATGGAAAAGATTCTGATGTATATGATGCATACAAAAAGAATACTTTGACTGATGGACAAGGCTATAGAACTCTTAGGTCATATAGAAAAGTAATGGGTATGGCAGGACAATGGACTGAAGAAATGCAGAAAGTATATGAGGCTATTGAACAGCTTAAAGTTGATTATAATGGAAAATCTATTCCATCAGAAAAACTTGCTGAAATAGCATCTATGGCAGTAGTATTTCAGCCTATTAAACCTTATATGTTTACTCATGAAAAGCTTGCTCTTAATGATAAGGACAAAGTTATTATTCCAGTTCAGCATAAGTATGCTGAAGCAGTGTTAATTCCCGAACTTTTACCTAAAGGTAGTAAGCTTAGAGATATGGCTTATTGGATGGATGATAACAATGTAGACCTAGTTGGTTCTACTAAAATTGTTAAGGTTGGTGGATTTGGTTCTACTGACATTTCAAAAGCTTCTGATGCAAAGAGTCTAGGTGAAGCTCTAAGTAAAGCCTATGTTCACCAATTAAGTTATGGTGATTATAGAATACAGACTAATGTTCCTGAGCATATTAATAGCTCTCAACTCTTTGGTACACAGGTTAGAAAGCTTATTATGGCAAATATCAATATGGATGACTACCATTATATGAATTATATTGGTGGTGATGGTACTGTAAATCTTGGTGGAAATCATGGTAGAGTTAAACTCAATGGTAGAAACCTAGTATCATTCTATAATGGATTGATAGTTGCCAACATCTTAGAATCATTTGATAGCTTTAAGGATGGTATTTCAGATGCTAATAAACTTAGTGAGAAATTGATTCAAGGTGTTATTAATAACAGTAGAGAGTCTATGGACAATGTTCTAGCCTATGCTGTTGATAATGGTAAGTTTGCTATGCCTTTGTTTGAAGGTGGTTTGGAGCATGATGCTGCTGCTATGGCTTTCAGTATGTTCAAGAAGATTGTGAATAAGCAGCAAATAAAAGGAGGTTCTGCTGTTCAGGTTTCTGCAATGGGTATTAAAGGCTATGAAGAAGATGGAGATTTAAAGTATGTAACAGATGGTAAAGGAAATATTCTTTATGCAGAATGTGAGATTCCATTTGACATATCATATAAGGATAGCGAAGGTAATGAAGTTCATCTTGATTTCAATGAATATTGTAATCCTGATGGAACTCTTAAGATGATTGAATCTGAGGGTAAGAAGATTTCATTACTTGAGCATAGATTTCCTGGTTCTACAAGTCTTCTAGCGTATAGAATCCCAACTGAGAGAGACTATTCAATGCTTAATCTTAGAGTTAAGAGGTTTAGTCAAAAGACAGCAGGAGGTACTATTAAAGTACCAGCTCAAGGAACTACTATTGCAGGTTTTGACTTTGATGTTGATAAGCTCTACTTTATGAGAAGAGAATATAAAGCATTAAAGAAACAATCTACAGATGAAGCTACTGATGCACTACTATCTGCTGTATTCTCAGATGATACTTCTAAGCTTATAGATTTTGAAGAGTATGACTTTAATAAGTCTCCGCTTGAAAATACTAGAGCTGCTAGAAATAATATGCTTATTAATCTTATTCAACAAAGATTGATGGACCCAGAGACTATGAAGCAAAGAACTACTCCAGGTGGTTTTGCTAATGCTTCTAAGTCTGCTAGAATCATGAGAGAGTTACTATATGGTAGTACTGAGGGTATTATAGATGATAATAAGAAGGTTAATTGGGAAGCTCTTAATAACAGAGCTAAGGATAAATCCAATGACCCAGAGCCTAATTATGACCCTTCTGACCCTATGACTATTATCACTTATAATCAGCAGAATCAAGTAGCAGGTAAACTTATTGGTATATTTGCTAATCAAAATACTAATCATGCTTTTGCTAGTCTTATGAAGTCTTTTAAGATTTCTAAGCCTATTGAGTTTGCTGGTCATAGTTACGGTGATGGTAGATTTAGTGACTTCCTTCATGCTCCTAATGGAGTTGATGTAGACTTGAATGTAGCTGAATTTCTGTCTGCTTCTGTGGATGCTGTAAAAGACCCTGTTCTTAACTTTATGAATCTTAATACTCTTACTGCTGATGCAGGTGCAGTTCTTGCTAGAATTGGTTATACTACTACTGAAATTGGTATGCTGTTTAATCAGCCTATTATCAAGGAGGTATGTGAATATAGCTTTAATAATAGTGTAGGAATTGATACTGCTATCAGAGAGGTAAGAGAAAAGTATAAGAATCAAGGTGCATCTGTTAGAAGTAGAAAGGAGCCTCTAAATCCTGAACATTTCTCTATGGATAAACTTGCTAAGAATATTTTGAATGATAGAGTTCTCAGAGAAAAAGGCAGTAATGTTATGGATAACAATACATTTGCTACTGAACAACTTGAAGTTCTTGATTTGTTCAATGATATTTCAGCAGTTGCTAATGATGTATCTAAGTTTGTAACATCAACAAAGTTTACTGCATCTAATGCAGTTGGTTCTACATTTGGTGACCTTTATGCTCAGCAGCTTAAAGTTCAAAAGTATCTTAGTGAAGTTGGTACTGATGCAAGTCATGTTGAGATGGAAGTGACAGACAAGCTTGACTCTCCTATTATGGATGATAATAGTCTTACTACTATGAGCAATTCAGATTATCTTGATACTATGATGGGTAACCCATTTGCTTATGAGCAGGCTATGTTTGATGCTAATAGAAAGTCATTAGAGATTTTAAGTAAATATTTCCCTTATAATAAGATGGCTTATGTTAATGCTAGAAATACTCTAAATGGACTTGTCAATTATGGAAGTCTTGATGCTGATACTATAAATAGTATTCATAGTGATATGATGGTCTATTTGTTAAGTAACCAAGAAAGAAGTGAGTTTAATGGTTCTCTTCCTAAACAAACTCAGCATGGTTTAATGACTACAAGAGAGTATTACACTAAATGGTTTGCAAAAGATTTGCTTAATCACTTAGAGGCTAATCCTCAAATGAAGTCTATACCTATCTTTGCTTATATGATTCCTGAAGTTAAAGAAGTTAAGAATCCTGCTACTGGTGAAAGTACTGATGAAATTAGTATTAATATCCAAGGTATTGGAGGATTAGCTCCTTATATGAAGGATGAAATTAGAGAAAGCTGGGCAGACTTAGCAAGAAATCCTGAGACTTCACAGATTGCTACTGATTTGTTCTTATATAACTTCTATAAGTTAGGTTTTAATTTTAGCCCTAAAGCTTTTATGAATCTTGCTCCTACTGAAGTTAAAGAGAACATTAAAGTACCAACTGCTGATGGTGATAGAAGCTATGTAGACTTTATGAATGATATAATGGAAGATAAGTTTAACATCAATGCTGAAACATTTGCTAGACAGTATATGCTTAATCACTTGGATAATAAGAGATTTGGCTTAGATGCTAAAAGTAAAACTGTTTTAGATATTCTTAAGCCACTTGCTATTCAGGCTGGTGTTGCTAGAAATGAATTTACCTTAGATTTGTCAAAGATTGATAAAGAAAATGGTAAATACTTCATTTTAAAAGAAAATAAGATGGCTAAGTCAAGACAATTTGTTCCTATGATTAAGATTAATACTGGTCAGGGTCAAGTTGTCTATATGGCAGATAGTTTTGATGAAACAAAGACTTCTGTAATGACATATCATAAGGTAGATAAACTTGGTACTAAAGGTCAGTCTCTTCAGTATTTTGGTGATAATATTTCTTCAGATATAGTAGAAGATACAGAAGTATCTGAAACTTTTGAAGAAGGTTCAACATCAGAAAGTTCTGAAGAAAGAGAGTCTACTGTAGAGAGCTTTAACAGAGAAGCTGTTATAAATGAAATAGCAGAAGAAATGAGTAAAGCCTATGAGAAAGCAGGTATTAGAGATGACCAAGGAGAACTTTATACAGCAAATGTTCTTAAAGCTGCTTTAAGTAATACTGAAGAAGCTGATTTGAAAGCTTCTGTAGAAGAGCTTAGACAAGCTTGTAGAGTAGATGGTGTTGTGGTTCTTGATGAAAATGGTAATCCAATGAAAGCATGTTAGTTTATAAGATATGAGTAATAGTTGTTCAATTATTGGTCATGTCAAAAACTCTAAAGGTGAAGTGGTTGAAAGCAGGTTATGGAATGACCTGCTTCACCACCTCTCTGATAGAGGTTTGACAAAGGAGTTTTACAGAGTTGGCACTGATAAAAACTTCCTAGACAAAGTTAGGGATAAAGCCAAATTTGATGAGAATGGTGAGATAACATTTAACTCACTAAGAAAACTTGCTAAGATAGATGTTAAGCAAGAGAAGTTACTATCAACTCTAAATAAAGATATTGGTAGTGGATTAATGGAGTATGATGATGCCTTAGGAAAACTTACAAGTTTTAATAGAGATAGTCAATTTAATGATGAATATATGGCTACTATTAAGAAGGTAGGTAATCAGTATGAACTATCAGTAGTTCCTAAAACTAAGGCTAATCAGGCGGCTCTTGAGCAAGAGATTGCAAATAGAACTCTTAGAGACCGCCTAATGTATCATCTAAATAAAGCAGGAGTTTCTGTTGAGTTCTTTAATAATGATGATAAAGTAGATGGAAGATATAGTACTGTAAATGCAAAGAAGGCTGCTGATGGAATGTATAATCTTATTAGGGTTGCTCATGGAGAGCATATTACTCCTGTATTAGCAGAAGAGGCAGGTCACTTTGCAGTAGCATCTCTAGGTAATAGTCCATTAGTAGAAAGACTTACTAACCTTCTTACTCCAGATGTACAAGAAAAAATATTTGGAGAAGAATATAGTAGCAAAGTTATGGGTGCAAACAGTAAAAGAGAAACTGCTGGGCATCTTGTTGGTCAAGCTATAATGGATGAAGTAGATAAGACTACTCCTTGGGGAAGACTTGCTGATAGAGTTGTTAGTCTTGCAAAGAAGATATTCTACTCATTCAAAGGTAATGATATTGCTAAGGCAACTATAGAAGCAGAAGATATTGCTAAGAGAATTGCAAGAGATTTTATGTCTGAAAATCCACAAGGCAACATTGATAATGCTCTTGAAACAAGAGAAACTCTATATAGTGCTAATAGCTCCCTTAATACAAAGGTATTTAGAACTGTTGTCAATAATCTAGCTCTAACAGCTGCTAAGCTTAAAGCCATAAGTAATGATGCTCTTACAGCTAAAGTAAATGCTATATTGGGTGTAGCAGAGTCAGGAAGACTAACTGCAATTAATGCTGCTCCTAATACTACTTTATCTGATAACATGGCACTTGATGGAATAGCAGAGGCTCTATCAATGATAAGTGATATGATAGGGCAAGGTAAGGAAATTAATAATCTATTGGATTCTGTTGACTTCCTTAATACTGCTGATTTCTATAATAATATGTCAGATAATGGTAGGAAACTTAGACAAGTTCATACTTTTGTAAGTGCAAGTCTCAATCTACAAAGATTGGTTACTGAAGCTATGAAAGTATTGCCAGGCAAAGAATCATTAACAGGAGATGTTAGTAATATACAAGTTACAGATTCTGTTGGTAATATTCAAACAATAGATTTAACTAAGGTAGCAAGAGAACTTAATGATGCTAATGAGTATCTAGTATCAGAGTTAATGACAAAAGAGAAGCAATTCTTCCTTAAGTTCTGTGAGAGTACTTTAGGCTCTAAATATGTATATAGAGCATCTAAAGTTATATGGAATATGAAGCATCAGAAAAAGAATCCTGATGGAAAAACAAAGAGAATATTTCTACAAAAGGGAGGTAGAGTTGACCTAAGTTCTGTACTAGAGAGTATGGAGAGTGATATTAATATGTTTGAAAGGTTCTTAGGTTCTATGTCTAATAACCCTGATATTATAGGTCAAATTGCAGATAAAGCTACTAAGATGGCTAATATGCAAGCTGATAATCTAACTAATCTTGCTTGGGATGAACTTAGAGTTCTAGAAAAAAGATTTAATGATATTGAAGGGGTGAAACAGTCAGACCTTTTTGAAAGATTTGATGATGGGACTCTTACTGGAAATATAATTTCAGAATACCATTGGGGAGAGTATGAGAGAGATTGGAAAGAATTTAAAGATGCTGAATTTGAGAATTTCAAGAAAAGTATTCCAAATATAGATGACCTTACAGAGTTTGAGAAAGCTCTAAGATGGGATACATATTTTAGACCATTAGCTAAGGATTGGCATAAAAATAATAGTACTTGGGATTCAAATCAAATGAAGTATATTCCTAATGACCAATATAGGAATTATGACTTTGATGTTTTTATGGCTAATCATCAAGGATTAAGAGCTTGGTACAATGACTTTATGATATTGAAGACAAGTCTTGATGATAGATTGCCTGAAGGTAGTACATTGGCAGTAAGAATGCCTCAATTCAAGGGTACTTTCACTAACATTGTTAGAAATCAGAATAGTAGAATTGATAAAGCAGTAGGTAGTGCTTTAAGAAGTAAACTAAGAGATACCTTCTGTGAAAGTAGTGAAGATACTGACTTTGGTAGTGACCAAACATATAATTCTGAAGAAGAAGAAAGATTTGCTAATACTCTAGCCCATGAAAAAGAAAAGATACATAGACTTCCTATTTATGGCGTAAATAAATTGCAAAATATGAATGAACTTTCTACAGATATATTTCATTCTACCTTAGCTTATGCTGGCATGGCTAATACCTATTTAGCAATGAATCAAGTTGTAGATACTCTTGAAGTTGGTAGAGAAGTTTTATCTGAAAGAAAAGTTGGAGGTGACAAGTCTGAAAAAGAAAGAACCAAGGAAGAAGGTACTTCTAGAGCATATAATAGATACTTGAAATTTCTAGATAAGCAAGTCTATGGTGTTAGTTCTAGTAAAACTAAGATATTTAAGGGTATAATAGTTGAGAAAGTTATTTCTACTCTATCTAGTTTTGCCTCTAAATATTTTCTAGGTGGTAATGTTATAGGTGGTTCTGTTAATACTATGACTGGTTTTAATGAAATATTCAAGGAAGCAATAGCAGCTGAGTATTTCAATCTAAAAGAGTTTGGTATGGCAAATAAACTATATTTTAGCAGCTTTGGAAAGAACTGGTGGAACTATGGTAAAGAGTTTAAAGAAGATAAAGTAAATCTTTTCATAAGACACTTTAATGTGTTAGGAGAGAGTAGAACTAAACAAAGAGATTGGCATACTGTTAATTCTAAGTATAGAAGGCTCTATAATATGTTTAATGAAAGTATATTCTTGCCATATAAGTCAGGGGACCACTATATGCAATCTATATCATACTTGGCAAGTGCATATAAAACTAAAGTATATGATGAAAGTGGTAAAAGAATATCCTTATGGGAAGCTTATCAAGTTGTAGATAATGAGGATACTCAAGGTAATAAAGGTGGTAAAACATTAGCTCTTAATGGCACTTTCTATAAGAATAAAGAAGGAGCAAAAGAGCATAAGTTGATTACATCTATATTATCTCAATTGCAAAATTCAGCAAGTGCTGGACCATTTGGAGCAGTAATACATCTTACTCAAGAACAACAAGATTATCTCAATAGAAAGGGCTATAATATAGCAGACACTGAGAATACTATACATTCATTGGAAGATGATGCTTATAACTTAACATGGAATATTGATGATGAATCAGCTTTCATGGATAAGTGTAGAGAAATTAATAATAGAATGCATGGTATTTATAATAACCAAGATAAGGTTGCTTTTCAACAGAATTGGTTTGGTAATGCTGTCTTAGCCATGAGAGGTTATGCTCTTGGTATGATTGAAAGAAGGTATGCAGCTAGTCACTATAGTGTTGCTTTAGGACATGATGTAGAAGGTTCTCTTAATACTCTTGGTAAGGTTATTTGGAATGGTTTTACTGATAAAGGTGGCTTTATGATGACTATGAGAGCTATATGCTTACCTATGACAAAAAGAGCTAAGCTTGATATGTATAGAGCAGGATTCTCTGAGAACCAAGTTGCTAATATGAGGAGAAACTTTGGTGATGCTTTATTAATTAGTCTACTAGTACTACTAAAAGCTCTAACAGCTAAGGGAGATGGAGATGATGACGATGATGATGAAGATAGTCAGGTTGCAGGTATTCTCTATTACTTTGCAAATAGATTAAATAGAGAACAACAAGCATATAATACTCCTATGGGATTGTGGACTGAAGCAACTACTATTACTGATTTAACTCCTGTTGGTATGTCAGCACTTGTTGATATAACCAAGATGGGTATACAGTTTGGTGGTCTTCCATTTGCTGATGAAGATGATTCTTATTTCTATTATCAATCTTCCAAAGAAGATAGATATGATGAAGGAGATGCAAAAGCTTATGTTCATTTCTGGAGAATGTTTCCATATCTTAGAAGTGTATATACATTACAACAACCTTATGAAGCAGCCAAATCATTTGATTATGGTCAGAATATGAGGGCAAGATAATAACTATAAAATAAAAAGGGTAGAGAGGTTAATCCTCCCTACCCTTTCTTTTTTTCAAAAGCTTTATAATCCTAAGCATTTTAATTTATGCTCCATTTCTTCATCCTCAAGTGAGGACCAAGAAGTCTCATTGAAACCTTGCATTTCAATTCCTTCCCTTTGTTCCTGAGTTAAATTATTCCATTGATATTTCTCTGGTATAGGTGTAGACCTAGTTGTAATATCCATGCTATAATGATTTAGTTCAGTAACCTCTATTCCAAACATATTTCCCAAGTAATCCTCATTAAATGGAGTTCCTAAAATAGGGTCTACAGTTTCAGTTGGAGACTCTGAAGGTATAGCTTCTGTTGGTTTAGCTTCGTCATTAGTCTCTGCTTTGACAGTATTTTCAATCTCACCAAACATTGCTCTTTCTTCATCTGTCATTTTCTCCCAAACTATATGAGGTTCTGTATAATTTACTGCAATAGTATCTTGCAATATAGGATTTGCACCTGTATAGTTTTTGCCATCAATCATTAACTGATTAGCCTTTTCAGGAGATACTGAATAATCTGCTGAACCATTCTTCCAACCTGATGGAGCTGGATATTCAACACCAATAGGAATTAAGTTAAGTGACTTAACTTGTATTCCATATTTATTTTCTAAGAACTTCTTATACAATGATAGCTGCCTTGAATACTTTTCTTGTTTATGTTGGTCTATACCACTTCTATTTGTCTTCATATCAAAGATAAAGAAGTTTCCATTTCCATCATAAGCAAGCAAGTCAAGTGTTCCTGCAACATCTACTGTATGTATCTTACCATTGGAATCTAATACATCTAATGAGCCTGTAACTGTTACATCTCTTGGAACTATTGTAAGACCATTTGATATAAAGTTATTTCTAAGACCCATTAATTGTTCTTTAAACTTTTGTAGTGCTTCTTTTGTGGCATTTGGATAACTTTCAGCTAATTGCTCAGATGTCATATTATCTAATTTTCCAGCAAAGAAGTCTCTAACAAATTCATCAAAGCCTGTACCTATATTAGTAGAAGGTACAACCCAAGGACTATTAGGGTCAAATCTTTCTCCAGCTCTTTCATCAGCAGAAATTACAGAAGTAACTCTAGCATATTTCTTTCCTGTTCTTGTATCAATGTATCCAGAATTATCATCAGCTAATTTTATATGCTTAGAATCATCTTCTATCTGAGTTGTTATATTAGCAGCTCTTTCTCTTGCAGGATTAGTAGGAGTACTAGGTTTACCATCAAGAACTACACCAGTATCAGTAACTATGGCATTACCTGATTTTACCTGACCTTCTGCAATAGTAGGAGTAGTAACAGACTGTTGAGATTGTGCATTTACTGCATTAGCAGTTTCTGTGAATGCAGGAGTACCATCAGCTTTAAATGGATTTTGTACTGCAATACCTTGTATTCTATAATTAAAAGTTGTGGCAGCAGCTCCCAATATACCATCCTCATATATGTCACTAATATTATCAGCAGCAGCCTTGCTTTCAGATGTTTTTTCAGCATCAGAATATAGAACATTCCATTTAGCAAATGAGTCATTAGAACTGGTCATTCTGACTTTTCCACTATCATCTAGTATCAAGTTTCTAATGAAGTCATTCTTAAAATCTTTAATATCCTGCTCTGTCATTCCACTATTAAATGTAGCTAATGGAATTGTTTCAGAGGTGTTAGGATTTACAAGACTTAAATCCATTATTCTATTATCACCATCAACTTCAGATGTAGGAGTTATCCTATATTCCCACCCATCTTTTATAGGAATATTAATGAAATTATCAATCTTCTTTTGAAGATTACTAGCCATAGTTTGCAATGCTCCAGCAGTTGCTTCTGTAGGGACTATTTGACCATCAATTTCTTCATAAACCAAATCATCTGAATTAAAACTTTTGACAAAAGTTTCTAATGCTTTAGCAGCTCTAGATGTTCTACTATTGAAGTTTATAATGTCTCCATCTCTAGCTTCTTCTTCAAAGGTATTATCAGAATTTCTAGCAGTACTTTCATTAATAGGACTTACAAATATTTCTATTTGATTAAATCTTCCATTTAAGGTTGGTTGATTAAACACTAATGCTTTTCTACCACCTATCATCTTGGTTCCAAGTCTTTTTAAGAAATTTCTCTTTGCCTTCTGATATGCAGGATTTCTTCTTCTTTGCTTCTTATCTTGTGACTCTAGTGAAGTTCTTTCATCCTGACTTAGGTCATTTATTGCAATATCAGTAACATTATTTCTACCTCTATAATTTATATCTGCTGAATAAGCTTTTGGCTTTCCATAAGCTTTAGTTACAATAGCTTTACCATTAATAGATATTAATTGGGTTCCAGTATTACTTTGAGCAGCATTTCTAATAGGAGCCATGTGTGTAGAACCTGCACTTCCTAAGTGATTAGTTGAAGACATTACACTAATAGGCTGGTATTTCTTATCTCCAATAACAACAGGACCATTCTTAGATTCTACCACTGCAATAATTGGCATAGATACTTCAGGATTATAGGTGTATCCATTAGATTCCATATCTTGCTTTACTGCATCAGAAAATTCTTCATCTGTAATAAAGAATATATCTGGATTGTTATCCAATATTCCATCTCTTAAAGCTTCTTCTATATTATACTTCTCATAGTACTTTATAGTAGGACTATTAGGAAATCTTTGTCTAATGTTATCAATGTTTACACTAGCTATAAAGGATGAACTACTGTTTGCATTAGGAAACATATTATAGTTAGAGTTCAACTGTCTATTAGTATTATCTAACTGCTGTCTCTTTTTATCAAGAAGAGGTGACTTAGACTTCTTTTCTTCTGTTACAGATTGCTTGGAAGTTTTAGCTGCATTAATCTTTGCAGCTATCTGTCTTAATAAATCAGCTCTTGGGTCTGTTCCATCTTCAGAATTAGTCTCTCTTGTATTAGCTGAAGATATAAGAGCATCTACAAAATCTTCTACATTTTCAAATGAATTTGTACTTAGACTTTCAATAAATTGTCTTACATCATCTTTTACATTAAAGCCTCTATCAGGTTGGTTCTTAGCTATATTAATAGCTATCTCTGCTGCTTTAGCAACATCCTCATTACTATTATCAGCAAAAGCTTGTATTATTGGATTTCTTTCCTCAGTACTAGTAGCATTATTAGTAGGCTGATTACTCTCTGTTTCAGTCTGTGCTGTTTCAGTAGGCATATCTTCATTACTAATTACTGAACCATCACCAGCAATATAACCACCTTCAGGAGTACTACTTCCTGCTATATCAAAGATACTTTTAGTCTTAGTTTCTGTTGCTCCCTTTTGTACTACTGGCTCTGGACTAGCAGCAGGAGCAGACTGTTCTGGTGTAGTAGGAGTTACTTCTATAGGAGCTTCATTAGCTTCTCTTTGAGCATTCTCCTTATTATAAGTAGCCATTACATCATTAAAGTTCTGTATGGCTTCTCCAACACTTGTGAAGGCTGTTTGCTCTGCTTCAGGTATAGTAGAATTAACTTCTTCCACATATTTTCTGAACTCAGATACTCCATTTTCATCTACTGCTGACAAAGCATCTACTACAGCTTGATTATCATTAAAGTCAATTCCTTTATCAGACAAGTAAGTTATAGTATGAGCAAACATTTCTTTATCATTATCTGACATGCCTTTATGATTATCAGAACTAGAAACTTGCTCTATAAGGTCTTGAAGCATTTGTCTCTCTTGACTATATCTTTCAAAGTTAGCATTATCTTTATCTCTGAAAGCTCTTGTAATTAATGATTGCTCTCTAAATGAACTTTCATTATACATTTTGTCCATTTCTCTAGCAAAAGTAGCATAGTCCTGAATGTTATTCATTGCTTGATACTTTCTCCTAGAGGCTATATCAGCAGCAGATTGCCTAGCATTATATACATAGTTATTAAAACTATCTGGGTCACTTAGTATAGCTTGATACTGAGTATTGAATGTATTAATAGAGTTCTTAATTCTTCCAGCATCTATTATCTTATCAAGAAAGTTTTCATCCTGTGCAGTTCCTTGATTAACAAGATTATCTATTACAGCTTGCTGTTCTTCACTATAGAAAGGCTTCTCTTCAGCCTTAACAGCATCAAGTTCTTTCTGAGCTTTAGATATTTCTACATTTATCTTTTGTACTTGCTTATTATGTCCCTTCTTTACTCTACCATTGTCTTTTATATACTTTGATTTCTGTTCATTAAGAGACTCTAGCCTAGTATTAAGTTCTTCAACTCTTCTATTATATTCCTCTCTGCCACCATGAGTAGCTACATAAGTCTTTTGTTTACCCTTTCTAAGCATTATAGACCTAGATATAGGGTCAAGATTCATGATTTCTTCTTCACTAAGAACCTCAGAGGTACCTTCTTCAATATTATTAATTGCATCTAGTCTTTTAAGTTCTTTTTCAAGAGATTTACTTTTAACTTTTTTATCCTTTAGAATACTCTTTTCATTATTAGTAAGATTCTTCCTACTAGTAATGTTCTTAATATCTTCCTTGATAGAATCAAGACTCTTTTGAATTTCAGCCTGTCTCTTTTTAGCTTCTGCAATAGAGTTATAATCAGCTAAGATTTCTTTCTGTTTTGCACTTAATGTAGAACTATGCTCTACTGAATTTTCTATTTGAATATTAGCAAGCTCTCCTTTTAGCTTCTGGTCTCTCTGTTGCCAATCTTTAAGCATCATCTGACCATATATAAGGGATTGTTTGGTATCTTCATCAACATTACCAAGTAACTTATCTACTCTATCTGATTCTTGTTGAACAGTGTCAAGAGTAGATAACATTTTATTTGCATTTGATTTTAAAGTCTTAAGAATGTCTTCATCACTTTGATTTTCTTCAGAGGTATTAACATTATCCCTCATTGCAGATATATATTTTTCTGCTAGTTCTGAACCTTCTTCAAGATTTGCAATCTCTGTAAGCTGGTTAAGATAAGTGTCATAATATTGAGTACCTTGAAGCTTTTGTAGCATAAAAGCATCACTGATAGTCTTACCTAAGGCACTGTTTCTATAACCAAATTCATCACTGCCAAGACCTGCATCACCCATAGCTTTAGCCCAGTTGAAGGTTCCAACTAGACCATCAAATTTATCTTTATTGTTAGGGTCTCTAAGCCACTCTTGTAATACTTGAGCAGCTTCTTCAGCTTGATGCTGTTGAATTTGACTCTCTCTATGAGCTTGGAATAAACCACTTCTCCAAGGAGTAATTCTTCTAAGTCTCTCCCAATTAGATTCTAGTTCACCCTTCTCATTAAGACCTCTACCAAAATAAGTAGTTTCTGCCTTACCATCAACTATTCTACCTGTCCTAGTTCTATGACCTAATGATGGAGTTCCCATTACAGAAGATATAGCTCCATATATACCAGATTTAATAGTTTCCTTATCAGTAACAGAACCTGTAAATGCTGTCCAAGCAGCTCCCCAATCACTTGAGAAATTATCTCCTACTGCTGCACTACCATCACCTTTATATTTATTATCAATGAATTGATGTATATTGTTTTCTGCACCACCCCTCATAGTAGCATCAGAAACACTCTGCATATATTCTTCACCAAATTCACCAAGAGGCTCCTTAATTAGATTCCAAGCTTTCTTACCTATACCAAATTTAGGAGTTACAGTTGTTGTAGCTCCACTACCTGTAATAGTAAAGTTAGGTCTAGGTTGTGCCCAACCAAATAATTTAGACTTAGATAATGCATTTCTAACAGAAGGGGCTTGTAAACCTGCTTTTAAGGTACTATTTACCATACCATTGATAAGAGAGTTTACATAGAAGTTATTTATTCCTGCTTTTGTTGCAGCATATTCAACTTGCTTTAAAGACTCCTCATACTTAGGAGAATATTCATCCCACACTTGCTGATAAATCTGATTAATATCATATAGTTTACCAGTCTTCCTATCTTTGTATTTAACTACTTGTCTAGTATTATCAGCACCATCTTTTATCATTACCTGGTCATATTGCCCAAGTCTTCTATTAACTTCAGCACCTACCTCTTGTTGATGCATCTGTTGTACAGCTTGTAGACCCTCTTCTTCTGCTTGTTGTTTGGTATTAAGACCTTCAGAAAGACCTTCCATAGTACCTACCATACCTGGTATAACAAACTTATTAGTAAGGTTCTCTGCTTTCTGTAACTTAGTAAGAGCACTTGTTAATGCTTCACCTGTCTTAATTGCTTTAGTTGCTGTACCTAAACCTTTAAATAACATAGAAGCAAGCTTAGCCTCTCCTGCTCCTACAAACATTGATGCAAGAGTAAAACCACCTGATTGTAATGCTACCCAAGGACTAGCTGAACTTAATAAGCTATTTTCTTGGTCATCACTTTCTACAATCTGTAAATCTGATATTCCAAGCTCTTTAGCCTCCTTTAATCTTTCTGGTAGAACAGTACCATATTGAACTATATCATTACCATATCTAGTCCAATCATTATCTATGACTGAGTTCATAAAGTTATCCCAACCATTGAGGTTTGGATTATCTTTATAATCTCCATCAAAGTAATCTATTGCACCCTTCACTGAGCCTAGTAAACTTACGACAGCACCAGCAGCAGAAGCTCCCATACCAGCAAAACCATACCAAGCTTGTTCATACCAAGGCTGATTCTTAGCTACATTATTCTTAATGGCATTATCAAGCATTGCATTAGCAGTTGCACCATTATCTTTATATGTAGCATTAGCAGCTTGATAAGAAGCTGCAAGTTCAGCCCAGTCCATATCACTTAGGTCTACATAGCTAGAATACCCATACTTCTTAAACCAAGGAGACACTTTTGCAGCTATCTCCTTTATATTCATTGGATTACCAACTCTATTTCTATCCCTATCAATATGATATTCATCTTTATACTGCTGTAGCATATCTTGATAGGTATTCTGCATTATAGCATTTGTATCACTAAGACCCTGAAAATATTGCCTATTTGAAGGCATATTAAGATTAATAGGAGTAACCATTAAGTTACTCCCATTTTGTTGTGCTATTGCTTGTTTATCAGACTGGCTTCTATCATTAGCTGTCAATCCTCTTAATCCTAAATTTCCTAATGTTGGCATAATTATTGACTTACACAAATTACATAATCATAGTCTTCTCCAGAAGTACCACTACCTCTAGAGTGAACTCTTACTATTTGAATATCTTGTCCTTCCCTTATATTTGAAGTTTGTAGCTGCTTAGCTAAAGCTTCTTTAGCTTTTTGAGGAATTGATGGATAATCATTATTTGGACCTGGGTCTACATAAGTCACATCCTTCTGATTCAGATTATAGTTTCCCCAATACCAACTTGACCTTAATTTACTTCTAGTTCCTCCTAGTCCTACACCTTGCAGGTCATCTCCTTGTTCTCCTGTACTCCAAGTTCCATCAAGCTTAGCAAGACCAAATAAAGGAGTATAACCTAGTTTCTCCATACTGTTAGACTGTCCCTTGACACTAGAAACTTTCTTAAAGTCACTTTGACTATTTCCCATGTTATCTACAGGAGTAGACTTAGTACCACCTTGATTACCAGTTCCTACCTTTGAAACATTTCCATTTTGTCCTTGCATTACTCTACCATTTTTATCAACTACCATTCCAATCTTAGGGTCATAGTAACTACCTGTTCCCTTTCCATCAGCACCAATTATTTCTCTAGGTGCAGTCTGTTCTCTTTGAAATCTTTGTGTAGCCTCTCTTTCACTCTTTTGGAACTCTTGAGCTGCTTTCTGTCTAGCCATAGCATGAGCATTACTTAGATTTTCTTGTGCTCTCCAGTTATTAACTAACTGAGCTTCATCCTGACCTACAGCATTCCATAATCCCTGTCTTGCATAATTATATGCTTGTTCTATGGTTGACTTACTTCCCCAATCCTTTACTCCTGTAGCATCCATAGTAGACTCTACTAAATTAGTTAATACAGGAGAAGCATCTGGATTATTCATGATAGCTGCAAGAACTGCTTGACTACTGAAACCTCTTTGTTTAACATACTCATAATAGTCACCTCCTACAAGCTTTCTCATCTTTTCAGGGTTATCTCTAAACTCCTTAGCTAGAGCAGAAGCACCTGCTGCTACTTGTGCAGTTAATGCAGCTCCACTTATTCCCTTTCCATAGTCAGCAGAAGGATTATGAATAAATTCATCTAAACTCATATCTGATGCTCTTCTTTGCCATAACCTTGTTGGGTCTTGAGCATCTATTCTTCTTTGTTCATCAGCTAATTCTTTTCTTCTATTAGCAGCATTTTCTATAGGCTTAATATCACTAGCATACCTTCTTTTCATAGCAAGGAGTTGACTTCTATTTTGAAGAGTCATTCCCTTGCTAAAATCATCTACTATATTATTTAAATCATTAGCATACTTGCTATACATTGCATAAGCTTCAGGACTCTGTGTCTGATTTGCAATGTCTTTCCATTGTTCTGTTTGAGCAGCTAAGTTAGAGTAGTCTGCCTCTACCTTATCATAAGTCTCCTTATATTGTACTAAAGGCTTAATAAGCTCATCATAAGAGAATGGTCTAAATTTACTATCTATAACTAACTGCATATTACTTTCTTGTTAAACTCTTTGACTTTTTCTTCTTAGGCTTTGACTTCACAAGATTGAACCCTTCTGCCTGTGCTCTAGACATAGGACCAAGAGCACCAGTAGCATAAAGTTGTCTCACCATGTTCATACCTTTATTCTCATAACCTATATCACCAAGAGCAGATAAGAACCCACTTAGATTAGCAGACTTAGCAGCTTCAGCAGCCATTCTAGCCTTTTGTCTCATTTCAGCAGCAGCCATTATGCCCTTAAGAGCATAGTCTCTTGCACTTGCATAGGCTTGCTGATTAGCCATATCAGCTTGCAGTTCACCTTGTGAGTTAGCTTGATTAGTAGCTCTATTAAAGTCTTCAACCTTTTGTCTTTGTTCTAGATTATACTCTTCAGACTTTCTAAATAAGTCACCTAATCTATCTTGAGCATTATAGTCAGCAGCAAGAATGCCTGCCATTGCTCTACCACTATTGCCACCACTTTGATTGGCTAGAGCTCTCCTTGTAGCACCAGCTTCTGCATTAAGTTTATTAATATAGTAATCTCTATCAAATGGTCTATAGGTAAGTTTGTTACCAATAGGATTCCATGATACAGGCATATAAGAACCTCCTCTTGTAGCTGCCTCTATTTGAGCTGCCTCAGTATAATCTGGATTATTAGTAATACCCAAAGCATCTGATAATGCTGCCATACCTAAACCAATAGCAGGAGCAAATCTCCAACCTTCATAACTATTTTTAATCTCCTGAGTATCTTCAGGCTTCTCCTCAGGAGAAGGAGTTTCTAAAGGTTTCTTTTCATCATAGTAATAATCAGTATAGATAGTATTTCCTTCTACAGGTCTTTCTTGTTTTCCCTTGAAGCTATAAGTAGGAAAAGCTTCAGCAAAACTTTGACCTTTCTCATTAAGACCTTCCCAAGGAGTTGTTTTCATAGGAGTTGCAATAGGATTACCTTGTGCATCTGTACCTCTTAAGAAATATCTGTTAGCTCTCTTTATAGGAGTTGCATCATTAAAGAATTGATGCATAAATCCTGGATTACCATCAGTTGCTAACTTTCTAATACTTGGCAGAGCAGCATCAGTAAGATTAGTACTAGATACTTTATACTGAGGATTAGCTGTGTAGAAGGCATCAATAGCTTTCCATCTATCAGTGCCTTTATTAGCATCATTACTATAGAATTTATATTGTTCATTAAAGGCATTATTTATATCAGCAATATTCATACTATTGACTTTATCTAAGTAGTCTTTAGTATAATTGCTATCACTATCAAACCATCCACCATTATATCCAGCTACATATTTATATGGTTTATATGTGAAACCACCTGTATCAAATCTATTTCCTTCATGAGCTTCTTCTCTAACACCTTCTTGTGTCTGAGCTAAATCAGACATTATCTCATGTAAGGTTTCTTGACTAATAGAGTCATTAGGTCTTTCTGTGGCATTCTTAGAAATCTGCTTAACAGCATCAGCAAAAGTCAAATCTTTAGTTCCTCTTAGCTTATATTTATTTCTTATAGCTTTAGGAACAGTTAATCTATTACTAAATACATAGTCATTGTATATAGCCTCTCCTTCCTCAACTAGGTTAGGTTTACCATCAGGAGCTACACCCATAGGAACACCTTCATAAGGATTACTTTCATGTGTGCCTCCTTCATCAATAAACATAAGTCCTGTAGAAAAATCTCCACCATTAGTATTTAACTCACCACCAAAAGCATGATGCCACTTTGCTGCATTCTGAGCAAATATTGCTCTCTTTCGAGTTAATGGATTCTTACTATGTGTTAGCTCCTCTGTAGTTTTTCCAGTTCTTTCTTTAGTGGCATTGAATTTACCTCTATTCTTAGGATTGATATAAATACCTCCACCATCAGCATATTGATTAAGAAATCCTCCTAAAGCTGCATAGTTTGCTTCTAGATTATTCATTGTAGTTTCTGTAATATTATCAGCATTGTTTTGTAATGTATTCTCAGCAAAAGCATTAGCTAATTCCATTTGTTCTCTTAGCTTTCTTGCTTTTTTCTTTGCCTTATGAGAGAACCAACCATCCTTACCAATATACTTATTAGAGAAATTATTTCCCATAGCAGTGCTTCCCCAAGTATCAGCTAAAGTATCAAAGTTACTTGCATCTGATTGGAAACTATTAAGTCTATTAATGGTACCTTCAACATTAGCAATATTTTCTTTGTTCATTTTAGAACCAAACATTCTATTTGTTAAGCCTCCAATGACTTTTAGACCAGCTCCTGCTACTGCACCCCAAGGTCCTGGAATGGCACTAGCTAAGTTACCCAAACTATCTATTGTATTTCCTACACCACTAGACATTCCACCTCCAATAGCACCTCCTATCATACCACCAACGGCAGTAGCAGCACCATTAAGAGCACCTGACTGAAACCCACTCTTTAGTGTTTCTCCAAGATTACCAAATAATCCTGGTTGCTTTATAGAAGGAGGCTGAGGTGCTTCATAACCTTGACTAGGATTCTGTGCTCCACCCATACCATCTACAATAGCAGGAGTAGAGTATCTACCATTAAGTCTGTATGAGTTATTTTGCATCTGACTTCCATACATATAATAGTTATTTCTATAACTTAATAGCTTATTATATCTTCTATTATTAATTCTATTAGCCATAACTTATAAGTTTACTTGTGCAAAGGTACATAAAATAGATGATATTACCAAATATTTAAGTATAAAAATAATAGGGACATAAGATTTCTCTTATATCCCTATTAAATTAGATTGTATATTTAGTTGAAATATCATGTAAAATGAAATGAAATTTATTATAATCTACGTCTGGAGATTCATTAAAACCTAGACTAATTGAAGCCCAAGGATTTCTAATTCTCTCTCTTCCTTCTCTAGGAATTTGACTCCTCCACACTCTAAATTTCTTTCTTAAGGAAGTATCATTAATAGTTCTTCTAGATTGACTTAGATTCTTTCTACCAGTATTTTGATATTCATCAGCTGCTCTAATCCAATCAAAAGACCTATTAGATACTAAGTTTCCATCCTTATCATAAACATCAGCTCTATACTCAATAGTGTCAAATATCTTGGTATAAGCAGCATCCTCATTACATATATAAGTAAATCTCGGAGCTTTAAACTCACCAAAGAAGAAATTATAGTCTCCCTTAAAGTTCTCCCATAGACTTGTTGAAGTTTCACTATCATTAGTAATAGAGAAGAAATCATTTCCAACTGGAAACATTATAGCTCTACTATAACTCATTAATGATGTGAACTGACCTAATTGTTCTGAGTAACATAGAGTATTCTCATTATCCTTGTCACTAGTAGGACTTAGATATAAGTCTTTGTTCTTTGGGTCATAACTTAATCTAATTGCTGAAGTACTATTAGGATTCCATTGTTCCTTTGCATGGTAATTTCTCATCCAAGATTTACCTCCAAGTTGTGTACTCATATCTTGTAGTTGACCATTATATAGATATAATGTATCAGTACTGCTATCTACAAAATAGAGACCTACAGGAGATTTAGCTATTGCCCACTTATCTTGACATCCTACAACATCACTAATTGGTCTAGTTCCATCAACCTTATAGTTATTAGTAATCTCTACAGGAGTACCATCAGATGTAGGTATTTGTACTCTACTATTAAATAGAATTTGACTTATTGACTGCTCTTGAAATGCTATTAGAGTATCATTGAATGTTTCAATAGATGTAATAGAACCAGCACTTCCACTTAAATCTAATGAATTGGCTAATGTAATATTAGCCCAAGTATCTATATCTTCAAGATAAGATTTCTCCATTGACCATACTACTTGTGTAGGATACTTATTATTTCTATAATACTCCTTATCAAGTATTCTGTAGTTAAAGAAATTATCTCTTTGAGAGTAGATAGGATTCATTAAATTAAAGTTAGTAGGAGAAATATTGAGATTACTAATTTGACCTCTATTTCTATCATATCTACCATCTAGATTAGTTCTAGACTCACACATGAAAGAGGCAATCTCTACTACACTATTTTCATCTTCAGTAGTAAAAGCATAAGTTTTTAAGCAATCATATCTTTGATAATATGTATCTCCATATTTAAACTCAATAGGACTATCTAATGAAACACTAGGTCCAGCAGGTATCCAAGAATTACTTTTAAGAGCTTCCTCAGTATCTCCACCAAACATATTATCAGGCTTTGACTTTCTTTTTAATTCAGCCATATATAGGCAAGCTCTTGGATTATAGACTCCAATATTATCTTGTTTAACAGAATATTTATCACTAGCAGCTATTTGAACTAGAGCATAGCCATAACCAATATAAGAAACTTTCCAATATGATTCTGTATTCTTGAATCTATAATTTTTATTTACATCACTGCTTGAAAGATTCACCTTCATCCATTCAGTTACTCCATCTACAATAATGCCTGTAGATACATATAAGTCAGCATAGCTGGTACTTGTACCTCTTACTGAACAAGTACATATAGCATATAATCCAGACTGAGTATAACCATATAATTTAGAGGACTGTTTTAGCATATTCAACACACTTTTCTCTATTTCAGAAGGTGTAGCAGAATTGTAATATACATATTGTATAACAGCTTCTTCATAGTTTTCAAGGGAAGGTCCTGTAGGTTTTACATTAGACCAAAATGGAATAGCATTAGTTCCTGTATACCCATTTAATTCTCCTAATCTAGGTAAAATAACAGGAGAAAAGTTATCCAAGTAATTAAAAGCAAATACTGCATGGGCTGTAGACTTATATTTCATTCTAACAGGTTCATTAGCTTCCTTAAGCTGAGCTGCATAATCACCTACAAAACCACTTCCATAATTGTCTCTAATGTTTTGTAATGGAACTCTTGTAAATGGATTAGCTACTACACCTGAACCTTGTATATCTACACCAGCATTAGGACTTACATAAAAAGTATATTTAGCGTCTGTAGTAACTAAAGTATCTACATTACCATAATAGTTTAATGCTCTAATACCAGAGTTCTTAGGAGTAGGAATCTTTATAAGAGAGATTTCATTACTATCAAATATAGATACTGGAGTAATTCCATTCTTTAAGTCATCATTAGTTTTCTTTTCTGAACTC
>ENA-OPNV01000061-OPNV01000061.1-human-gut-metagenome-genome-assembly--contig:-NODE-61-length-72259-cov-3.735444_pt1 | contig 72259 bp, 83 predicted proteins | sample MGYA00241542_ERZ501781 | MGnify/ENA primary metagenome ERZ501781 (study PRJEB25962, sample SAMEA2042609) | human gut metagenome | biome: human gut; feature: human-associated habitat; material: faeces...
TGCCATCGTAACTGAGGAGGAAGGAGTTTTGTAATATTGAATATAAAATATCAAGATATGAGCTATCCGGAGTTTAACAAATTACACCCAACACATTTTATCCGAGAGAGAGGATGGAAGCCCGAGCCAAATCCTTTCTTGCCGAAGCCACGAAGAGCAGGGCACGGCTATTGGGATAAACACATCTTTATCTATGCCACCCAGCTCTGGTATGATATAGATGCAAATACCAACATGGTAGGACGAGCAAGACGGAACATGAAGGACGCGCAAGGTGAAGATATTCCGACAAGCGAGAACGATCAGGAACGCCCGCTCTTTTACCGTTGGTTTGACAAGTATATTAATAAGGTGGAAGCGAATCTGTCTGCCTATGTAATGAAACCAGAAGGAAGGGTAAGAGATAATGCCCTGAGAGAATGGGATGAGAAGGAGATATGGCTGAAATTTCCAGACTACTGGGATGATACCAAATATGATGCACTCGTCAAGCTGATACACGACTATATCGTGACCGGTGCGCTATACGAATATTTTATGCGCACATTGACAAGCAAGGACCCTCTGACGATAGACCAGATGAACCAACTGGACGAACTGGAGATAGACATCATAGACTGCGCCAACTCAACCAAACCGGGCAGCATGATTCATACTCTGAAACCCTTCGGATAATAAAAAAGCGAGCGTATGGAAGATTTTGAAATGGATGGATTTAAGTCTGTAAGGGAGATACAGAAAGAGAAGAAGGAGAAGGTAAAGAAACTTCTCCCTGCAAGAAAGAGTGCCCAAAAGGAATATATACGTGACTGGCTGGCAAGGAGCCAAGAGCAGTTTGAGGATTGTATGAACCAACTGGCAGAGTATGATCCTAAGACATACGTCACCATCTACAAAGACCTTACCAAGCACATGATACCAAAGCAGACAGAAGTAAGCGTTACCCACGGAATAGATGCAGACTTCAAGCAGCTCATGGCACTCGGTATGACAACCGTAGAGGACGAAGACGAGGCAGACGTACTGGATATAAGCAAAGCACCCGAGATACAGGATGCTGATTTTGAGGAACTAAACGATTTAACGGATGGCTCTAGTAACTGAACAGGAAATAGATAATCTCGTAGCAGAAAATCAGAAGCGATACGATGAGATTTATGGAACCTACGACCCTATGACGGGCGAAGGTTGCTATAACTTTGAGCATCGTGTGAAGATAGAGCTATCCGATTTCTTCATTCCCAAGATGTGGGTTCCGAAGAAGACCGCCAAATCTGTTCTGTTCAGAGGTCTGAGAAAGATGGGCAGTCTGAAAGACTACATCAACTACGTGCTGCACCAGAAGGATGATGCCCAGCATTTCCAGATGCTTACCTTCGCCATCTGTAGGGTGAGGTTCATGGAAGACCCCGAGTTTGCCCTATACGTGACCGATAAGATTGAGGATAAGAAGACCGGTAAGATGATTCCTTTCAAGCTGAACTATCCTCAAAGAAAGCTACTGAAGATTATGGAAGACCTGCGGAATGCCCACAAACCGGTGTTCGTGGTTATTCTGAAGGCACGTCAGTGGGGCGGTTCTACCCTATCCCAGCTTTACATCAAATGGATTCAGGACTATAGGCGCGATGGTTGGAATGCTATTGTGCTTGCCCAACAGAAGAATACCGCCAAGAAGATTAAGGCCATGTACCGAAAAGCTTTGGAGCGGCAGCCGGGGGGGACCGTGGGGCATCCGGGCGCAAAACTTCAGTTCTCGCCATACGAAAATTCTCCTGACGATTTCCAAGTAACGGATGGTGTGAAGGCAATCAGACGAAGTACGCTGACGGTAGCATCCTTCGAGAACTTCGATTCTGTGCGTGGTAGCAACTTCCACTGCGCCCACTATTCGGAGGTGGCCTATTGGAAGAAGACACCAGAGCATGATCCTGAGGGTGTGATTTCTTCTATATCCGGTGGTATCGACCCATTGGAAGACAACGTGGAGATATTCGAGAGTACCGGTAGAGGTAACTCAGGTTTCTTCTACGACAAGTGCCAGTTGGCAATGGACCCAAAGAATAATGATGCTTATTCGTTCCTCTTTATTCCTTGTTTCTTCATAGAAAAGGATATGACTCCTGTAGAGAACAGAAGAGCATTTGCCAAGTGGCTTTTGCAGAACAGAGACCGAAGCACCTGTCCGAAGGGCTACCGTGAGACCGGCAAGTTCTTCTGGCGAATGTGGCAGAAGGGTGCTTGTTTTGAGGCAATAGAATGGTACAGAAACTACAGAAACAAGTTTACCACCCATGCGGCATGTGCTACCGAGGCTCCTATTGATGAGGAAGATGCGTTCAGAAACTCTGGTAGACTGGTATTCAATCCTTATTCTATAGACGACATGCAGGCTTTGTATAAGCAAGATCCTAAGTTTACTGCCGACATCGTGGTGAACATCAGCGTGAAGGATGATAACACCATTCCGAACTCGAAGGTGAAGCTGAGAGACGATGGCGAGGGAGACTTGAAGATTTGGGCTGTGCCAAACTGCCTGCAAGTGGAGAACAGATACTTGGTGAGCGTGGATATTGGCGGTAAGAGTACGACATCGGACTATACCGTTATGACCGTGATAGACCGATTCGGTATGATTCCTACCGTGAAGGGCAAGCCGAAGGTAGTAGCGAGATACAGAGGACATGTAAGACATGATAAGCTGGCATGGATGGCTGCTGCCCTAGCTCATTATTATGATGATGCGCTTCTGGTGATAGAGAGTAACACTGCCGACCGAGAGAAGAACAACAACACGGAGGGTGATCACTTTCTGACTATTCTGCAGGAGATAGCCGACTACTACGATAATCTGTATCAGAGAACGAGCAGTTCGGAGAATGTGGAAGATAACGTACTGGCGAAGTATGGTTTCCAAACCAACAAGCTGACGAAGCAGCAGGTGATTGATAACTTGGAAGAGTTTATTGATGATAATCTGTATGAGGAGCCAGACAAGGAAATGTATCATGAGTTGCGCATCTATGAGCGACATGATGATGGCAGCTTGGGTAACATCGTGGGTAACGGAAACCATGATGATGTGGTAATGAGTACCGGCATCGGTCTCTTTGTGAGTCTTACGGACATGGAGAAGCCTAGCTGGAAGAAAGCGGAAAGAAGAAGCCGTGGTGGCGATGGTGTTCATACGGCGGCGAAAATTTAGGGGGAGTGTTGAATGTTGAGTGTTGAATGTTAAATGTTGAATTATTATGGAAAGAAACTTAGAAAGACAAACTTTGAGCTTTAGCAAGGGCATGACGAATGTACCTAGCGACTTGCTTTCAGATGATTCTGAACTGCTGGAGAGTGACGGATTTATCTTTAAGGATGGAGAAATGAAGGCGGTACAGAAGGGGGTGGAAATTACAGGTGGCGTTCCTCTTGAAGGAAAGCTGGTTTATGTTCACAAACTGGCTGACTACAGGAACCTTATAACATATATCGAAAATGGAACAAAGCTAAAATGCTATATTAACTTCAAAGATAATCAAAGCACGGATAGGAAGACGCAAACGATAGGACTAGGTTCAAAGCTGCTCGATATTAAGCACGTAGGAAATACTTTAGTCTGTGCTACAGAAGAAGGTATGCATTATATTCTGTATAAAGGAAATGTATATAAGGACTTAGGTAAGGAACTACCCATACCAGATATTAGTTTTACCTTTACAAACGAAGAAGAAAAAACAGAACTGGAGAAGGACAGAACAGTATGCAGAATGCGAACATTTGTAAGCGAAGTGAAAACAGAGGGTTATGGATATTTGTGTTATGACGGAAGCGGAAATTTCACAGGTGTAAAGGATTCGCATGACGGAGCAGCAAAATACACTCTTGATTATCATCATATTATGAATGAGTCTGACACCGAGAAATATACTAATTTTCAAAATGCAGTTAAAGGGCACGCTGCAGAAGCCATCGAATATACAAAGAATAAAAATCTCTTTGCATTTCCCTTCTTTATTCGTACTGCATTGAGAATGTTTGACGGAACAACGTTTGCCAGAATTTCGAACCCAATCGTATGCTATCCTTCAACACATAAGAACTGCAAGTTTGGACCCTGTATTTATGATTCTGGCAAAAAGACCTGGGTAGTGACAGCGAACAAAATTGCCACGAATGGGGATGCTTCCTGGCAATATATGCTCATATTGAATTATTCTCACCTCAATTTTAAGATAGACTTTCCCAATAAAGATGATTGGAAGGATATAATCAAAGAGGTCGTGGTGTTTGCATCTGACGATGTTATTCCATTTGAGATAGATTCTGACTGGTCTTTCAAAACCGTAAGTGAACTAAACGGAAAGACTTATTATGATTACGTAACAGCAGATCATTATTCTGCGAAAAAAATATCATTCAATTGGTATACCTACCAAGCAAGAGAGCTGATAGAACCTGTTTATAAGACAGAGCGCAAGATAATAGACGAACTCCTAGGAAAGACACAGTTTTTCAAGTTGTTCTCGTTAGAACTTAATTCGGAATATCTTGATAACATCTGGCATGACGCTTCTGCTTATGATGAAACTGTTTCTGACGTAAGAATCATGCCGGAAGGAAGACTATCAAACTTGAAAGAACAGGAGCAGTTAAAGGTGGACGATTATTACGGATGGACTAATCTAACATCTTCAAAACTGTTCAGTTATAACAACAGAATAAATCTGATAGGAGTAAAAAGATACCCATTCAAAGGGTTTACTATATTCAGAGCTGGTTACACAAGCCCAACAAATGCTTATGGGTTTGTGAAATACTATGTGCATATAGTTTCACAAACTATGGACACTTGGGTGTTGTCTAGCGCTCTGCTGATAGATAAGGACTACCAGCCTTATAACGACTGGTACTTTTATCCTGATCCAAATGCAAAGGAGATGCTTATCATGGTAAATAAGTACCAAGAGGGCAAAACATACTACTACAACATCAGCCTGCAAACACATCCTATGTTAAACGGAAGCTATAGTTTCACAGCTTTGCCTCCAACTTTACTAGCTACAGGTAATGATATAGCAAACAAACAGACTGGAGGTTTTGAAGATTTGAACTCTAACATATATACCTCAGTAGTCAATAACCCATTTGTATTTGAGGCATCGGGAGATAATACGGTTGGAACCGGAAAGATACTCGGAATTATTGCCAACACGGAGGCGGTAAGCCAAGGTCAGTTTGGTCAATATCCATTGATGGTATTTACGGACGAAGGTATCTACGGCTTATCGGTTAACTCAGAAGGACTCTATAGTAGATCCTATCCAATATCAAGAGAGGTATGTAATGAGGATTCGCCACTGGTGCCAACGGACAGACTTGTGTTCTTTGCTTCAAAGAAAGGACTGATGGCGGCAAGCGGTGGAAGCGTAGCCTGTATGAGCGAGCAGATGAGGGGAAGAGCGCCGAGAAACTTTGCAAGCTTCGGTGAAGGCAAGTTCCTAGATTTCCTGAAAGGATGCTTTATCGCCTACGATTACAGAGACTCTATATTGAGAATATTGAGCAAGGGAAAATCATACCAATACATATATAATGTGGTAGATAAGACCTTCTCAATGGTGAATAGCGGCATAGAGGCACAGGCGGTAGTGAATGATTATCCGGATAATCTGATACAAGATACTAAAGGAAACGTCTATTCACTCACAGCAAAACCAGACATTAACGAAGATACGGAAAGCTATAGCGGATCATTTACGACCAGACCTTTGAAGCTGGGCGGCAGCATGACGTTGAAATCGCTGAGAGCGGTGAAGCATCTGTTTGATTCGGACGAAGGAACGATTGGGCTGGAGATATACGGAAGCAACGACTGTAAGCACTGGTGCAAGCTGCCAAGCTTGGCTGGTAAGCCTTGGAAGTATTTTACTTTCAAGTATACGCTGCAGAACTTCAAGGCTGCTGATGCCTTTGCTGGCAGTATAGTGGAGGTACAAAGCAGACGAGAAGACAAAATGAGATAATTCTTTCATACGCGCTAATTTATGATAACATGAAAAAGGCGACCACTCGTGATGAGCAGCCGCCTTTAAAATGAGTTATGAAATACATTTTTAAAAACATGATTCTTCTTTATATTTCCATTTAAATCCGTATGCAGTTTCTTGTTTTCCTAAGCAACAAGCAGAAATACCGCTAGAGTCTTTAGAGCCAACACTTCTAGCTGCTTCTAGTTGGCTGCCAAATTCTGCAATAAAATTACCATTCTTATCTAATTGAATAACAATTTTCCCATTTGTGCTTAAATAGCCTCGCTTCCCAAATCTACAACATCTTTCTCCAGAGTGGCTTATTGAAGCCCTAATTCTATGAAGCGGCATATTTATATTTTCTTTGCAAGTCGCCCAACGCAAATTAGTTACTTTATTATTATCTTTTGACTCATCTAGATGTGATACTTGTGGTTTATTCTCTGGATTTGGAATGAAAGCTTCAGCTACAAGTCTGTGAACCCGATACGTTTTACTCTTTCCGTTCTTTGATAATGTAACTGTCTTGTACCCAACTCCATCATCAGACTGCTTCTTTATCACTTCTGGATAAATTTTTTGTGGAACAACCAAAAGCTGTTACTCTTTTTAGCATTTTGACTCTGCCAAAATTGCTTACATCGTAAAGCCCTTCGTATCCTTTTATTGGTTTCCATATTTCCTTTTCCATATATATATAATTTTAATCCATAAGAATGAGCAACAATAACCTAAAAAAAAGCACCAAAGATGCAGAAGTCCGTTGACATTCGGCACGGCCATTGTGCAAATAATGAACGGCATCGCTTTCTTTAATGCCTCTTTCCATCGTCCTGTCCTACCCCACATCAAACCGAATGAAGCGAATAGGAAACCGGAAAGCCCCATTGTAGGCTGACTAACATACATGGGCAGCAGACTAGCGACAGAGGCAACAGCCAGAGAAGTGACTGGTTTCATATCGTTCTTTATCTGCCAAAGCACCAGAAGGTTTACGGCAAGATGAAAGCCGTTGACATGGAAGAAGCTATACAGGATATGATTCTGCCAAGGGCAACCGGGATAGAAACCGACGTGCCAAGTACACAGAACGAGGCAGATGATGCTAAGCACCAGCTTTGTTCGAAAGTTTCTTCTTACGAAGGTCCATTTCTCTGTAATTTTTTCCATACTTCTTATAGTAAGCGAAAATGAATTTGAGATTACTTGGCTGGATAAAGAACTCGGGTGCAGGCTCAGAAACAAGGAACTGGCAGATAAACCATAAAGATTTGCCCACGAACTCCTTTCGCTGCGTCATTTCGTTCATCCTATTGAACAGCGTATAGTACAACTTCTGACGAATCGGTTTCATACTATCCACCTTTGAGAAATCGCCGACTGCCATTCTACGGAGTATATCCCAAGCTCTTTTGGGAGAAACATAGTATCTGGGTGCAGGAGAATGAACCACCTTTTCCCAAGCCTCCTGTTGAGAATGGCAATTAGGAGCTATCTCCCGATACGCCTTCATCAAATCATCCCTCTGTCTGTCAATCAATTCGTAATTTGCTCTTGCCATATAAATGCTACATTAAGATGTTGCAAATATACATATTATTTAGAATATGACCAAATAAGCGCATAAAGATTTAAATAAGTTTTAATATTAGGCTGGTTTTCATGGTGTTACGAAACAAAAAGTTTAACTTTGTAACAAAAATAATATATATATTCTAATATTTGTTAGTAAAAGATGAAATTAAACCATAAATTCGTAACAAAAATGAGAACAAAACAGGAATCGCCTCTCTCGGAAGAGGAGGAAGCCTTAGTTATGGAAGGCTTATTGAGTAGGAAGATTTGGAGGTTCTATGAACTTCTATCAAAGTGGGCACCCATCCCATTGATGCTAGGTCACTGGTACGGCGTATGGGACTATGGACATTATCCCTAGACCAACAATATTAGATACCGATTTCAACGGGAACTGCATCATCTGGATTTATGTACTGGCATACATTTATATGCCACTGACCATGATACCGGTAAGTTTCTTCTTCAGATACTGCTGGATTTTCCGTATTCCGTTCTTCTATTTTTTCGGTATCAACGCAATCAGATTGTATTATCAGCACTGGTTCATCACTCCCGAGCAGTTAGAGATGCACCATGTGTTTATCATATTCACTTTAATGCTTTACGCTTATGGATTTATCAAAATCGCTCTATCGAATAGCAGAATCTGCCTTCGGGATGCTAAGAAACGATGAGTGCGGGTTTACAGAGGAAGAAGAGAGGATTGTGCAGAGGAATCTGCTGTACTGGATGGAAAGGAAGCATCACTTTGACGAACAACTGGGCAGAGCCTGTATCGCCAACATCTATTATTTTGATGACGATGTTCACAAAAAGTATGCGCCTTACTTCGGGTTTGATGAGTTGAAGGATGATTATGACCGGCTATCTTGGAACATACCGGACTACAACTTCTGGGATTTTGCAGTAACGATGAATAAGATTTATGCTGACCATATAGACGTGGTGGGCAAATGGTCGAAGAACAAAGACACCACAAGAAAAAGAATTTCGGAACTGGCTATCAGTTTCCTCTGTGACGAATCGACAAACCACCCTACAGATAAAATCTGGTGGTACATGAATAGCTAAGTTGGAACACGGCAAAAGCTATTAAAAAGCCTTTTATCTTTGTAGCCATTAATCAATAATAATGGTATATGGCAGAGATAGTACATACATTTTTACAAGAGCACCTGTACAGATCGGCATTGGTTATTGCCATCTGCATGGGTGCTCTTATTATTTCTATGGGCGTGGACCTGTTCTTCGGCATCAAGAAAGCGAAAGAGAACGGACTGGCTACGACAAGTACAGGATTCAAGAAGACTTGCGACAAGGCGAGGAAATACTTCTCTCCCTTCATGGTGACGGTCTGCATAGACCTGATAGCCTGTACGGTTCTCCCCTTCCCTGTCTTCTCTATGATATGGGCAGGCTATTGCGTGTTCTGTGAATTTGTAAGCGTAAGAGAGAAGAGCTGGCAGAAGGTTGAGATACGGAAGCAGGAGAAGACGGTAAGCATTCTTCTGGAGAATAAAGAAGATCTTGCTAAGGCTTTTGCTGAGATTATGAAGGAGCAGGGAAAGGAGGAGAAGAAATGAGACTGATTAAGAGAATTTTTGTTCATTGTACTGCATCTTCACAGAAATGGGGCGTGAAGGAACTTTGGGATGAGTTTAAGCGCAAAGGCTGGAATAACCCAGGGTATCATTACGTGATTACTGCTGATGGTGGGATTCACCAGATGCTTCCGGTAGAAATGGTTAGCAACGGTGTGAAGGGATATAATGCTACGGCTATCAATGTGGCTTACGTTGGCGGCATCAACAAGAAGGGAAAGGCGGTAGACAACAGAACTGAGGAACAGAAGAAATCACTTATCACTCTGCTCACTCAGCTGAAGAAGAAATATCCGGATGCTGAAATCTTGGGGCACAGGGATATTTCGCCCGACAGGAACCATAACGGCGTAGTGGATCCTTGGGAGAGAATCAAGGAGTGCCCTTGCTTTGATGCTAAAGTTGAATACAAAGAGATATAGCTTATGAAATGGTATGACATAAGGTTTTGGAAATGGGCTTGCGTCGGCTTGGTGATTGGGGTTATCCTATTGGCATTTACAGGATGCAAGACGAAGGAGTATATCAAGGTTCCTTCTGTTAGAACTGAATACATCGTGAAGACTGATACTTTTGCTAAGTTGGATAGTATCTACATGAAGGATTCGGTATATGTTTTTCAGAAAGGTGATACGGTTTTCCATAACAAGGTGGTTTACCGTGACCGGTATCATAATATATATAAGGTGAAGACGGACACGATCATCAAGAGGGATTCTGTCTCCGTTCCTTATCCTATAGAGCGACAACTGACGAAGAACGAGCAAAGGCTGATGTCGCTGGGCAGATGCTATATCGCTTTCCTGTTCATACTGGCGGCTTGCGCGATTGGGTTTACTCTCTGGTACAGAAACAAAAAATGCTAGCTTATGGCGAAGATTAGCGAAGAACTGCAGATGATTGATTCGCTCCTGATGGAATTTCATGAGCGGATTCAGAGCGGAAGATGCTTAACTAACAAACAGCAAAATGTTTTCTGCACCGCATTGCCAACAAAGACGAGCCTATCAGCAAGGCTGAGGCATGCGGCTATGTTCATGTTTCTAGGGCTACCTTTGACCGCCTTGTGAAAGAAGGCAGGCTGCCAAAGGGTAAAAAGCGGAAGGGATGGACCGAGCTAGTTTGGTACGAAAAGGATTTAGATGAATATATAGATAGATTGGTATAGATTTTACTTTTTTATTTTTAGTTAGTTGTATTAATTAGGTTTTAAGTAGATTGTTTCATTGCAAAAAGAAATCCCCACTCGGCTGTGATAGCTGGGTGGGGATTGTGGTTACTTATTGATTTTATCAATAGTCCAGTCAACGACTACAAACGTTCCGAAAGCAACTAACCATGATGGCCAGCCTTGATCCTTGATTCCGAACTGATGCAGTATCGTGTAATTGAGAATCACGCTATAATAAAGCTTTACTAAGAATGAAATTAATCTGTTGTACATAGCTAATCTTCATTACTTGTTTGTTCTCCAAGAACATCATTAATTTTCTTTTCGATGAACTCATCAGAAGAACTCTCCTTTATTAGAGCATCAATGTCTGGTAATTCTGCATCAACTTTGTCTTCTTGCACTTTTGATGTAAGCATGCCAATTACCAGTTTCGCCCAAGGGCTATTAGCCATATCTGCCAATGAATCCTTTTGAAGCTCATAGGCTTTCTTCAACTCTCCGTTATCACGGAAAAATCTGAGCACTTCCGTCAATGCAGCAACAAAGTTCTTGTCAGACATCGGGTTGCTCTTTGCCTCTTCCAGTTTTAGCATCAGGAAGAGTAATGATGAATGTAATTTTGTTTTGTCCATAATTAACCCTTTCTTCTACGATTCTTGATATGTAATGCTAAAGCGCAAAACGACAACAATAGCACTAATAATTGTCCTGCTTCCATATTACTTTTCCTCCATTATAATTCTTCATACATTTTTTGATGTTGTTCTAAATTCTTTGTAAGTCTCTCAATAGCCATATCTTTCAGTTCTTTAAAAGATATGAACCTAAAAATGGAAGCTTTTTTATACCCATTATATCCTAGCCCATTAGACAATGTGATGGTTTCATCTGTTGCATCTACAGCTTCCTTCCAATACTTAAGAGCCTTCTTGTCTATTTCAATTAAACTTCTTAAGTTTGTAGCTTTGTTATATCATATCAATCCTCCAATTCTTTAAGTGCATCCTCAATATTGCCCATAGCCTTCCAAAGAAGGATATGCTGAGTAGCACCCCCTTTATTGTATTCATCAAGCTGATTGTATGCTTGACTTAATAATTCCTTAATCTTACTCATTGCTTATCCTCCTTTGCGTTACACGTTGCTTGGTCTCCTTCATAGTAAGGAGCACCGACTTTAGGTAATATCTTAGTGTTCCTATTGCAGGAACATTGCATTACCCAAGGTGCGTTCACCTTTCCGCATCTAGGGCATATCCATCCTTCTTGTGCCATATTCTCTTCTTTTTACCCTCTCCATTTTACAGGAGAGGGTGGTTAGTTAATTATTTCGTAAATTCTATCATATATTGTGCAAGCACAGAACCTACATAGCATAATGTCATAAGTATTGCTGCAACTGATGCAAATACAATATCCACTGTTCTAAACTTCGGTGTTGCTGACCAAAATATTGCACTAACTATCAAAAAGATAGTTCCTAAAATTGTTAATAATGCTACCATATTTCTATCTATTTATACCCGAAGGCGGTTAAACAATCAATATCGCTTAAAGAAACCTTTTCTGTATCTCTTGGAGTTCTTACTAACTTTCTTTTTCCATTTTATACAGATAGGGCACTCGTTTGGATTTCTACCAATATCACAATGACTATGCACTTCTCCTTTTCCTGGTATTTTATGAATACATGTACTATGTGGACACATACGCTTTACTTCATTAAACCAAGTTCTTTCTCGCCCAAGATTCTGCCTTTGGCTTAGTCTTGAACTGCTTGTTTTTTACTTCATGCCAAACTCCATAAGGAGCGGTCTTATATTCGATGAGAAACAAACCTTTCTCAATTTTGACTATTCTATATTCAAAATACATACACTTTACTTTTTACGATGATTATACTTTTTGATAGCATCCTTCTTAGAAGCTATCTTTGCCCCTAAGACAAATCATTTCTTCCTCAACCTCGCCACTATTGTATCTAGCATACTCTGTCTCAATATGCTTATTAGCAGCAGCTTCTATTTTCTTATCGTCTATCATACTTATTCCTCCTCTTTAGTTTCATACTCCTGTTGTAACTTCTTGACCTCGTTTACGAACTTGCTGACATCAATATCACAATCAATTACATCTTGATGGTTTTTGATAGCATCTTCTATCAGATGAGTGCATTCTTCGGTAAAACCACAGATACGATCACCTTCGATGGTGTAGAGATACTTGTGTGTGTTATAGTAAGCACACTGGCAGAGAGATAAGCCCTCTGAGTTGAGGCGGTCCCGTACATCGGGATTGTTGATGCGAAGGACCACCATCTTACCCTTGCTTGAATAGTACTTGCGGTATTTGATTCGGTCTGCTATAGCTACCAACAACAGGATAGCTAGCACGATGATAACATCTGTTTGAATTGTATTCATAACTTTCATTTTTTATTGTTTGTTTATCTTAAGCCGGTCATTCTTCCAGTATTTTGAATGTTCAGTTCCTTGTTGACATCATGTAGGCTGACGGATGGCAATGTATGCGTATCGGGGTCTAAACCCTTCGACTTGCAGTAGTTTCTCCATGCCTCTATGCCATGAGGTTTCTTTGCATCCTCTATCGCTTTCAGTCGCTCTTCTTCTTTTCTGCGCTCGTCCTCTACCCTTCCACGCTCAAGCAGAAGTTCTTTTTCGTATGAATCAAGTGCTACCATTAAATCTTGTGGATTGATGGTAGTAGCAGTAGACTTGTCTTCATATTCATGCTTATACTGATACAGTTTTCCGTACTTACCTTCCATTATTCGAATAAAGGCGTAGTCGAGTTCAGTTGTAGTCCAATAATAGTACTTTGTGCATAATCTCGTTGCAAGCATTTGTATCTGAAACTCCGTGACTATATCGAAGACTCCAAGAAAAGTGAAGAGTTCTATCAGCCTGCCCTTTACCCATCCGACGAGTGAGCGCAAGCCACCTTGCTTCTGAACACTGAGCAAGGTGGTTGTACTTTTACATATAGCACTCGTAAAGGAAGCTGGTCGGACATAGTTCGGTTTATCCTTGATAATCGGAACCAAGGATTCTTGCAGCCTTTGCTGCGAGATTGACAGCTCGTTGTTGTTCATAATCTTGCTTTTGGATGATTTCGTCATTCCAACACTCACCATTAAGATAAGTGAGTGGGTCTTTTCTGTACACAGGGTCGGGCGTAGATGCTACGTAAAGGGGTGTAGCTTTCATACAAGCTACCTTATCGTTAAGGCTTAACTTCTTCCACTTAGCCTCTGCTTTCTTGCGGCCTCGTTTTTTATTGTAGGCATTCCACCATTCTTCAAAAGGCGGTTCGAAGACCAACATCTGTTTTTGCTCTTCTTCAACCTCCAAGTCTACCGTCTCCACTTCGGCATGATTGTCGAACAACTCAGAAGGCTTGTAATACTTACCCGTAAGCGCCCATCTTGCACCGGCTACAAAAGCATCTTGCAGGGGTTCACTTTCCGAATATTTATTAGCCTCCGAATGGATTTCCTTTAACGTTTTCATAAGCTATATGATTTTGATGATTTATACCCAACCGGCGCCCGAGTTTTCTAGTTCTCGCTTGCAATACTGCAAACCAACTTGGTCGTCGGGTTCCGGAATCATGATGCTGCGGACATTTGCATAATCTATCACGTTTCGGATAACGCTGCTAGCCTCTGCTGTATTGAGGGAAGTGAGAGGTTTGTATTTACGGTTGCCTGTCTTATCTACCTCATCGGTATAGAAGATGTAGCTGCAAACGTTGCGCTGAATATCACGAAGCGTTTCGTAGAAGGTCTGCCCTAACTTTAGGGCGAGATAGCTAATCATGAAGTGAAGATAACTTGACTGCTTATCGGTCTGAATGGGGTGGAACTTCTTCAGTTCGATATTATACCCACATTCTTTAGCTTTTTGAACTTCCTTCACGATTCTCAGATAGTCGCGAGGATCATTAGGATTGTATACACTCATATTATTATAATTACATTAGATTGATTACTAAACCCTTGCAAGCATAGTCGGTTGGAACACCGAGGACCTGCTGGAATTTGTTTACGGCAACATCAGGATTAAGATGGCGTGCTGAACCATGAATGAGGATGATGCGCTTGGCGGTATTGGCTGCCTTGCATTCGTTGAGATACTCGATAGAGTGAGCCAAACTCATGTGGGAAAGACGGATGCGGTCGGCTTGGCTGACTATCGTTTTGCCTTCGTTTACTGCTTTCTCTAGGAGAGAATCATCATAGTTGCATTCTGCCAAGAAGTACCGGCACCCTTGAACTACATTTTCCATATTGTAGCAATCGGTAAAGAACATCATGGTTCCCATTTCCGGATGATGAATGAGGAAAGAGAAACAAGGCACATCGTGTTCTACCTTCATCGGGGTTATGCTGAAAGCACCTAGATGATAGGTCTGTTCTTTAATCATGCCTTTTACTCCCTTGCATTTCCCGGATAACTCTTCGGTAGAGTAAGCATCGATTCCTGCTCTCAGAAAGTCTTTGGCATTTTTTGCATGATCGCCTTTCAGCCGTGGGAGTGACTGATAATCACTCCCACACATTTTGATGTTTTGAGGTTTGCAACTTTCTTTACTTCCTGCAACGGACGGCCTGCCTCTATACATAGCTGCTGACCATTACTTGCCTCCAGTACGTAGGCATTGCCAAGACTATTGCTATTTACGACTATTAACTTCATACTTAACTTTCTACTCCAATACGACTCTCAAATGACAATGATGGAAAGTAACTACTCATTTACAACTTCCCAATCGTCTGCAAATACATCACTAGACGATGGCACCCAAGAATCTGCTCTGCCATCTGGATTGATGATAAGCATCTGATTGGTGTAGTCAATGTGAGGATTCTCACGCTTCATCAGAATGTCCTTAGCAATCTGTGGCAATGACTGCATCTTAGGAATGATGTCACCTGTAATGTGGGAAGGAACCTGCTTCACGATAAACAACCCCTTACCATTCCATCCCTTGCGTCTTACCGCAAGACCTGCCTTCAATAAGTCAATAGCACCACCGAAGTTAACAGAGCCTACTTCACGATAGGCTTTCTCAAACACACTCTTAGGAGACCAAGACTTATATCCGTTCTCATACTCTACCAAATAGCCATTTTCCTCAATGGCTGATTGTGTAAGTTCTCTACCAAGCACTTTCTGTGCTTCTGTCATAGTCATAGGCTCTGCCATAATAACTTTTGTTCCAATATACTTTTTCATAATAAAACTTATTTTTATTTTAACTCAAACTAAACTTCTGAGCCTGTGGCTGCTCATCATGTACTTCTTCGGCATTCACGACTTCGCCGGTATCAGCATTGACCGTAATAACGTTCTTTGCCTCGGCAAACTCTTCATCACGCTGTTCTTCTGCGGTAGGAACATCATCGACTGTCATTGCGGTCTGCATTTCGATAGAAAGGTAGCCATACTTAGAAAGAAGGCGACGAAGGACAGTTTTTGTTGCCATATCATTGAAATTACCATACCATCCAACAGTATTACCTGGTCCTAACTCGGCTTGTTTCTGAGCCATTTCAGCCAACTGCTGATTTGTCATTTTACAGTTACGAAGAGTTGCAGAGTACTTCTTGGCGTATGAGCACATATCATCAAGAGACATATACATCATCTTGCGGAATCCATTGGTAAGCTCTAAGAAAGCGAAATATCCGACAATTCTGTTGGAAGTCTTCTCCCCATCAAGATGAAGTTCACCAGAAATCTTGTCGTAACCTTGATACTCTCCTTCATAGACTACATCAGCATTGATGTTCTTGTAGAGACCGGAGCGAATAGCAAGCTGATAAAGACCCTTGTAACCAACAATCATCGTAGGAGTATTGCCATAAGGTACGATATAAGCATATCCCAACTGCTTGTTGAGCGGAAGATGAAGGGATGCTGCCTTCATTGCCTCAGCCATCAATAAACGACCATCACAAGCTAGAAGCTTATCATCCGATGTGACTAACTCCATGAGGGATGCAGCAAAAGTTCCTGCATTCTCCTTCATTACATTCTTCAACTGCTCTTGGTAGTAACTATTGTCGAGTACTGCCTTGAAATTACTAACTGCTACTGCCTTCTGAGAAGGCTGTGCTTTTGCTACTGCTGTATCTGCCATGATTACTTCTCCTCTTCTTTATGATTGATTAATTCCTTAGCGATACCAGCCAAGGCTATTGTTCCCAAAGCAAGATTGATTTCACCACTTTCCGGAAAAAGTTCTTTTGGATCAACCTCTACGCTATCGTGGCTATCTAACCACTTCTTTATCCGGCTCGAATCCGTTCCGTCCTTCATGCCTCCTCCTAACGCTAGAGTTCCCTTGATAAGGTCTTTATCAATCAGCATTTCTAATTTTAAAGTTTCTGCCATGATTTTTATTTACTTATATGTTTGATTAATTCTTCTTTTGTTTTAAACACTTCGCTTTCTTTCCTTGTTGGGAAAACGGCGAACTTATACTGAATAGAGCAAGGTGCCTCGCCTATCTGCTGAAAGAATACGCCCACGATGTTTGCACGTCGGATTTTGTACCCATCTAGCAGATAGACTGCATCACCTATATCGAACTTAGTCTTGATTTGCATGATGCGTTTCAATCCATTGTGGCCAGAGCGAAATACTCAACCTTCAGTTTATCATCCTTTGATACTACAAGACGGATTTGCTGACCGCCTGTGCTGAGCGGATGGTTAACACTTTCGCATTCATCGAGCACAACAGGGACCGAAACATCATAGAACTGACCGATAGTGCGCGCGATGTCGATTCCGGCATTCACCTTGGCAGCACCATTGAGGCGGCTGTAAGGAACTCCATTGTGATAACATTCGCAATAAGGTTTCTTCTCACCATCGAGTTTTGGAAGGAACAGACTCCATTTTACGAAACGGAAGTGCTGATTGACCTTATCTTCGAGAGCCTTGCAAGACAACTGATAGAACTCGTTTGTGATGTTGAGCTTATCATCAATATCATCAAGCTGCTCTTGGAAGATGGCTTTATCCTTCTGTGCTGCTTCGATATGAGTCATTATGTTGTCGTAAGATGCTTTTGAGGCGAGGAGTTCGAGGACTTCATCGCATCTGTCAGAAAGCGGCTTTTGCTCTTCAGCGAGTGCTTGAAGTAACTTGTCGTTATCTTCATTGCTCTCAGATGGATTGTCGAGTTCTGCCTGCAACTCACCAATCTCTTTCACTACCTGCTGATACTCTTCCTTGGAGGCAAGAATCTGCTCGTAGGTGTGTGGAGCATCGGCATCAACTTCTGCCTTATGCTTTTCGGCATCTTTGAGCGCCTGATGAGCCTTGACGAGTTGGTTTGTGGTGGTCTGACGATCATCATTCAGTTTATCCAACTCTTTATTAAGTTCTGTGTATGCGCTTTGTAGTTTGGCAAACTCATTGTTTAGTTCCTTCATATCCTCTGCCTTGCGAGAATTGAACCGGTTCTGAGATTCCTGTTTAAGGAGCTGAACATCACCGAGAGGGAGAGCCTGACCGCAATGAGGGCAGAAACCTTCCTTATCATCCCATTCCCAAGTGCGCTTGGCAATCTCATCGCTGCGCTTGTTCAAGTCACTAACCTTCTTCTTGCATTCTTCAATCTGAGTGTTTATCTGAACCTCGGTGGTAGGATAGCCACTCATGACTGCTTTGAGGTTATCAACCGTAGATTCTGCCTTGTTGAAGGCTGCGTTGGCGTTGAGAACATCGCTTTGGTGCTTGGTCATATTATCGGTAGACTCCTTATCTGCGCCCTGCTCCATCATTCGTTTGCGCTTTTCGGCAAACTCAATCTTCTTGCGGATTCCGTCAAGGCGAACTCTGTCTGCTCCACCGGTGCGAATCTGCTGAACCTTGTTGTCAATCTCTATCAGTTTTTCTTGCAGCTCAGCCTTTTCTTTCTCCATGGCCTCCCAATCCTGCTTTGGTGGAAGGGTCTTGTCGAGTTCGGCAAGTCTGATAGGGACCGCATCGAGTTCCTTCTGAACTTCTGTACGCTTGTGCTTGAGGTGGTGAAGGATGGCATCAATGTCTTTCTTTTTGAGGAGTTCAACAAGATAATCATACTTCTCTTCGCCCTTCGTGATGTCTTCGACTGAAATATCACCTGCCAACGACTGAAGGAATGCACGCTGATTCTGCCATGTCATACCAAGGAACAGATTAGGACAGATGCACCACGAAAATGGGTCTTCTTGAAAGATGTCGTTAACTACTTTGCCGAAATCTCCGGCGGTAGTCAATTCTCCATCAACATAGTACTTGAAGGAGTTGGTGCATTTATCACATTTCCACTTGTCGGTCAGAACTCGCTTGAATGAGATTTTTTCACCATCTACCAACATAACCAACTCGGATGAATGCTCTATCTCCTTGATAATATTGTGATTCTCATCGAAGGTTTTGATGTCGAGCTGCATGCCGTTGGTATCAGTACCGAATAATGTGTACATGATTGCATTGCCGATAGTGCTCTTGCCTCTTCCGTTGTCTCCCGAGATAACGGTTAAGTCTTCTCCGAAATCGAAGACTCCGGCACGGATGCCACAGAAATTTTGCAGTTTAAGAGTTTTGAATAGGATTTTCTTCATTTTTATCTTTGTTTAAAGTTTCTTCTTTTTCTCTCAGTTCCTTATCGTATTCCTCGAATGCTCTTGCAGTAGCGTAGGTGAACTGGTCACTATTGCGCATGGCGTTCAAGATAAGGTTTTTGAGGTCTTCGGGCGATGCGTGCATGAATGCGTATGCCTTCGGAATGGTTCTGTCACCCATAAGGACGATGCAGCGGAAATGCTTTGCCTCATCCCCCATTTTATCAACTATATCAAGTACCTTCTTGATATGATTGAAGAAATTCTGTCTGATATTCTTTTTCATGATTTCGTTTTTTAAAAACCTTCCTATCCTCACGGACGAGCAGGAAAAATAAATTTAAATTCAAAAAAAATAACGCTAAAAACTAATTCTTATCTGTTGATCCTAAACCGCTACGAGTGCCGGTTACCTTGCCAAGTTCCAAGTTAGTATCTGGAACGTAAGTGAAGGCACCCTGGCAGATGCGTTGGGAATAAGGAATAACGAACTTGAAACCGAGCAGACGCATGATGCGATGCTTTAACCTCCATCTGCCCGACTTGACGATGGCATGGACTTCTTCGCCATAGCCGCAATCAATCAAACCGAGAATTACATCAAGGTTTGCTCTAACCTTGCCTAAATAGTCGCCATGTAGGAGCCAAGAAGGGAAATAAACCTCCAACAACATACCTTTGCCCGACATACCACTACGTGGCTGAATCAGCATCTTCATATTTGAAGGAAGTTGTATCTTAAACCCGAGCGGAACGTAAAAGCGTTTATTTGGAATTACTTCCGTGTCCTTACTACAATGAAGGTCGTAAGCGGCATCCGTCTCGTATGACTTCGTTGGGAAACACCCTTGTGTTACCAATTCTACATTGATTTTTGTACCTGATTTACTCATTATTATATATGTGTTATATTTACTTCTCGATTAAGGGTAGAATATTATGTTTCTTCAACTCTTCATACAAGAAGAGTCTGCCTTTTTGCGTCCACTTTGTGTGCATAACAGAACCGGACGAACCATCCTTATGCTCGATAGAAATAGTATCTGACTGCACATAACCGCTTGGAAGATACTTAGCATAGAGAATCCATTGACCGCCTACCTTGTGCTGAATACCAAAGTTTCTAAGAAGAATATTAAAAGACTTGGCTGACTGTCCGTAGTCTTGTGCTATCTGAGTTGTCGTGACGGTCTCCTTGCTCGCAAGAATCTTGTCAACATAGGTAACCTTCGGCTGCATGGTTGCTATTGTTCCACTTAGCTCAACAATTTCTTTCGAACTTGCTGCAAGTTGTCTTTCCTGTTCTTCAAGTTTCTCTGCTTGGTCTGCTGCGAGTCTCAAAGCTTCAGCGAATGTTGTGGGAACTTTAGTTACCGATACTTCCTTGGTTTCCAACTCTTCCCAACGAAGAATCAGCTTTGCCCTTGCCTCATCATTGAACTTGGTAGCAACATACAGGCATTCGGTCTTGCTGAGTATATAGCAAGGTCTGTCTTGATTGTTGGCATCCTTGTAAGAGCCGAGCGGAAATTTCCGTTGGGCTATTTTCTCCCAAGCTGGCTCCATGTTCCTGATAGATTCAAGTACATCAGAGTGCCGCTTACCTGTAATCTCAGCTATTTCTAGCGAGGTCATGGTTTCTCGTTTCATGATTTCACTTCCATTCGTCATAATTCTTTTCTATTTTAAGTTTTTCAACTTCCTTTTTGTAGAACGCTATGAGTTCTTGTAGCTCGAACAGAGACCAATTCTTGGCTTGACGATGTTTCCATTCTAGCAGTTCCATCTTCTTTGGACCAAGTTTCTTTTCTAGATACTTGCCCAAGTATATCAGATGAGAGCTATTGAATCTGTTATCATATTGGCATTCGATAGTCACGTTGTCCGGATCAAATCTCGTTGCCATGTGAATGCGCCCCCAATAATGGCTTGCGTCGCCTTTAGAGAAAGGTAAGATGCGTCTACAAGTAGGACATTGAAATACGCCCTGCTCGTTTACGTCGCGAAGTCTTACGTAGAGAGAAAACCATCTGTCGAGCCTCTTAATAAGTGCTGGCTTGCTAAGTCCGGCTTTCGCCTTCTTCTTTTCCTGTTCCTTCTTGGCTTTATCCCAAGGAGTCTTCTTTATAGGTGTCCTCTTGAGAGGAGTTTTCCTTTTTAAACCCATATTGCACGTAATTATCATTTGTAAAGTTTGAATACTCGCCCTCGGGCTTTCCGATGTCTGAGGACACATTTTTAATCTTAGAGTTGAGGATATTTATTTTCCTCAGCTTTGACTCGAAGATTCCTAAAGGTGCCCAAGGGTTTCTTTCGAGTTCTCTGTATATCTCGAGAACCTTTCTCCGGTACTTGTGGAGAGTAGGTTCGGATAAATCTATCATAAGCCATTGATTTTGAAGTTTAAGAAAAACTTGCCCATCCTCACGGACGGGCAGGAAAGAGTCAAAATTTTTTTTAAACAATGTTTGCTGCCGCTGCAGCGAATAATCATACACAACAAACAAATACATAATAGTCCACCTGTAGGATTCGGACCCAACTTCCCGATTTGATAAGAATGTATTAAGGATTTACACAAAACAGTTTCGGGCGTGCTACCAGTTACACTATCGGTGGATAACGGCATCATGCGCTACCATGAATTTAAGAGCCATGCTCACCGCTTTAGCTATCAGTCATAAAGACTGATGCTCGGGGATCCCCTTATAATGACTTAACACTATTCGACTTTACACTTTTCCAATATGTCAAAGAACTTATGTCCAAAAAGGGCAATGGGATTGTTCCGGAAACTGCTATATATAATTAAGGTATAAAACGAAAGGTGCTGGTAGAATGCTCGACCACAACATTTCCTTCTGGTTCGTGGCGCATGAATTCAACGCAAACAACTTATATTGCCACTGGGTCTATACCGCTCCACACCTAACGATTTCAAGAAACATTATAATAACAATATCCAAAACTATTTTGGGGATTCGAGGCGAGTTGAACGCCTTTGCTCGGGTTTCCCCGCTCACTCCGAGTGAGCTAGCTCGATTCCCATGTATCACTCCTATGCTCACGCACAAGAGTGAATTGATAGTTTAGAAATAAGAAAAAGAACCTTTCTTAAGCAATCGTTTAACTCTATGCTCACGCATATCCAATTTAAAACGCATTTTGTCTGAATAACTAATCTAAAAATTCAACAGCCAAATATTTCACACATTTACACACTCACTAGTTGTGGCACCTTAACAGGCTCTGCTCCGTAGCGATTCAGAGCACAGGAACGAATGTCCTGAGCCTGTTGGCTATTACTCCGGTAAGCAAGAGCATTGTAGACAGTAGTCTTGCCACAACCAAAAATTTTCATGATTTTAGGAATTTTATCTTTATCAATCAATATTTTTTCTATTTTTACGACTTTATTCATGTTATTTTTTGTAAATTATGCACCATAAATAAGTTTTGAACGAGTTTTGTTCTCGTTTACGGATGCAAAGATACATGTTTGTAGACAAATATCCAAGAATATAGGCATTGATTTATAGTTAATTTACGTATTTACACAAATATAAACACTAGCAGTATGGAAGGATTAAGAGATAGAATCAACGAGGTAAGAGACCATTACAGGCTGACTAACAGAGGGTTTGCTGACGCTATCGGGGCAAAACCTGCTGCTACGAACAATTATTTGAACGGCACAAAGGAGCCTTCAATGGAGTTTATAGACAGAATACTGACTACATACGTAGACATATCAGCAGATTGGCTACTTTGTGGCAGAGGCAGTATGTTTTACGATGCAGACAAGCAGACGGACGAAAAACTGCTGAAAGAACTAGCAGAAACAAAAGTAAAGTTGCTAGTACAGGAAGGAGTGGTTAAGGAGTTAAAGCAAATCATCAGCGAGAAGATTGCTGAAAGAGACAAAAGCCTTGTCGGCTGATACAATAAAGGGGAGTCTTCGCAAAGAAGGCTCCCCTTGTTATATTACATCTTTCCTTCGAGAGCATCGAAAGCAGATTGTACGTCCTTATTTAATGTACGTGCGTATCTAGTAGTCTGGCGCAAGGTAGTGTGCCCAAGCACCCTTGCCACGATGTTGATAGGCATACCCTTCGACAGGAATAAGGTCGCCGCAGTCGCTCTGCCCATGTGGGTGTGCAGTCTGTCAACTCCAACCATCTGCCCGATCGCCTTCAGATAATCATTATACTTCTGATTCGTCATTCTAGGCAGCTTGAAGTCATACTTCTGTAGTATCTCCAGGGCAGGTTCGAGAAGTTGGAATACGAAATCCGTATCTGTTTTCGTTCTCTTAGCGTGATAGAACATCTTGCCGCCAATCTCCTCGCAGTTAGTATAATCGAACGATGCAAGGTCAGAGTATGCAAGTCCGGTATAGCATTGAAAGAGGAACAAATCTCTTGCATGGAGAATATGAGGTGTTGAGAGTTTCAGTTTCTTGATGGCAGCAAACTGCTCTTCGGTGACACAATCAACATACTGCTTTTCTCCCTTACCAATATGGAATGGCAGAAACTTATAAGGATTCTGCTCAATAAGTCCGTCTATCATCGCATCATTGATGAACAACTTGAGATACTTGTGATAGTCATAGATTGTGCATTGAGCCTTATCCTGTCTGTGGAGATACTCATCCATTGAACGCACCTTCGATACATTGCAGTCTTGGAACGACTTTATCTTCCCCCATGTTTTTAGGAATTTGATAAAGACATCGTAGCGTTTCTTGGTATGCTCGCACACCTTACGCTCATTTCGTCTTCTCTCGCAGTACTCGATAAAAGAAGTTCCTTCGTCTTCTCCATTCATCTGTGAGATAACCACATTTAAGTCACAACAGCCTTCCTTAACCATCTTACTGATGATTTCGTTTGCTCTCGCGCGGTATGCCTGTATGATTTCATTCAGTTCATCCGCATCTTTTCTCTTAATAACCATCTTTGACGCATCAGACCATTGTGTAGTTGTCACTTTTACGCCTGTGGAAAAGTACTTCCTTTGACGCTTGGCACAAAAGCATAATTCTACCGAAACTTCATGTTTTGAGGTCGCTCGCTTCAAACGATTGTGAATAATACTTAAATTAATTTTTGCCATTTTGATAACACATTTTTTACAAGGTGATAACACATTGATAACACACCTTCCGATTCAACAATTTGCGTGAATAATATAAACCGTTGTTATTCAAATAGTTACAACCAAAATGCGTTTAAACCAGTTTTAAACCAGTTTAGAAAATCAATCTTTATGACATATCTCTTAAAAAACAAAAAGCAATCTATATAAGTATCTGTTATTCAATACATTATATAGACTGCTTGTTTGATTTTTTCTTGACTAAACGTTGCGTTTTTACGCCTAAAAAGTGATTCCGTTGGGGTCACAACCAATTTCTCACAAAACTGTCTATATCAGCCACTTATCTTTCGGGTGCAAAGATAGTGATAACATTTTTATAACACGAATTTTTCATTACTTTTTAACTATATTTTGCAAAAGTTGAAATTTGGCGGTTTCAAATATTTTTCTTACTTTTGCACTCGTCAATGTGACGGTTGATATAAGACTTCGATATTCAACCTGTATTCAATAGGTTCAATATAAATCACGAAATCCCTAGGTCGGCGTCACACGACTTGGGGATTTTTATTTTCCCCGAGTTTTTTGGCTAGACATACGAGGTTTCATCAGTATCGTCCTCTTCGGTTTACCTGCCGATATATAAAACGACCCTAACTTAGATAGATATATCCCTTCAGTCCTGCTCTGAGCAACCAACCTCAACAGGCAACGCACGACCGAAAGGTTATTCCACTGGGATGAAGAAGGCTTGCGGAATGGCTTTTCTATACCTAGGTAAGACTTTTGAGATTTGGTACTCTTAGAGTAGGTAAATATATAATTATATAAAACCAAATTTCAAGTCGGTCAATCCTCGCTCCCTAGTGGTGTGCGGAAAAGGTTGGGGTGTGCCCTTAAATGAAAGTCGAACTAAAAATTATAGATTATGTTAGAAAATATTAAAGTCTTCGCAAAGACTATTGAGGACGAAGCTCTTGTGCAGATAAAAGAGCTATCTGAGTGTGACGCTTATAAAGATTGCGACATAAGAATCATGCCTGATTGTCATGCCGGAACAGGTTGTACCATTGGTACGGTGATCAAGATTAAGGACAGGATTATCCCTAATACTATTGGTGTAGACATCGGTTGCGGTATGCTTGTAGTGGAATTAGGCAATGTTGATATAGACTTTGCTAAAGTCGATGAGTTCATCAAAGAGAACATACCTTCCGGCTTTAACGTGAACGAATCTGCAAACCAAACACCAAAATTGATACAAGCAATTGGCCATATTAGAGCAAAAGGCATTGTTGATTACGACTATGCTGCACGTTCGTTAGGAACACTTGGGGGCGGGAATCATTTCATTGAGATAGATGTAGATGATGAAGGAAACAAATATCTCGTAATTCATTCGGGTAGCAGAAACCTAGGTGTTAAGATTTGTAAGTATTACCAAGAGGCAGCTTATCAATATTGCCTAAATAAGAGTAAGGGGCAGATCCGTTCTTCTATTATTAAAAAGTTAAAGGAAGAAGGTAGAGAGAAAGAAATTGAAAGTGTTCTGAAGAATTTGTCTAAATGTTCTGTTCCAAGAAAGGACTTGTGTTACATTGAGGGCGATTTGTTCCAAGATTACATGAATGATATGCGTCATGCAATATCGTATGCAGGTTTAAACAGGAGAACCATTGCTAGAAAGATGTTGGCTAATTTGTTTGGAAGTAGACTTTCTGACTATCACTATTTTAATACTTTGCATAATTATATCGGTTGTGATAATATCTTGCGCAAGGGTGCTATCTCTGCCAGACTATATGAAAAAGTTATCATTCCAATGAATATGCGTGATGGTTCATTAATTTGTGTTGGTAATGGAAATGAAGATTGGCTAAAGTCTGCTCCTCATGGTGCCGGCAGATTAATGTCGAGAACTAGAGCAAAGATGGATTTGAGTATGAAAGAATATCTGAAAGAAATGAATGGTATTTATACTTCTTCTGTCTGCACAGAAACAATAGATGAGTCTCCTATGGCTTACAAGCCTATGGACGAAATTATTGAGCTCATAAACCCTACTGTTCGTTTAGTTAAAGTCATAAAACCAATTTATAACTTTAAGGCAAAGGATTAGGTTATGTTCAAAGTAGTATTATTATTCCTCCTATGCGTTATTATATCGTATTTGGATGATATAAAGGATAAATTATAGCGTATGAAAGAAGAAGATTTAAATAAAGCTATTGGGCTGAAGAAAACCTTTGATGATAAAAGAGAACTTTTGCAGATTGCAAATAGCCATTATGTGGATTTAAGAGTTAATCTTGAAGAAAGATACAACAACGAGATTCGCAATGTAGATTACCTTCTCGATAGGGATGTTATCAAAGGACTGAGAGCGATGGTTATCGCCAACATCGAGAAGAGCATTAATTACTTACAGGAAGAATTAGAAAAGTTGTAGGCTTATGGGAAGTTTTATAAAAGAGCGTCTCATTTTTGCATACTGCTGGACGCATTCGACAGGTAGATGTAAGGATTGCACTTGTTGCTACACCTTCAAGAAATGTAAGGACTTCGTAAATTCTTTTTGGAAGATACACCGCTACAGGCATTATCACAAGACAAAAGCGAAATATCCATGTACGCTTGTCGAGTTTAGGAAGAGAGTTAGACCATTTGATGCTTTTAATGAACGCATCGCTAAGATGAAAGAGAAGAATGGAAAGGCTTGCAAAGGTAATGGATAAGTACTTGAAGGAAGCTGTCGCTGATTGGAATAAGAAGGAAGTTCTGACCCTCACCATCAGCAAGCAATGGTTCGACATGATTCTATCAGGCGAGAAGACAGAGGAGTATCGGGTGATTAAAGGTTTTTGGATGAGTCGTCTTCTCCTTATCAAGGATGAAGAGTGCAAAGATTTCGATAAGTACAAAAAACTCCACATAGGAAAGAACGAGGAAATGCTTATAGATACCGACACTATCAAGAAATTGTTGGATGATGGTACTATGAAGTTCATACCCTTTACCTACGTACTCTTCAAAAATGGCTACTATGACGATAGCCCAAAGATTGTGAAGGAGATTGAGAGTATTACCATCGGCAAGCCTAAGAAAGGCTTATGCCCCGATAAATGGCTTGATACTGAGTTTTTTATCATTAAATTTAAGTAGCGTATGACAAACAAGGATTTTTATAATGCTCATCTAGGTAAGCGAGTTCTTTATAAGGGCAAGGATATTGGCGCATATGTAGCAGGGTATATTGAAGATAAGTATATCATATTAGGTTTTAATGATTATACTGGCTGCATTCTATACTTTACATCTAAAGTGTATAAAACGCTTGGCGAAACATATAACTCTTACCGATTCGCAAAGTTGAAGTATTTGGAAGTAATAGAATCTTAGTTATGAAAAAGGAAGATAGAATCAAAGTTTGGGAGAAGTACGGCCATCATTGCGCATACTGCGGAAAAGAAATAAAGTTCGAAGATATGCAAGTAGACCATTTCGTTCCCAAGAATCGTGGCGGTTACCCTCGTTGGAGTGATAAGGAAGGTAAGTATGTCGTTTCTCATGGTGAGGACAGTATGGAGAATTACATGCCTTCTTGCCGCGCCTGTAACTTTAGAAAGCGTGATATGGGTATCGAACTATTCCGTGAATCTATAAAGGAACAGGCGAAAGGTCTGCTAACAGGTGCTGCAAAGTTCCAAGTAAGTATGAGTATCGCTTATGGTCTGCTTACTCCTTCTTTCAACAAGCCTATCGTATTCTATTTTGAGAAATGTATGAATTACAAAGATAGACTTACGAAATATACTCAAGGAAGGCTGTCAGAATTATCAAATGTTGACGATTATGAACCAAACAAATTAGCGTTAACTAACCTGTTGTGGTTTCTTGACAAGGTAATCAGTAATGAAGTGATTGTCGCAAAGCTTAAAATCATGTCTGATGCAGACAGGAAACGAATGAAATACCTTTCTAGGTATGATGGTAACGAATCGTTATACGATGATGAATATTCCAAGGCAGAAAGTACTATCGGTAAGGAGTGCTTGGATTATTTGTTGAACAAAAAAGGAGTAGCGTATGAAGATTAGATTAGCAAAGAAGATAGCGCATCACGATAAAGATTTGCGTCCAACTTATCATCTTGCTTATGGGGATAAAATTTATGTATTGAAAAAAGTTATAACAAGATTAAATAGGTATTTAAGAAAGAGAAAGCGAGGTAAGCATGAAGCATACTTCGCAGACTTCTTTAGCTTGCGAGGAATGCGAGCCTTATAGAATCTAAAGAATCTTCTTTTCATGCTTACCTCGCTTTCTTCTTGACTTTATCCGGATAGGAAAGTGATTTTGTATTCGCCCATCCATATTAACAAAACTATACCATAAATAATAACCTCTTGGAAAGAATGAAATCTTAGCCTTGCGCCTAAACCTGTAACCTTGACTTTCCCAATACGGACGAGCCTTCTTCATTTGTTTCTTAGCCAGTCTATGGTATTGAAAGACGTGTATACCCAAAGACTGAAGAGAAGGACACAGCCGTTGGTCATGCATTCATCTATACCGAGAATGTTAAGTATGTAATATTAGGTAGACGTACCAAGTGGAAACAAAAGGCACGTTTTAAAATTATAAAAGAATATAAGAAACAACTTGCCTATATGTGGCATAGGCAATACGACCGAATGATAACATGGTAACAGAAAAAAGCAGAGCCTAGTGCCCTGCTTTTTCCTTGTCTTCACGTTCTCGTTTCTCGGCTATAGCCTGTCTGATCCATTCGCCTTTGTTGCGACCGAGGGATTCGCAAAACTCAAACGTTTCTTCGTTTACATGCGTCACAACCCTGTAGATGAGGGCAGCTGCGCCCTTGCTCGGTGCTCCGGCTCGCTCTCTGCGGCCACCCCACCCTGGATGCTGACTGACCTTGCATTGCTGAACCTTGCCCTTGCTATTGATGCGGAACTTCATTTTCAGCCGGTCATTTACCCAAACTTCAGCAATTACCGCATCGGGCGTCTGCTGAAGTGTAGATTTGGCGATGCCGATAAGATAGGCTTTATCCTTGAAGAAGGTCTCTGTCTCATCGAGTATCGCCCAATCATCGTAGATTATGATTCTTGCCTTTTCCATATCCTCAACCTAATATTGCCATCAGTATCGTGAATAAGAAGATAAAGAGCACGAACCATTCCTGTTTACTCATAGCTTACCCCCTTTCTTCTTCTCTTGCGATGATAAATTTGAAGTGCTTTAACAACTCTGTGGTCTTCTTTCCAACCAAAAGAAGCTTTAATCACTCGTTTTAGCCAATACAAATTTTTACCCTTGTCGGGTCCGAGAAGAATCTTCTTTACAAATCTTGTTTTCATTGCTTACCTCCTTTCTTATCGAATTTATTGCCGATAACTTTTAGTTGCCTATTACGCAACATTCTCCCTAAAGTATTTGTTGGATAGAGAACAGGGTATTCTGTATCGACCAAATTAAAACTAGTGTTGCCTTGATTCCAAACTACTTCATAGATGCTGCCTGTATCTTCGTATTGTCTGAGCAAATCATGCTCATAGATAGGAAAACCGTTACAATCCCGTGCACCTGTAAATTGGCAGAGTGTGTTGGTGTCAATCAAATATGAGTTTATTACGCCAAGTTCTTTATGTTTAGAAAAAACTTCGCTATTTCTGATAGTTGGGGAACAATCAACCCACGCACCTGTTCTTACTCGTATTGCCTTGAAATTGATTTCGCTCATTTCTCCCCTCCTTCCTCGATTACTCCTATCGGTTTGATGTCGTTCACACTTTCGTCCTCGGTAAAGAAGGAAACCTTCATCATGTCGCTCACGTAGGCCATGGCTATAACATCTTCATGGGCGTTCTTGATGATACAGATGTCTCCTCTTACCTCGTTCTGCGTTTTCAGATACTTCACGGCTGCATCCTTCACCGCCAAAGGATTCATTTTCTTTGTTATCGTCTCACCCGACTGAGGGAAGACGAAGATAAATTCTTGCTTATTCATATTAATCTAATTCACTTTCTGTTATTAACAACTCATCAAACATAATACTATCCTTGCATGAGCAGCTCCATGATGATTCGTCCTTGTCTTCAGACACTTCATGGTTATCGGGATATTCCTCCTTGTAGAAACCTAGGATATTATCCTCCTCTTCTGCCATCCGCTCCTTGGCTGCGGTCTTGGTTGTCTGCTCCGTGCTTAATCAACACAAATAATTTCTGTTTCTTCATCTTACTCGCCCTCCTTCTCTTCTACATCAAACGAAACACTTTCCAACTCGCCATTCTCCAAACAACCCAAATCGTACAAACGTCTTGCGGCATTCTCTGCGTCTTCGGATGATGCTGCGTCTAGAGATACCTTGTAGGTGATTCTCTCAACGATTTCTACTACATACTTTTTCATAATCAAATCCTTTCTTTAAAAATTAATACTTGGTGGGCGGATGGTACGTTGCAACCATCTGTAGCGGCTTGAATACCGCATTCGCCCTATATATAAAACAACAACAACTTCTATTTTATCTTCTCAAGACAAGTGCTAAGATGCGTCTTGGCTCGTTCCTGTACTTCCCAATCAGACGATAATTCCATACATGCGTACACTTCCTTGCCTTCTGAGAGGTCTTTGGTTATGTGCTCGAAGATTTCCTGTTCTGTAGGCTCTCGCTCTTCTCCGGTCTCTTCATCATCTATGGTGTAAATACTATATTCCCAACCTTCCTTGTCTACAAGTTTGAGTCCGGCTGCCTGTGCCTTAACTACGTCTTGTATGGTGTTAATCTCAACGCCTACAATGTTTGTACTAATCTTAACTGCCTTAGTTGTCTTCATAATTTTATCTCCTATAATTTAAATTTGTTACTTGTTATTGTTAACCATTCTAGCGGCATGAGTTCTGCCGATAATCTCGTCTATCTTTGCTTGCTGCTGATAATCTGTGCAGTCGGCAAAGTTCTCCTGTTTCTCATAGAAACGTGCTGCATTCTTCAGCTCATGGAGAGTTGCTTGGGTGTAGTCCTTGTTAGGATCAACTTGCCTAAGGTTCTCACATGTCTTGCAATACTCGATGAAGTCTACAAGCAAAGATTTCTCCTCGCTCTTGCTCTGCTGCATTCCGGCTCCCATAAGAGGTAGGGCAACTATCGTTGCCACTACCAAAACTATCTTAATTCTCTTTTTCATATTACTCGTCCTCCATGTATTTTGCTGCTCTCAGTCTGTAGCCTGTAAGACAGCCAACTAAGAAGATTAATACATAAATTGTGATGTCCATAACTTAACCCTTTCTATATCTTATTTCGTTTACTGCTGACTGAACCAAAAGGCTTGAAACCTCGGTTGGCTCGTCTATAATATCAACAAAAGTGACTTCCTTCGTTTCGTTGTTCAGAAACTCCACATAGTCGGGATTTAGGCGTTTATACACTACGTATTCAACTCCGTTGATTTTCGTGGTAATGGTGTCATGGTCTTCTCTGAGATAGTCGCTTATCTCGTTGATTAGACTCCAATACTCTTTCAAAGCTAAAATTTTCTTCATTTTCGTTCCTTTCTTTTAATTGTTATACTTGTGCGGTCTCACGGCTTGAACGTGATGTGCTCCTCTATTCGCTGACCGCTCTGTGTTACTTCTTGCCAAAGTTGAAGATTCTAACGAACTGATAGAAGGTTTTGTGTCCTACAAGGTGAAACAAGTCTTCAAAGATGTACTCCTTGCATTCCTTTGTTCCTTCTCTGTACACATCTTGCATCTGCTTTGCGGTCATATAACCGCTAGTAAGCCATTCGAAGAATAATGCCCCTAAACTCTCATAGGCGTTGTTCTTATCATAGAACTTCTTCTGCTGCTCGTAAGTTTTGTTCTTTCTCATATTCTAATCTCCTATCTTCAATATTCAACACCATTTAATTTAAGGGCGATTGCCTTTAAGTTCTCTATTCTCTGTTGTGCATTCGGTGTGAGTTCCGCACCACAAATAAGAACTGCTTGTGAAAGGTTCATTACCTTATCGTATATAGCGAGAGTGATGCTTGAAATCTCATCACTCGTAAGCGTTATTGTCTTGTCCATTGTCTTATTGTTTTAATAGTTCAACTTTTCTTTAATCTCTTTGAACTCCTTCAATCGCTTGTGCGCTATGGGAGTGCCTTCGTTTTTTGATAGATAATCCTCTAGAAGGATTATTCTATCTTCAATAGCTGACTTGATGTTTGCTATCTCTTCGCTTGTAAGTGTTATTGTCTTCTCCATAAGCCTTATTTTAATCTTGTTATTATTGCTTTGATGATAATCTCACAACTTTCTGTTGAATACTCACTCTTACGCTCATAAGACGTGTAATAGTTGCCGTATCTGTCCTTGCTGCGTCCAACATACTTGTAGCCTTGCTTTTTAAGGCTTTGTTTCAGCATTTCAAGTTCCTTGTCGTTAAGGTTCTCCGTGCATATTGGCTCCATTGTTACTCTGTCCGCATATCTTTCGATTCTGCGGTATTCTACGAAATTAATTGCTGCCATAGTCTTGAATTTTTAAGCGTGGGGAGGGGCGTACGCCCCGTGGGGGCGCTGCCCCCTTATCTCCCCACATTGTTACTTACTCATTTCATACACCCAAAGTCTCCCTTTATGATGACAAGCGTAATGTTCTGCTTGCCACCTTTTATTGAATTGAGCGATAATCTTTGGTTCTTTCTCGGGTCCTGAGAATTCCTGTACTACGATTATAGTCGTACAACTGAGCGATTACGTTATCGTACAGGTCTCTTGTCTTCTCAACGCTGCTTTCCTTCCAATGAAATGGATTCTCGTTTGCAGTTCTTCTAATTACGTTGGCTAATACCATAGCATCAGCCTTAGTTAATTCTAATAAACACATCTTTGTTGTTTCCATTGTCGTTGTTGTTAAAATGTTATACATACAAAGTGCAGGTGTACGTTTGCGCCCAACGTTCACAAGTTACATGTGACCTAACTCCCTTCGTTTAACGTCCGTGGGTTGACGTGTTTCGATGTTTCTCTAGTCTAACACGACTAGCGTTTTTACATCTTGCGTGATGAGTGTTTGAGACTTCTTTGTCTTGTTGCTTTGAGAGTTGCAACTAACTCGGTGTACGATGTCCTCGGTGTTTTGCCTGTATCATCCTCAGTGTTTTGCCTACTTAACCTATTTGTATAGCGTTCGTTACCAGCCAAAATCTCTAAATGTGTCATTGCTACGCTTGAGAAATTAAACCAACTTGATTTCGAGTGCAAAGATAAAGCATATTCTTTACTTTGCCAAATGTTTGGGCAAGAAAATGCTTTTCTTTAACGTTATTTAAGTAAAGAAACCACTTTACTTTAAATAATAATGTGTACCTTTGTACGCAATAACAGAAAGCAAATAGTTTATATGGCATTAAGAATAAAAGAAATCATGGAAAGTAAAGGGTTGACCAACACAACCCTTTCAACGAGAATGGGAGTTACCAAACAAGCGGTAGGACAAATGGTGAAGGCTGAGTCGCTGACAACTGCAACGCTAGACAAGATAGCTGATGCCTTGGGCGTTCCTACATGGCAGTTGATTGCGTCACCTAAAGAGGTGGCTACAGATATTGAGGAGAACAAGGGCGGCTTTTCTTCCTTCATCCGCTACAAGGGCATCCACTACACGGCAGACACGCTCGATGAGTTCTTCAAGCAAGTTGATGAATTAAAGATTATAGCAAGATGAAGAAGATATTATTTATTTTACTTTTTTTAATGGTCGCTTTATGCGGCTTTGCACAGAGGGAAGTTTGCGGTGTTTCATTTGGTAGCTCTTATAGTACTACCAAAAATGCACTTCAAAACAAGTTTGGATATTGTGACAATTCGGACAAAAACGAGATAGTTTACTACAACAAAAGTTATGGTGGTGTGTTCTTTAGTCGCATAATGTTTGAGTTTCAGTACGATTCTTATGGAAGGGGATATTTTAATAATTGCATTATGGCTTGTGATTGCTCGTCCATTGCGGATGCAAGACTAAAGGCAAAGAGACTAGCCAGTATGTTATCTAAATATGATATGGAGGAAAGAACGAAAACTGATGGTTCTACTTATTTCATCGGAGGTGTTGACCCTACAGATTCTTCTCAGTATGGCGTAATGGTTTATGTTGCGCAATGGAGTGATGGTTGTGGCGCAGCTATAGCGTATGGGCCATACAACTACGTGCAAGAAGACTTCTAGGGCATCAGCCCCACAGGGCATGGGGAGGGCGCTTGCGCCCGTGGGGGCGCTGCCCCCTTATCTCCCCCGAGGATTCTTCACTCTCACCCATAAGGAGAACACACAAGAGAAGAGAGAGTACAGGGAACCACACAACCAAAGAAAACAATTTCCCTAAATAGGAAAAAATATTTCTCCAACTAGGAAAATAGAAAAGAGAAGAAACCGCCTAAATCATCTTCTAAAAACCTTAATCCTAGATGAGCGCATTATCCGGTACAAAACCATGAAATCTACGAAAAACCCACAAAATAGGCTTTAATCTGCCCAAAAATGGCTCTTAAACGGCTCAAAACTCACGAATTTGGGAGAAATCCCGACCAACTGCCCGAAAATCGCAAAAATCGGCAGAAATGAGCGAGTTTAGCGTTGATTGTGGGTGAAAACCATTCAAGAAGGTAGAATACGCCTAGTTAAAGTTTGTTAACGAACTCCTTGCGTGCGTGCGTACCTATTAATGAAAACACCCTTTTTTGTTTGAAAAGAATCTTCTTTTATGAAATAAGAACTTTCTTTACACCATGGCTTTATCGAGCCTATGAGACGATTAAGACTAACTTGCTTATATTTAGACGCTTGTCTTTTCTTTACAATAATCAAGTATGTTTACAAAATGGGCCTTCTAGAGGGCAAAGAGAGAGGAGAAGAAGGGGGGAGTTGCGCCCGAGAAAGAAATTGGTAGGATTTGGGCGATTTTGAACGAGGTTGGAACACGGCAAAACGGAACTTCAAATATTATATATTTGCCCTCGAAACATCAAATAATTGCAATTATGACGGAAATATTATCAAAAATCCCAAAGCATTTGACCTCTTGTCCTGTACTCACGGACAAAAAGGAGTGGATATTAGGTGCTGCTGCCTTGGCTGGCGGTGTTGCGTCTTCTCTCTTTGGCGCTAACAAGGCTAAGAAGGCGGCTAGAAGGGCACAAGCGGAGAACACGTACAGAACGAACGCTGAGAAGGCTTGGTACGACAAGAACTACAACACGGACTACCTTGACACGAAAGCGGGTCAGAACCTCATGAGAAGGGCGAAGGAAGTACAGGACGAGTATGTTCGCAAGGCTGATGGTGCGGCTGCCGTTGGCGGTGGAACTGCCGCAAGCGTGGCGATGGCGAAGGAGGCAGCTAACAAGGCTATGGGCGACACGATAGCCAACGTAGCGGCACAGGACACGGCTCGCAAGCAACATGTGGAGGACGCTCACCTTCAAAACACTCAGCAGTTGTCTAGGGAACGTCAGCAAATCGAGCAGAAGAAGGCGCAAGCAACTAGTGATGCGGCTCAAAATGCGTCAAATGCCATGTTCAATTTCGGTGTGAACCAATTGGGGTCAGAACTCAAAGGTGCTAAAGGGGTGAAAACCAACGCTTTAGGCTCAAATGGAAAGCCAAATGATAACACAAATGTATCACACACCATGAATGAGACCGCTCGTTCTGCTGCAAGCGACCATTTGGCTGAAAGCATGATGTCTCCCGAGGAGAAGAACCAATACCGCTTGAAGAAGGCAGTTGGCTTGTCGGGGCTTGGGTAGCAGCTAGAAGGTGGAGCGGACGAGCGACAGGCAAGGTGGACGAGGCACAACAGGCGACCCCAAGACCCCCACCCCCTTTGACCACCGTTGCAAATTATAGTAGAATAATACAAATAAAGAAATTCTGCCTCCCCCCACCCCCTTTTTCTGGATTTCGGTTTTCCGATTTTCCCCACCCCTGAATTTTCGGGAAGTGTTAATGAAGTTAAAACATAAATAACATGAAGATATTAGAAAGAATCAAGAATTTATTTCGCAAGGAAGGTAACATAACAGACGGCTACCATACCTTTGATGAGTTGTACGATTTGCTTTACAATGCTGCCTTTTTCAACTTCCTAGCATCATTACCTGGCAACCCTTACAACGTTCACATGTCTTTTTGCCATTCTGACGGAGAGTTGTGTTTCGGCGGCAATTGGTTTATCGTGATGGCTAATCTTCCAACAGGGCAAGTAAGCAACCATTATAAAACCATCACAGATTTCGGATATTTTAGTTGTGTGCCTTTGCGTGACAAGGCTGATGTGTGGGACGGTCACACTCCTGAGGATGCAAAAGAGCGCATCGCAAGGTACATAAGAAAATACCAATTCAGAGATATTGTAGAGAAGTTAAACATTAAAACAAAATAGATTATGACATTTGAAGAAGCAAAGAAGATATTGGAGAAGGAGTTTGCAGTGATTACCCTTCACAAGTCAACTGAGCCATTTGAGTTTGACGATAGCAACTGGTTTGGGTATGAGAAGCCTTCTGTGCTTGAAGCTTTCCGTGTTTTAGCCAAGGAAGGTTATTATATATCCATCAGCGGACATGATTACAATATGCGTGAGAAACGTTTGAAGAAGGAGTACGAAGAGAATACCAAGGCTCCCGGTCCTTGTGAAGAGCAGCCAAAGGAAGGCAACCCTGCCCTTGAAGAATCAGCCTCCCAGTTCAACGATGCTTTGTTGGATGAGCAGGCAAAGAAGATTAAGCGTCTCGGCAAGGAGATTACACGACTCAACAAGATTATCCACAAGAAGAACGAGGAACTTCGCCTTACAAAGATTCGTGAGAAGAATCTTGCCGAGTTAGGTCTTAAGTATGTTGGGGAGAAGAAGAAGTTGAAGAAGAAGCTTGCAGACAAGATTGTTGACGAGATTGATGCTCGGGCTTTGAAGAGTGCCGAGAGTGCTCTCGCTTATAAAGAGAAGGTGATTGCAGAGAAGGACGAGGTAATTGCCGACTTGGGCAATGAACTGGCGGCTACCAAGAAGGAGTTGGAGGAGTTGGAGGAGAAGACCAAGCTGGTTGAAGAGGTTCGTAAATACTCTAAGGAGTATCGTGAATACGGTATTGAAGCTGTAAAGATGATTCGGAAGATGGAAAAGGCTATAGTTGGCGAAAAAACCATTTGTTCAGAAGACTTCAAAGAATATCGCCGCTTAGCGAATGGCTACATGTTCAACCCTCAGCTGCCTGAATTTAGCGAGGAAGAGGAGAAGAAACTTATGGCAAAAATGGTTGACATAAATGCAAAGTGTATGAGAGCTGCAAGAGAATCCATTAATGATGTTTTTGAGTCTTATGCGGCAAAATATGCGAAAAGCACTCTCGATGAATTGAAAGACAAAGCTTATGAATCCTTTAACGCAAAGGCTCATAAACTCGGACTCGTAGGAAGCAAGGACGGAAAAGGCATCCCAGACCAGATGATTAGGGTTTATATTGCAGAGGAACTTTCTAAAGTACTCGATGACGTTATAGACCAATTTCTTCTGTTTGGCGAAATTATTATTAAAGAAGAAAAATAAGCTATGACAGTAAACAATAATCAGAATACGCAGCAGCCTAGGAAGAAGCCGACAACTATCGGCGGCTATCCTGAGGCTGTGCATGACCTGATGAGGGCGAAATATCCCGATTATGATCAGGTGATGAATGGAGGAAACGGAGGAGCCGCGGGGGTAAATGGCGGTGCTGGCGTTAATTTCTTCGGGAATGGGGGCGGTGCTACCGGTAAGTTTGAGGCTCAGCCTGTTCAGACTGGCGCAGCACCTATTACAGACTTCACCCAGATGCCTAAGCAGGAAGAGTTCGTTCCGCAGAGTAATGGTAACGCTAACCCTGCCTTGGGACCAGTACAGACTCCTTATATGGGCGATGCAGCAGAGAATACTCCTCAGCCTCAGAGCAATTTTGAGGGAATGCCGCAGCCTTCTACAGGTTGGAATGCTGACGGAACACCTCGCTATGATACGCTTTCTACTGCTCTGAGCGGCTTTCGGATGCCGCAGGAACAGCAGGTTCCAGAGTTTGAGGCTGACCCTAAAAAGAGGGATGGCGGCTTTTTCAGTTGGCTCGGCAAGGTTATACCGAAGAGCAGACCGGGAATGCGTGAGGGCGAGACTCCTGATGAGTATGACCGCAGAATCACTACCAACAGAGAGCGTATTGCAGCCTTTGCCGATGCTATCCGACACATTGGAAACATCGTGAATACTTCGAAGGGTGCGCCTCTGCAGGTATTCAACGACCCTACTGCCATGATGGAACAGGGTTATCAGAACCGCAAGGCTCAGAGACAGAAACAGGCTGCCCTTGATGCGGATGCTGCCTATAAGAAGGCAAACTTCGACCTAGATAACCGAAAAGCACAGGCTGATCAGGTTTATAAGAAGTATCTTATGGGTCTTCGTGGTGAGGGTAATCAGCTTGCCAAGGATAAGTTTGAGTACCGAAAGGGAAAGGATGAGGCTGCTGCCCAGTATAAGAAGGATAAGGATAAGCGTGACTTCGAGTATAAGAAGGAGCGTGACAAGGTGAAGGATGAGCAGGCTAGGCAGCGTCTGGCTATTCAGCAGTACAACGCAACCCATAAGGGGCGTGGCGGCGGTGGACGGTCAGGCAGGAGCGGTAGCGGCTCGGGAGCCAAGTACTGGTTTGAGGATAAGAACGGCAAGATGCGCTATCAGCCTAACAAGACCATGTGGGAACAGGAGTACTACCGTGAATACGGCAAGCTTCCGCAGGGCGAGACTTCTACTTCTACCAGTACAAAGACCATCAATCCGAAGACTGGCGCAGAGGTAACGACCACCACAAGAAGAAAGGGTGCATCTGTTACCAGTCAGGCAGCAGCTTCTCAGAATGCGGCTAGGAATGCGAGAAACAGACCAAAGCCTGCCGGCAAGTCGAAGAACGGCTATAAAAATACAAAGAAACTTGGATTATAAACATTAATATATAATATATGGCTGGAGATAAATTTGACCAACTTTATAACGCCTTGAAAGCCGATGGCGCAGTATCGGGAACTAGAGAACATTTCAGACAGTTCATGTATGCGCCTGGCAAGCAGGGCTATCATAACAGAAAGCAGCTCTATGATGCGCTTCATGCAGACGGTGCTGTTTCCAGTAGTTCGTATGAGGAGTTTGCGCAGCGACTCGGACTTCACACAGTAAATCCGAAGCCTCAGCAGCAGAAGCCAGTTCAGCCTGTCAAGAAGCTGACGATGAAGCAGAGAGCGCAGGAAGTGGCTGCTCAGTATCGGAAGCCAAGGCAGCAGAAGGCTCAGCAGCCTAGAACGGCTACTACTTCTGGTACAGACTACATGCAGAACTGGCGGTTGATGCACATGCGTAACGACCAGATGAACCCGATGCAGCAGGCGCAGGCTAGTAATGCGCGCGCACGCATGCAAAGAGCACAAGAGCAGTCAGCACGTCAGGAGCAGCAGAGAGCAACCCCTATCAGCAGAAGCAGAATAACTCCTACTGCCAAGAATTTCAACGAAACGATGCAGCAGCTTTCTACTCCTGAAGCTAAACAGGCTAGAGCCAAGCAGCAGAGAGAGGACGATGCAAGAACTCTTGCTCAGTATGAGGTTGAGGGTAACAAGTTCGTAAGAAATGACGGACAGACCGAAGGTATTTTGGGTAATGATCTGCTCGAACTTGTAGATTCTTCTATGAACGAGGCGCAGGAGTTGACACGTCAGCAGTATCAGCAGAACCTTGACGAGAAGGGCGGCATCTATGCGCCTCAATCGGTAAAGGAACAGGCTTTCCGTGATGCCCAGACTCAGGAGCAGGTGAACCGCCAGAACGTTCTGATGAACAATCTCAGCAAGAAAATCGGCGAGATTTATTCGCAGAAGGGAATGCAGCGCCATATTGCCGAGAGCGCAGAGAAACTGAACATGAGTGTAGAGGAATACGTGGACAAATACGTTACTCCAGAGATTATGAACTATGCTCAGAAGGCTCTGACGATGCGTAATCAGGAGGAAATTATGCCTCATGGTGCGCTTGACTATATTGCCAAGAACCTCAGCAACTCTATTATCGGTATGGTGGTGGCTCCATCTGTTATGTCTAGAGATACAAGACAGAGATTGCAGGAAGGTATTGCTATTGCTGATGGTGATGCGGAGATTCAGAAGGTTGCCGGCCACAAGGATGAAACCTATCGCTCGGGAATCGGTACGAGATTCGCATCTACTGCCGTAAACATGGCTGCTGATTCTGGTCCGCTCGCCGTAATCGGTGCCGGCGCAAGTGCTGCCGTGAATACAGGAACCCGAGTTCTGACTAACGGACTGGTGAAAGCTGGCGTGATGAAGGCGGCACAGAAGCTTACCGCCCAACAGATGGCTTTCAAGGTGGCCAACATGACTACGGCACAGAAGATCATGTCGGGATTGGGAACCAGAACAGCAACAGGTGCTCTGAACCTTGCAGGATATTCGGGTGTAACTGCTGCTTTGAATCAGGCTTCTACTGGCGATGATACTTCGCTGCAGGCTATCGGCGAGGCTGGTCTGAAAGGTGCTGAGCATGGTGCGGTAACGGGTGCGATGTTTGGAGTTTCGGGCGCAATCATGTCTCCTTGGGTTTCCAAGTTCGGTATTACAGGTATGGAGAAGAGTACTGGCGAGCGGTTGCTTCATGGCGCGCAGAAGTTTGGTGCTACGGCTGCCGGTCTGGGCGTTGAGGCTGGAACCATGATGGTTGCCGACAACGTGACCGGCGACAAGGATATTTCCTTCGGTACTTGGTTGGAAGATGTTGTGATGGTGGGCGCTTTCAAGGCTGGCGAGCCTAGAAACTTCGTGAAGATGGGCAACATTCTGCATCATCTTACTCATAATAGCGGTGGTAATTTCGTGATCGGAAAGAATGCCAACGGTTCCCCTATTGCCGTGGATATTCGTCTGACTCCTGACGAGAAGAATGAATTGATTTCTTCTGCATCGGGTAAGAATCTGATGGATGCTTTCGTAAAGGTGGACCGCGCATCGAAGACAGCCCCAAGAGACCCGAAGTATAAGACTGCTTACACGGATTTTATGAACGACCCAGACGTTTCTCAGAGCACCAAGGAGAAGGTGAATGCGGCCATGGGCTTGTTTAACACGACAAGAGGCAAAAGCTATCGCAGCGTGAACGACGTGAAGAACAAACAGATTCTTGAATACACCAAGAACGGAACGCTGCTTACACGTACCTCTTATAAGAATGCCGATGAGCGCAGAGCTATTCTTTACAAGCAGAAGCTTTATCGTGACAATGACGATATGATGTCGCTGATGGGCTACGCAAGGATGAAGGATATGCAGTTCATAGATGATGATGGAACTGTCACTAATCTAGCGTCTAGATTCCTTAAGGAAAACGGATATGACGAGAATAAGGATATTACAGACCCGAATAATGCCCGACTGATTAATGACTTGCGCAACCAGAAGAGTGCGCTCTATCTTGATTGGACGAAGTATGCAGATAAGAACGGTTTGCTTGGCTACCTCAGATCAGAAAGCAAAGGTTATACTAATAACTTCATGGCTTCTATCAAAGAACTTCTTGGTAAAGAAGGAAGCATTGTTATTGATATTGACAAAATCATGCGCAAGGACCCGATGAAGCGTACTGATGAGGAGAACAGAATCTTCTATCATGTGAAGAGAGCACTCGAAGATGAGCTTTTCCCTAGCTGGAGACCACACGCAGACCAGTCTGTCAGCCAAGGTAAGACGGTTGCCGAGGAGCATAGTCTGGGAACGGATAACCCGGATAGCGGCGTGGTAGTTGATGAGTTGCGCAACCTTCGCAACGCAGAGAAAGCCCTTGATGCAGCGATGGATAGCAACGATGTGTTCAAGCAAACCTTTGAGAAATTGCACCAGCAGGGCTTGACACCGGCACAGATTTACGATGCACTCATTCAGAACGGATTGATACAAGAAGAGTTGACCCCACTTGCCCAATATATTAATGCGAACGCTAGAGTGCAGGGTATGCAGCAGGCTACTGCTGATGCTATCAACGAAAATGTGAAGGATTTTGTTTCTGATTGGAGCTATCACGGAACCTTGAACGGTCAGCCGATGAATGGCGAGCAGGCTTTGTATGTGCAAGACAGCAGCGGAAGAACTCTTCTTGTTGGTTCGGGTGATGTTGCCTTCGACCAGACTACAGGTAGAGCCAAGGAAGGCAGCGGCGATATGCTCGTCTGCTTAGATCCTAATACAAAGGAAATGGTTTACGTGAAGGCAGACGAGGTTACTCTGGTTCAAAATCAACCTCTAGACCAGTTTGCTGCAGAATATCGTCAGAGATTACAGATGAAGAACTCTGAGCCGTACAATCAGGCGGCACAGGAGCAGGCGATGCAGGATGCAGCCAAGCCTCAGCCAAAGGAGCAAGAAGCACCACAAGATAGTACCACAAAAGAGGGTGATTTAACAAAAGATAATACCACTTTAACAAAAGTTGATACCACATCGGGCGAAGATAATACCACAAATGAGAACTTAGCACCACAAGAGCAGCCTCAGCCTAGTAGAAAGTTTGCCGATGGCTCAGATGTTCCTATGGCTACGGACAGCAAGGGAAGACCTACACCAGACTATGCTAGTATGACTCCTGAGCAGAGTGCGGAGATTCTTACTGAGGATTTCGGGGATAATGCCGAGAAGGTGGTGGACGGACAGATTAAGAAAGCTGAGAATGCTTTGAAGGATGCCGAGAAGATGAAGGTGGACTATACCGCCGAACCTAACGACATCATGGAGCAGGAGAATTTGAAGAATCAGACTATTGAGGCTGCCAAGAAGCAGTTGGACCACGCTCAGAATATCAAGAAGGCTATGACTGCCAAGAAGGTTGCTGAGACCGTGGGTAAGACAGAACAGACTGAGGGTGCTCATGAGGCTGGCAGCGTGGCTGCACAGAAGTTTGTGAATGCACCTAGACTTGTAGGCAACAAGCGCACAAGAATGCTGCCTGACGGAGAGACCAAGATTAAGGGACACTATGAGATTGTTCCGGCAGAAAGTCTTACTCCTTCTCACGATGTGAATAATGATTATAAGAAATCTGAGGGATTCCCTACCGATGCTGAGGGCAGAACCGTGAATGACCGTGATTATGAACACGACAAGGCGGCTCAGCAGAATACGGACCAGATTGCCAGGAAGTATAACGGTATGGCTATCGAGCAGGTGCCAGTGGTATCTGACGAAGGTATCGTTTATGATGGTAACGGTAGAACCATGGCAGGACAGAAGGCTGCAAAGGAAGGCACAGACGCTGAATACATCAACGACCTTCTGGAGAATGCTGAGAACTTCGGCTTTACCAGAGAGCAGATTGAGCAGAGCGGAATCGAGCATCCACGTCTGGTATTGGTGACCGATGAGAGATTGCCATACGATGCAGCTACCTTCGCTAAGTTCAACCGAAACGAGAAGAAGACTCAGAGTAATACGGAGCAGGCGGTTGCCAAGGCTAAGACCTTGACTTCTGACGAGGTAGGCGCGATTGTTGCAGAGATTGAGGGAAATGGTTCTCTTGATGCTTTCTTTAACAATTCCAAGGCAATAAATGACTTGGTAAAGACGTTAGTAGATAAAGGTATCATCGGACAGAACGAGGTGGCACAGATGATGGATAATCCTGAGCGACTTTCTGCACAAGGCAGGGAGTATGTGAAGAACCTTCTTTTGGGTTCAATCTTCAAGCCAGAGACTATCAGAATGCTGGGCATCGACTCTACGGTGAAGAATAAGGCTATCAACGCTATCCGCTCGGTGATGGACAACATGAAGCTGGGTGAGTTCTCTCTTCGTGATGAGATTGATCAGGCTATTCAGTTGCTCTATGAGGCAAGACAGGGCGGCAACAAGGTTGATACGTTGCTGAGAACACCAGACATGTTCGGTGAGGATGCGGCTAAGCGTTACTCTTCTATCTCTCAGATGATGGCTTTAGCCTTGGAGGGCAAGGTTTCTGATTTCAGAGATTTGCTTGACGAATACAACCGCATCGCTAAGGCTAGAAATACTGGCGAGGGCAATATGTTTGAGGCTACTCCTACCAAGGAAGAGTTAATTAATGAGTATTTAAACTTTAAAAAATGGCAAGATTATGGAACAGGACATTCAGAAATTGAAGGAGGCAATGATGTTTCAGGCGTTGAAGAACCTCAACAAGAAGCATCAGGAGGAAATGAACCAACAGAAGCAGAGCGACGAAGAGTAGAGGAACCTGACGATTTGGTAAACAAGGAACTCGAAAGTCGCATTGAAGTGACGGACGAGGAAACCGAGACTCCATCAAAGAATGGTCATATCGTGAAGCAGAAGATTCTGATTGATGGAGACAAGGAGGTTATCAAGGTTGATGAGCCAAACGAGAAGGGAGAATACACCGGCTCTTACTATGAGTATGATGGCAAGAAGTATGGTGACCTGACTGGTGTGTTGGAGCGAATTGACGATAAGACCGAAAACAGTTCGGAAGAAATGCCAGAAGGTCCTATCTATGATCGTAAGAAAGCTTTGCTTGAAGAGATTGAGAAAGGTGGAATCAAGAAGAAGGATGATGCTTTTCAGCTTCTCTACAAGGCAGAAGACTTACTTGATGATTATCTGGGCATTCCTCATGATGAGTGGAAACCAGAACCTTCTCGTAGTAATACGATTGCTGGCATTCTCAGCATGGCAAGAAATTTGCTAGACCGAATCAAGCATGAGCCAGTTGAACCTGCTACAGAAAAGCAGTTGAGTTATCTTGAACGTCTGACCTCTGACGATCCTACAACAAGAAAACTTCTTGAAGGTGTGAAGCTGAATAAGAAACAGGCAACTTGGCTTATCGGAAATATCAAGGGATTGGATGATAATTTGATGCGTCTGCATCCTGACGATATTGCAGAAACCGAGAAATTCATTCATGACGGAATTGAGTACATGAAGAAGCTGAATGGTGAAACGTCTAAAGAAGGCGGTCTCCCACTCCTTCCTAAAGAAGAGAAGCCAGACCCTACTTTTGACCCGATTGCGGCGGCCGCCCAGGAATTCAAGAAGGAGCATCCTCTGACTGAGGAGGAGATCATGAAGGCTGACGTGGATGATTTATCCAAGGATATTGCTCTTGATTATCTTAATGGTGAGGTGACGGATGATTTGCACCGTTCTATCTATGAAAGCATCTTTGCCAAGACCAGAGGGCAGAAGACTGAACCAAAGGTTGAGACTCCTAAAGCGAAACCATCTGCTGACCCTATGGAAGGAATCAAGAATGCAGCAGAAGGATTCGAGAAGGAGAAGAAAGCAAAAACCGAAAAGAAGCCTCAGCAAACTGCTGACGATGCAGCAGTAGCGGCTTCAAACAAGAAAGTTAATGACCTTTGGGATATGCTCAAGAATGCCGGCAAGGATGAAATATCTGCTTCGTTTGTTGGTCTTAACTCTAGACAGCTGGAGGTATTGCCTAAGCTGGTGAGCGCCATGGCCGAGAATGCTTATCTGAGAATCAAGAGAGGTATGCACAATCTTGAAGACGTGGTGAAGGAAATGCGCAAGGAGTTTGCCCCTGCTGCCAAGCTCTTTAAGAAGGAAGACGTGGATGCTATCTATGAGCAGATGATGAATATCCGCTATCGTGATGGTGAGCAGCGCATGAGCTTGAAGGAATGGGCTGACTACTACGAGAAGACTTCACCTAAGCATCAGGAGAATCTGGTGGGCGACTCAAAGACTGCCGAGGAAAGAAAGATGGCTGAGAAGAAGTTTATTGATGTCGTGAACCTACAGTTGGGCTTCAAACATAAGTTTAACGGTATTGTTGAGCTGAGAAAGATAGCTGAGAGAGTTGGCTTGAAGGATATTAAGGACACAGACCTTCAGGAGCTTGCTGAAACTGCCATTGTTAAGCGAGCAAGAGGTATCGCTTCTTCTGAATCAACCAACGATGCCGTGAAGTTTGAACGTATCAAGACACTCTATGAGAATCAGCCTAGCCTCAACCAGAGAGATTCTGAGCGAGTGATGAAGCAGCAGTACTCTACTCCTGCCCCTTATGCTTTCCTTGCGGATATGTATGTGAAGGGCAAAGGTAAGGTGATTGACAGTGCCCTTGAACCAAGTGCCGGCAACGGTATGCTTACCATCGGCTTGCCAATGGATAAGGTACATGTTAACGATATTGATGCACAGCGATTGGCGAACCTGAGAAGACAGGGCTTCAAGAACGTGACCAGTCAGGACGGAACCCAACCTTTCAAGGTAAAGCCAGTTGATATTGTGATTACAAACCCACCATTCGGTAGTGCTACAACAAGAGACTATGACGGCTACAAGATTTCTTCCCTGGAAGGACAGATGGCTATCAATGCCTTGGAGAGCATGAAGGGTGACGGTCGTGCTGCTATCATCATCGGTGGCAACACGGAATATGCCAAGAACGGAAGCCTGAAATCAAAAGACAAGGCTTTCCTTGGTTATCTCTATAGCCACTATAATGTGGAGGACGTGATTAATGTGGATGGCAGTCTCTATGCAAAGCAGGGAACCAGCTACCCTACACGTATTATATTAATAAATGGAAGACGCTTGAACGAGAATGCCTTTCCACCAGTGAAGGATAAGGCCAGAGCGGAAGCCGTGAAAGATTATGACGAACTTTATAAACGAATTGAAGATGATATACTACGAGGTGAACGGATGGATTCTTCCATCGGAGGAGAAACAAGAAGTGCTCAACCAGAACTTGATAAACAAGGCGCTACTGGTACTCCTAAAGAGAGAGTACGAACACGAGAACGAGGAGGAAGCAAACCAGATGGTGAGCGAGAGTCTGACCTATTTGACTCCACTTCCGTATCAGGAACCCATGATGACTTGGAAAATCAACGAGGAACCGAGCCAAGAGAAGATGGAAGACTTTCTGATGGAGATAGTAGAGCAGACGGAACAGGGGCAGAGCCTTCTCCAAGCAAAGAACCAACCACTGGAACCAATGAGCAGCGAGGAAATGGATCAGGAGGAGCTGGACGGAATGACGCTCAGCCAAGTGCTGATGAATCTGCCAACGCCGGGAGCGGAAGCGGACCACGGGGACAATTACAGCGGGTGGACAAATCCGTACGTGGACTAAGTACAGAGAAAGTTACCTATACCCCTAAGAGTGAAAACCCATTCACTCTGAAAGCAGTTATGCCTGCCGATCAGCAGGAGGCAGTAAACAAGAACCTCGAAAAGTTGGGCGATGCCGACCAGTTCCTTGTTGATGAACTGGGCTATAATGATAAGGATGATTTGTATTCTCATCTTGCTGCAGAGCAGGTTGACTCTGTAGCCCTTGCCTTGCAGCAGGCAAAGAAGGGCAACGCCTTTATTATTGGAGATATGACTGGTATCGGTAAGGGAAGACAGGCTGCTTCGCTTATCAGATACGCCAAGAAGCAGGGTCAGGTTCCTGTATATTTCACCAAGACAGCAGGATTGCTGAGTGATGTTTACCGTGACTTGGTGGATATTGGCAGCCCAGACCTAAGACCATTTGTATTCGGTAGTGCCAAGGAAGCTGCCATTACCGACTCAGACGGAAATGTAGTATTTGCTTTGCCATCGAAGAGCGAGGTGAAGCGTGTGCTCGACTACATCGAAAAGAACGGCAAACTGCCAGATGAATATGACTATGTATTGACTACTTACAGCCAAGTAAGCAATGGTGTGTATGAGTTTGACGAGAATGGCGCCCGAAAAGAGAAGAAACTTGCGAAGGGTAAGACATTCGGTTCTGCTGCCCTTAGCGGACAAAGAAGACGTGATGCTATTGAAAAACTGATGGACAACGCCTATCTTATCATTGACGAAAGCCACACGGCTGGTGGTAATAGCGGTCAGGGCAACTATTTCCAACACATTATTCAGAAGGCAAAGAACGTTACCTTCTTCTCTGCAACCTTTGCCAAGAGACCAGACAACATGCCTATCTACGCTTTGCGTACTGCCATGAACGAGGGCGGTATGAAATCATCCGACTTGATTGATGCGGTGAAGCGTGGTGGTGCCACCTTGCAGGAGATTATGAGCCAGACCTTGACGCAATGCGGTCAGATGATTCGCCGTGAGCGAGATATGACAGGCGTAACCATCGACTGGAAGGCGATTGATGATCCTGAGCGAGTGCAGGAACAGCGAGAGCAGTATGATAGTATCATCGGATTGTTTAATGATATTATCAATTTCCAAAAGAAATATGTTTCAAGTTACGTGGATGAGCGTAATGATGAGTTGGCTGCCATTCAGTCTACCATAGGAATCAAGAAGGGAACAGCAGCCCTGGGTATCAAGAATCAGCCTTTTGCCAGCAAGGCTTTCAATACCGTTCAGCAGGTACTTCTCTCCTTGAAAGCGAAGTCTGCTGCAGAACGTGCCATCGACTACTTGAAGCAAGGCATGAAGCCTGTGATTGCGTTGAACAATACCAACGAATCGCAGACTGGCAATCTTGCGCTTGGCGAGGAAATGGACGCGCCAGACTTGGGTACATCTTTGAAAAAGGGTCTGGAGGGTACACTTCGATATACCCAGAAGGACGCAAAGGATAATAGTGAAAGCGGCTACATTAAGCTTTCTGATTTAGGTGATGAGGCAGTTGAGGCTTATCACGAACTGGAGAAGAAGATTGAGCGGACAAGTACCGGTCTTTCACTCTCCCCTATTGATGTTATCAAGAACGAACTGCAGAAGGCAGGTTATAAGGTTGGTGAGCTGACCGGTAGACAGACCGAGTTTGTTTATAACGACAACGGAACTGTTACCAAGGTGAAGCGTGCTGATACAGACAAGAAGAAACTCGCGCGCGACTTTAACGATGGAAAGATTGATGCGCTTATTCTCAACAAGAGTGCAGCAACCGGTATTTCCCTCCATGCTTCGAGCAAGTATAAGGACCAGAAGAAGCGTGTGATGATCGTGGCGCAGCAGCAACTCGACGTAAACGATGAAGTTCAGATGCGTGGACGTATTGACCGAACCGGTCAGGTGGCTAGAGGTGCATACGAGTATGTGGTTTCCCTTATCCCTGCCGAGCAGCGACTGCTGATGATGTTTAAGGCTAAGTTGAAATCTCTTGATGCTAATACTACATCTTCACAGAAGAGTAAGTTCAACGAAATGGAAGTTGCCGATATTACCAATAAATATGGTGATAAGGTAGTTCGTGAGTATATGGCAGAGCATCTTGACCTTTATGCTCGCATGGCAGACCCATTCGGATGGGAAAAGAGTCATGGTGATGATTTGTCTAGAATCGACCCACAGACGCTTGTTGCAAGCGGTGGCGGTGTTGGCGATGGCGAAGCTGGTGCCGATGCAAGCAAGTTACTTGGGCGTATGGCTCTGCTGAGAGTTTCTGAGCAGGAGAAGATGTTGCAGGAGATTGGCGAGCTTTATGCCAACGAGATTCAGCGACTCAACGAAATGGGCGAGAATGACTTGGAGATTACCGAGCTGCCTCTGAAGGCTAAGACTCTCCACAAGGAAGTTTGGAAGCAGGGTGCAGAGCCGGGCGGCGATAACGCCTTTGCAGACAATACCTATATAGAAAAGGTGAACATGGCCATCTTGAAGAAACCTATGAAGGCTTCTGAGGTGAAGGCTTCGCAGGATGGTTTGACTGGCGGCAAGACTTGGAATGAATACAAGACCGATAAGAAGGCTGCCGTGAAGGAGTACTTCGACCAGAAGATTGCGGACGAGACTCAGAAGTATGAGGAACGTGCCGTGAAGGTTGCAACCAAAGCGAAGGAGAAGTATATCAAGGATGCTAAGAAGGGTCAGAAGAATTCGGGTATGAGCGATGAGCAGATTGAGAAGATGGCTGGCTATCAGTATGACAACATCTACAAGCAGGAGAAAGATAAGCTGAACGACGTGGTGAAAAACCTGAAAGCCAAGGCTGAAATGTTTGAGCGTGTGCTTGATACCTTCGATACAAACCAGACTTTCGTTCTGCCTACGGATATGAATAACCCTAACGAGTTGAGCGGATTCGGTAACAGTTACGGTAGACTTATTGACATCAAGATTACTGATAACTACTCGCCTAACGCCTCTTCGGTTTCCTTCGCTACCTTGGATGGCAGAAGAAAGATTACATTCCCTATCGTGGGTAAGGTAGGCGCAGGTGAAGGCAATATAGATGTTATCAGTGCCATCGACAACATGACTAAGCAGGCAATCAGTATGGGAGACAGCCATCTCAGAGTATTGAACCAAAACTTTGATAACTGGGATAGACTGACTAGCAATGAGAGCCGCAAGAATGGCTATATCGTGACCGGTAACCTGATGCAGGCTTTGGTTGACAGCAAGGATCAGGGCTTGGGCGGTCAGCTGGTGAAATATACAACTGATACTGGCGAGGTGAAGACTGGTATCTTGATGCCAGACCGATTCGACCCTAAGGGCTTGACTACGGATGCGCCTATCAACAGCGTGACCGAGAAGTTTGAGCTTTCTTCTTGGCATGGTGGTATTGACGAGGTTACTTCATCGGATGGTGAAGTAAAGGTGAAGCGCATAGACAACAATCGTGGCAACTTCTACGAACTTCGTGTACCGAAGAGCAAGGCGAAGGGCGGCAAGTACTTCATGGATGAAGATTTGCTGAAACTGGTTAATGGCAACAACTTTGAAACCAGAGGCAACAATATGCTTGCTGAGTTTAAGCCAGAGCAGTTGAAGCCAGTACTGGACCGCCTGTCTAAGATGGGCGTGAAGGTACAGGAGGAGCGCAATACTTCTGAGGATGAAGGCACCCACTTCCGTGAGGACCGAGGCTTGCAGTATTCTAAAACAGATACAAAAGATGTTAAGAATAGTAGAATCATTCCCGAAGATGTAGATAAAAATGTATCTTCGCAGATTGAAAAGAGATTCGATGATGAGGTTGAAAGACTTTATGGGGATTCTTCTGAAAAGCCTAACATAGAGAAAGAGGCAAACAAATATGCTACAAAACAGTATATTGATACTTTTAAATATGACAAAAAAGGAAATCCTATTCAAAAGTATGAAGGTCTAAAATCTGTCATTGACTCCTTGGATAGTAAACTTAAAGATATAGAACAGAAATATGGATTCAACAGGAAATCAGACATCAACGAAATCAAAAGTGCTATTGGAACCGAAACAACCGAAGGAAATGAATCCAGAGGAATGGGTGGAGTTTCACAAGGGGATAGTGTGCGAATATCCGGCAGAAAAGGGGTACTCTCAGATTACAAAGAAACGGCGCTCTCTTTGGCAGCTGCTCAAAGAGCTAAAGAATATCTTCTCGAAAGATTCAATAATATCCGATTAAAGTATGGTCTCGAAGAAGGAGATTGGGCAAGCAAGGAACAGGTTGAAAGGATTTTTAATGACTACAACAGCGATACTGACGTTAAAAAGATTTTTGACCGCATTGAAGGTTTAGTTGATGTTCTTGGAACAAAGTTGAAAGGTGAGGCTTATAAAAAGGTCAATACTGAGGGATATTATTATCATCCAAAGAACTACATATTGATAGATACAGACTTCTTATCTTCAATTCAATTCGGCAAACAAGAACTTGCTTCTACAATCTGCCACGAAATGTTGCACGTTGTGACGTCTGACATCATCAACCTTTACCGAAAAGGATATGGTGACTTGCTTACTGAATCACAAAGAAAGGCAGCTAAAGAGGTAGTTGATTTGTATGACGAGATAAAGTCTTACTTTGATAAGCATATCGGTGGAACCGAACCTTATGCGCTAACAAATCCTGCCGAAATGATAACTGAGTTGGCTAATCCAGAATGGAGAAAGATAGCGGCTCAGATTCCTGCTCAAAAAGGATGGTTCAGAAGAGCTTTCAATGCTATAAAAAAGATGCTTGGATTCCACGTTGACACAACGACCGATCTAGACAGACTTGATAAAGCATTGGAGAACGTAATCAGAAATCTTGATTACGGTGTATTCCAAAAAGGCGCAGAGCTTAACGATGAGATTGTTAACAAAAAGGCTAGCATTCCTGTGTCTTCCCATATCACACAACTCTCAGAGAAGACTGGTGCAAAGGTGAACATGGTTTCATCGGTTGATGAAATCATCAACAAGGCGGCAAAGGCTGCTATTGAGGAAGGCAGAAAGATAACCGGCTGGTATGACGAGAAGACTGGCGAGGTGCATCTTTATATGCCTAATATCCACGACCGATATACTGCTGAGAAGACTATCTGGCATGAGGTGGTTGGACACAAGGGAATGAGAGAGTTGTTTGGTGATGAACGATTCGACAAGTTCCTTTGTGAAGTATGGTACGACTTGGATAAGCCTGAGAATGCGGCTTTGAAGAAGCTGGTGGATGAGGAGAGAAAGTTCAATCCTCTGAATATCTATGATGCCATTGAGGAAGGTATCGCGCGACTCGCCGAGGATGGCAAGGGCGAACCGGGTTTCTGGAATGGTATCAAGAATAAGGTATCTGATTTCCTTCATGAAATCGGTTATCGTGTTGCTCCTAATACTAAAGATGTGAAGTACTTGCTCTGGTTGAGCAAGAACTTGCAGAAGAATCCGGATGATCCTTATTGGAAGATGAGAGCCGAGGCGGTGAAATACCGTCTCGACCATGAGCGTATGCCTGCTGTCGTGGCGCATGATGGCATGTTCTACGGAAATGACGGAAAGGTTAGAAGTATGGATAATCTTACCAAGGCTGAGTGGAATGAGGCTACAGATGGTGAGATTCACTTCCGTACTACCCCATCTGCCGGCACGGCACTTGACAGATACCACCGTTCACTTGACGAGCACGGCTATATGTTCACAGAGAGCTATATGGACAATATGCTTTCGTTGAAGAAGTTGATGAATGCGATTGTGCCAGACAAGAAGATTGAGGATATTGCCTCTTCGGAGAATCCTTATATACTGCAGAACACCATGCAGGGTGCGATGAGTGATGCGGCTCAGATGTTTGAGCGCAACGTGATGAAGCCTCTTGACAAGGCCATGGCCGATGTGCTGGATGCTTTCGATGGCAAGAAGGATGATGAGAAGATTAGAAACTTCAATCTCTACATGATTACCAAGCACGGCTTGGAGCGAAACAGAGAGTTCTTTGTCCGTGACTTCCTTAAAAAGATGAGGATGGACGAGCAGAAGAAGCAGGATGCTGACTTCTTGGAAAACAGTTATTATAGCGATAAGGAGTATCTTGACAACGAGTTGAAGGATGGCAACATCGACCTGAAGGAGTACTACAGACAGTTGGATGAGAGTATCAGAAACCACTTTGATGCTGACTTCGAAGCTGGCGAGCACGACTATTCGGGTATGCACGCTATTCAGGAAGTGGCGAAATCTTCTGACCCTTACAATGATTCCGAGGCTATTCAGAGCGTGATGGATTCAGAAGCGAAGATGGAGAGCATCAAGAAGGGAGCTGTGAAGGACTATTGGGATAAGGTGAAGGCTGCTACCCAGTATTCTATTGACAGCGACTACAAGAATGGCATCATCAGCAAGGAATTGCATGGTCATGTATCGAATATGTTCAACTGGTATGTGCCTTTGAGAAAGTATGATGAGGCTACGGCAGAAGATACTTATGGATACATTACTGAGCAGGGTGACCCGAAGAGTTACATCGGAAGCACGATTATGAGAGCGAGAGGACACAAGTATCTGAGTGAAACTAACGTACTGGCGCAGATTGGTGCGATGGGTAACAGAGCCATCAAGAACGGTGGTATGAATGCTATCCGTCAGGCATTTGCAAGATTCGCGAGAAACAATTCGGGCAATAATCTGATTACCGAAACAAGCGTCTGGTATGAGAAGGACCCAGTGGTGAACATCGTCTATGAGCGCTACCCTGATATTCCTGAGGATGCTACGGCCGACGAAATCAACCAGATTGTTTCAGACTTCAATAAGGATATGAAGATGAAGGAATCACAGGGTATGGCATACAAGGTTTATCGCAGAGACAAGATTGGTTATAAGTTCCAAAGAGCGGAGAATAAATCGCAGCATATCGTAGATGTGAAGATTGCCGGAAGGACCCATACCTTTATTATCAACGGAAATCCTAGAGCGGCGCAGGCTCTGAATGGATTGCTGGAGAACTCGGGTGCCAAGGGAATCATGAAACCATTGAGTTCTATTTCAAGAATGATGGCGCAGTTGTGTACATCTTATAACCCTGAGTTCGTGATGCGAAACATCATGCGTGATGCGGAGTTTGCATCGAGCAACGTTACTTCCAAGGAGGGTGCAAGATATGGTGCGCTATGGGCGAAGTACTATGCGCAGTTGGGCTTGTATAAGGGTGCATCGAATATCAGCTTCAAGGATTTGAGCGGAACTACTGGCTTGGGCTTATTTGCCAAGTATCGTAACGGAACACTTGATATGAGCGACAAGGTTCAGCGATATTTCAAGGAGTTCATGGAGAACGGCGGCGAAACCGGTTGGGTTCAGATCAAGAACATGCAGGATTGGACCAAGGAATACAAAAAAGATGTGAAGGGCGAAAGAAGCAAGATTGACAAGGGCGGTGCTGTCCTTCGTGACTTCTTCTTCGGAAATCTGGCGAACATCAACGAGGTGGCTGAGAATATCGCCCGATTTGCTACCTATTGTGCGAGCCGAGACAGTAACCGCTCTATCATCCGTTCGGTCTATGATGCGAAGGAGGTATCTACCAACTTCAACCGCCATGGTAGCGGTGATGCCATCAAGAGTTTCAAGAACGGAGAAATGACTGGCGGCAAGGCGGCTGCAAGATGGACTTACGGATTTACGGCTAGCTATCTGAGACATTGTTCTATGTTCTTCAATGCCGGTATTCAGAGTACAAATCTTCTTGTGAAGAACTTGAAGAATCATCCTGTGGGTACTTCTATCAATATGCTTGCCATTCCTTTTGCTCTCGGTGCGTTGGCTGCACTAGGTAACAATGTGCTGATTGCGAGTGAGGACGAGAAGGACAGAAAGGGTGTGAAGGACCCATACGGCGAGTTGCCTGACTACGTGAGAAGAAACAATCTCTGTATATATAAAGGTGGCGGACAGTTTATTACTATTCCGCTTGCCATCGAGTTGAGAGCCTTCTATGGTTTGGGTGACTTGGCGGCTGGCTTGACCTTCTCGCCAAACGTAAGCGGACAGAAGAATCCTGCCTTGGATGCCGTGGGCTGTATGTCGCAGCTTGTGCCGGTGATGGACTATCTCGGTAACTCTTCGGCTGGCAAGGAGCCATTGAATGAGACGATCAAAGCTATCTCTCCTTCTGCCCTATCTCCTTTCGTGGAATGGGAGCTAAATACCGACTGGAAGGGTGCGCCGATTGAAAGACGTGGTGACTGGAATGAAAATTCCCCTGCTTGGCAGAGAGCCTACAGGGGTGTGCCTGACGGATATATGGCTGTGAATAAATGGGTGAATGCTCAGACTAACGATGTAGCCAAGGGTAATGAAGATATGCTGGGTAATAGTTTCCTGGATATGGTAACAAACCCTAGTATGCTGAATCACTACATCGGTGGCATAGGTGGTGGTGCGGCTACCTTTACTGAGCGTGCTATCGGTGTTATTAAGCACGGAAGCGACACGGAAACCAAGGATATTCCTTTCCTTCGCTCACTACTCTATACGCCAAATGAGCAGAGCAGCTTGCAGCGAACCAAGAGCAAGTGGTATAACTACAAGGACGAAATGGAAAAGACCATGGCCAACGTGGACCGCCTGAAATCGAAGAACGTTCCGATTGATAAGAGAATCACGAATATAGGTGAGTATTTCCACTTCCAAAACTCCAAGGAGGCTGCCAAGGTTAGAATCATCGAGCTGGCAGAGAAGCAGATGAAGCAATGGAAGAAGATGAGGGATAAGGCGAGCGATACCGAGAGCATCAACTTCGCTAATCAGAATATTGACAGAATCATGATGGATGCCGTTGATGAGCTGGATAGATTGGAATAATATGAAAAAGGGAGTGGGCGCAAGGCTCACTCCTTTTTTGCTACTCCTAGATATGTTGCCTTGATGGGCATTTCTCCATCATTAATGTAAACCTCTATATAGGTTCTATCATCTTCATCATCATTTTTGATGGTTAAGTAGGATTTTTATCCATCTTAGAACCATGCGAACCCCACAAATGAAGATAACCTTCATTGCCCTCCTTATCAAATTCATACAGAATTGCTTCTGATCCTAAATCTTTAAGATAATTCTTCTTCCCTATTTCAACTCTTGTTGTTGTAACAGAAAATCTGTGATACTCTCCAGAATAAAGTATCATCACATAATGATTGATGTAGGCACTATCTATCTGATATACTTTCCCATCATATAGAAACTGGTTACTAACAGACGAATCATCGTTGCTGCTACATGCACATAATGACAGGACTGCCATTAGGGTTATTAATAATTTCTTCATGAATCATGTTTTATGCGTTTGTATTTCTGGGTGCAAAGGTAGGGATTTTTTTTGATAGGTTGTATCTGGGTTTGGGGATTTTTGCGTAGTTTAGACTTATTATAAATATGGGGGACTCAGCATAAAATGCTGAGGAACGGGGGCTAGAGGGGGCTTTTCTAGCTGGTGCTTGCTGGTAGCGGCTTGCTGGCGGCGGTTTGACAGAGGGAGCCTAGGAGATAGCAGGGTTCTTCGGTGTACATATTTATAAGGAACTGCTCGGATATGTGCTGAACTACATGGAGCATTTCGTGGGTGAGGCTGTTTGCGTACTCCCCTTTTGAGGTGGCCCAACCTATTACTACTATTGTTTTTCGGGTGTCTATGTTGGAATAAGTGATGCCTTTGTTGGGTTCGCCTTCGAGCACGAGATTACAGGCATCTTCGAGAGGAATGCCCGCGCATCCTAAATCCCGAAGATGCCTTCTTACCTTCATGGCATCCTTTGAATGAACATCATACATTACATGTACGGTCCAGTCATACCTTTCCAAATATATCTCCTGCTCAGTCACTTTCTAACTTAACATTTAACATTCAACACTTAACATTGCTACAAAATTTCTTCCCAAGGAATGCCTATGCCATTGAATGATGTATCTGCATAGAAGCGGTTGAAGATGAAACCGTCCTGCTGATCCTCATCATCTACGTAGTCTTTGATAAACTGGGCCATCTGCTTTTCTTCCGTGATGGATGAACCGTAGAAATCAGCCAGACACATGTGCGCGATGTAGCAAGCGTCATAGCCTACATTGTTATCTAGCACAATATCGTTCTTCTTCAAGATTTCCTCAATATCATCCTTGCTCATCATGCGGATAGGCTTACCATTCTTCCGCATCTGCTTTACTGCCCACTCACACATCTTCTTATTGAAGTGCCAACCATTGTAGCGAAGGTAAGCCCTCATTTCCTCCGGCTGATAATCGTAGGCGTTCAAAGATTGTCTGTATTTTCTTTCCATAATCTTTCTGATATTAAAAAGGGTTTGGTAACGAAATCTGTTTCACTACCAAACCCCAAGTTAGTTAATACTCGTCGCCGTAGCTTCGATAATCACGTTCTCCACGGTCTCTGTCTTCACGTTGGCGCATGTCGTCGTACTCTTCATGCTCTCGCATACCACTTCTGCCTCCACGACCTCTGTAATCGGGCATGCGGTTGCGCTCGCCGTATCGGTCACGTCTGCCTTCACGCTTCATTTCGCCCAGGCAGTTCATCGCCTTATCCAAGTAGCGCAAGCCCTTCTCCACGTTCTCATACAAGCCATCGAACTTGTCTTCTGTAATCTCAACCATTATCATAATTCTAAGATTTTAAAAGTGAATAGATAGGAGATTACTTGTTTATTGCCTGTTGGAGCAATCCCATCATCTTGTCGAGCTTGCCCTCCATGCCGGAAACCTTGCCTTCCAGCTTGCTGATCTTCTCAGTCTGTTCCCTCTCCTTGGCTATCTGGGGGTTGAGTTGCAATAGCATTCCCTCACAAGAATCAACGACTTTCTTGTGGTAATCTACGCTCTCCAGTATCGCCTTGGATTGTCTCAGCATCGTATCGACCTCTGCACTCATGGCTTCCTTGTTGTCGCTCACCACAAGATTCTTGTCGTTGGCTATCTGTCCGTTGGCAGGTAGCTGCTTGAAATCCACCTCCTCGTCGTTCAGTTTCACCTTCACATCAACCACAGTTTCCATAGGCTGAGGCGTGAAGCCATTGTTGAAGGTAGGATATTTCGTCTGAGGGTTGCTGACTGAAACAACCTGACCAATCTGCAAGTTCGGGTTTTCGCCCTTGTCTAGGACATAGAATAAAGAATTTGTTCTTAAACCTTGAAACATAATGTAATCTCCTATTATCTATTCTGTTTGTTAAACAATACCCGTCATCAGCTGAAGGGTGTTAGTGTCTCTCTCAAACCAGAGCTGAACCACTCCAGTGCCCGGCACGTCTGCAACCGTTAATGCCTCACCATTGAATTTGGTTACGGCTTGGGTTGCGCCGTTGGTCTCGAAAAGGATAGGCAGCGTACCAGTCGTTCCAGTCGGAATAGCCTGACGCAGATTTACGAAAATCGTTCCTCTGTAGCTGGCATTCACGAAGGCGTGGTTTTTAAAGGTGAACACCACATCGGCAGTATTCACCTTCACGCCAGTAGAAGCGATAGCCGCCGAACCGTTACGATTCACCCGAGTGTAAGGTCTTAACCATAACATAGCAGCCTCCTTTCTTTAACCCCAGAATCCATTGTTGGCAGCATTCAGTCCGTACAATCCTGCCTGATAAGCCACGCAGTTAGGAATCGCGGTGAATGGACTGTAAGGAGTAGTTACCGTCTCTGGCAGCTTGCACTTGATACCTGCCACCTCGTTCTGCAGACCAGCCAATACCTGATTGATTGGTGCTACAGCCTGGCCCACGATTTGTGAAGTCATTGCGGAAGCCTTGAAGGTACTGTTCTCCTCCCGCAGAGAATCAATCTTGTTCTGCATTTCGCGCATCTCAGCCTGCTTCTGACCGTCAACGATTGTCTGAGTGCTTTCCTTGATGGCGTTATGCAATTCGCAAGTCTGGTCCTTGGTAGCATAGGCAAGGGAAGAAACCGCACGTTCCTGACCTACAGCCACGTTGTTGATGGCATTCTGCAAGGCTCCAGTCTGCTGACACATCGCCAACTTGATATTTCCGTCCATGGTGGTAATGTTGTTGTTGGTCTTGCAGCAGCATTCTGCCAACTGGGTAGCGATTGCGTTGTTACCCTGCATGATGGCAGTCAATACCTGATTAGCAGTCATGCCCATCTGGTTGCCGACACCGCAAATCTCCTTGCTTACACCGTTGATGGCAGCGATAACGTTACCGGTAGTGGTGTTGAGAGCAGTAGCAAGCGACTGAACATCGTAACCATTGCGCTGAACTGCCTGCATGATAACAGCCGTATTGGCATCGTTATTGAGCATAACGCCACCCTGTCCGTTAGGCATCAAGCAACCGCCATTATTTCCACCGAAGAAGTTACCTCTACCCATAAGAAGGAAGAGAAGCAAGATGGCAAACAAGCCATCACCCCATCCGTTTCCATTACTCTTGCCGTTGCAAAGAGCAAACAAACTTGGATCTACACCCTGTCGCTGCATAAGTGCTGGGAGCATAGCGAGAATGCTATTGAAACCACCACCCTGGCTGGTTCCGTTCTCCCCGAATACGTAAGTTTTTGACTCACTCATAATAAAATAGTTTATTCGTTTCGTTCACTATTGAACTTGGTGCAAAGTTACGAAGAAGATGAGGCTCTGCCTAACTATGCTCAAAATAAAGTTTTTACGGGTTATATAGTTGTTTTTCAGGTGTTTATAATGAGTAAGATGAAGCTCAATTATTTAGCAGATTTCTAAACAATGAAGAAAATACAAAATAATGACACTGTTCTTCCATATTTTTTCTATTTTTGCAAACTAAAATAACGCTATAACGATTTTTATTATGAAATTATTCGGATTTTTATCCAAAGGTAATACATTAGAGTCTATGCCTGACAGAAAGGAAATGTTTCAGGCTAGATTTGAAGCAAGGGTTAATTGTTCTTGCTCTGCCGAAGAGTATGATTCAAATCTTCTGCAAATTCCATTGCAACGTATATACTTTTATAAAGAAAAGTATAACCAAATAAAATTATTCGAAAAAGACCATTTGCTGTTTAATAAGGAAACTTCTGATTACCGAAACAAGGTTGAATCTGAAATCGAAGATAAATATGAATTTCATTTGTATAGTTCATATTTACGAGATAGAGGAATTAGAAAGATAATATTGTATGATGCTAACAGATTATCTTTATCGTTAAGAAAGGCGTATCAATACGAATTATCATTTAATATGTTAACTCATTATATTGAAACGTATGGTCCATGCTGTCAACGAACTAAAGAGTATTACGCATCTATGATACAAGAGATTGATAATATAAATGACTGGGAAAGGTTTTATTCTTACAAGGTATCTAATGGAAGTGTAAAATCTTTCAGAAGAGAATACGCAAAAAAGTTACTGGAATATACCAAAATAGACAATTCGATACGAGTAAAAACTGGAGGAAAATACTCTAAGAAATATAAAACTGCCATGGAATATTACGAAGATACCACAGTTACTTGTTTCTCAAAAGAATGCCTTGCAATTGTGCTGTATAAAAAAGACATATCAGAAGATATTGCAGGGGCAATAGCATACGGCTATTTAGATGCATATTATTATAAACAGTATGGCGTTGCTTTCATTGTCTTTAAATTTGTAGATTCATTTAAGTTTACATACTACTTCAATATAAAAGAGAATAATCAATCAGAAGAATGGTTAAGATCCGACTCAAAAAAGATTGAGATTTGGTTAGTAGATAGAGTGTCGTACGAATTGAAGTCACATACCAGATTTGATTTGAATGCTATACCATCCATAAAAAGATGCCTAAAAATCATTCAGGGCCCAAGTTCGAAGAAAGAAATACAGGAAACTGCACTCTCTTTGATGAAAGAATATAACACTGATGAGATTATTAAAATTTCTGTAGGATCAGAACGTGTTTATAGTAATAGCTAGGATGAGTAATTTGTATAACTCGATATAACTTTATGAGAAATAATAACAAGAATATAGCAAAACGATGGGAAAGAAGAAAAAAGAATAAAGTTCAATCCTTCGATAATTGTGTTGTACCTGACTTAGTAGGAATGAGAGGCAGCTATTTCTCTGAACGATTTTGCTGTAATAGGTGTGGAGAAATTCATAATTCCGGTTACGAGTTTAAGAATGGAGTAAAAGTTTGCGGAAAATGCAAGGCAGCAATACGCCCACGCCAAGCAAAAATTGTATATACGCCTATGGGAAATAATCAATAAAGTGGTATGAAAAACAAAGTCATACCACCTTATTGGTGTTTACGAATTCAGCGACTTTGTGTTCGCTATAATTTTCTTATAAACTCTTCAATAATATAAGAACGATACAACTGGGCTTTCGCATTTGGATGGGCATTACTATCCGATATTTGAAAAGCCTTATTTCTTAGTGTAGCTACTTTTGGATTTAAACCCTCATATCTACCACCAATATTTACAGATACGTTTTCATCCTTTAAGTCAAGATAAGGAATACCCCACCATTGGGCTATTTTCTTTAACTCAGCGGATTGCTCTTTAGTTTCCCAAGAATCAGGTATAATAATTCCAATTTTCATATATGGATGGTTGGTAATCAAATACTCTAATACTACATTCCACGCTCCCCAAAGAGTTGATTTATCTGCACTATCTTTATTTCCTAAAGTCACATCTGTTTCATTCAATCCAAACATAAGCGTACAATAATCTGTGTCTAATGGAATTTTTTTATATCGTTCATTACTAAATGAATTAGTGGTTTTTATACTTCCATCATCATTATAGACAATAGTCATTCTAGAGCTACTAACTCCGTCAGCATATGATAGCATATTGTTTCTATTACAAATATGCCATGCGTAGGATTTCCATATCTTTTTATGATTATCCCAGTATTCTGGAGAATTTGTGCCACTTAACCCATTTTCGTCTGTAAGTTCTGATAGGATACTTTCTGTGAATGAGTCCCCACAAAAAGCATATTTTTTTTCAAATAGCATATTAGGATATTCTGATGTGGTTTCTTTATCAACAACGAGTATACTATTGAATGAAGAAAATCTTATATAAGCAGATTTTTCGTCTGTAATTTTAACTTTTAACCAAGCATATTCTCCTTCCTTGTTTAAATAACTTAATACATTTTTATCTTCATCAAATATAATATAAACACAAGGATTGCCATATTCCGTTTTTGCTTTGACAAAAAAAGTATCACCTTTCTTAACTTTTATATAATCAGTATAGTATGAATATTCTTGAGGCTCTACTGCATTGTTACTTGGTAACCAACCACCTTTGATAGTATCTATTTCATCAAAAAAAGGATATGTACCTTTATTTATATTATTTAAAGATATCTCAGAAGCAGATTTTATGGTAGATTTATACTCTACCTGTAATATGCCATTATATGAAGAGAACCTTATCCAATAGGCTTTATCATTGGATATAGTTAGTTTATAATTCTTATATTGTTTTGGTGTAGATAGATACTCTAATACATTTTTATCTTCATCAAGTATAACATAGACGCAAGGATATCCATACAAAGTATTAGCTGTAATAGAAAAAACATCACCTTGCTTAACCTTTATATAGTCTGTATAATATGAGTTTTCATCAGTGCTTAGTGTATTATCATTTGTTAGCCAACCACCCTTGATAACATCTATTGATTTTCCATATAGTGTGTCATAAATATCTGTTATAGTATTATTAACAACACTGTGTAAATAGTTATCATATCTTTTAGCGTTGATACTTTTAACGTACCAATCGCCAAATCCTATTCTTGTACTAATTCTACAAGAATATTCTTTTGGTAAAAGGAATGATACAATCTCTCCATTTTTTGCTGGAATATTTACACTAAAGTTGTAAATGCCTTCTTTATAAAAACACACATTATTATAAGACGTTGAAGGAGTAGATTTGAAAGATATAAATTCTGACCTATTATATATCTTAGAACTCCTTATATGTGGAGAAGTTACATATTTTTCTTCATATATAAGTTCACCATTAAAACCCAATACACCTTGTTCCCATTCATCCGTAATAGCGTCTCCTTCTGCAATAAGATTTGTGCACGATGTGATTTCATTCTTTAATGATAAGTCGCTGAGGTTTGTGCTAACGGCTTTCTGGCTCATTACCTTATCCTCAGCTTCGCCTGATTTTTGTGTGATATTCTCTGAATTGAATTTCTTAGCCAGTTCACCATTGACTCTAGACTGCTCAGTCTGCATTTGAGAAGTAACATCTTCCGAGTTTGCTTTCTTAGCAATCTCAGCATCATGCGACTTATTCTTTTTAGCAAGCTCATCAATAGCACCCTGTGCAGTGATTGAAGTCATGCCACTGGTCTCGTTGTTATAAGAGACAGCATTGGCAGTAGATGCTCCACCTGAGACGGCGATGTCTTTGATGGCATTCTCCAACTGATGGGTCTTTTCACCTATTTGTTGCAAATTTTCTTGGTCTCCTTCAAGAAACACTTGCTTAGCAGAGGCAATCTTACCCTTCTTGGTTTTGGCTAGAAGCTCGTCTGTTAAATTTATACTCATATTATATAATCCTTATACGTTTATGATATTACTAAATTCCATGTAGCTGCGGTGAGAGGATTGGCTGTTCGGTATGCCTTGAAACTGCCTAGATTATTTGTGATAGTCTGAGGAGCAGCAAGTGTTACGTCAAATCCTGCACTGGTTACACGGTTGATTGAGAGATAACTAGGTACTACAAGCCAGATGTAATCATTATCCTTGGTAGTGATACTAGGATTGAATGATACTCCTGCGGATGATACCCTGTTGAGTGTATTGAGGATTTCTGCGGTCATGGTGTCTGCTGGGTTTCCTCCAAAGTAGCATAGATAGCGAGTCTGTGATGTGTTCTTGCCAGTTCTGCCTTTCTTGGTTACTGCAAAATTGAAGATTTCTCTTGCTCCTTGTATAGGTGTTGTCAAAGAGCCGTTAGCAACTGGAGTGCTAGCGATAATGCCAATTTCCAAGTCCTCGTTAATTCTCTTTGATACTTCCAATGTATCAGGCACAAGGGGCTTGTTGTCGCTTGAAACAGAATAACGAACTTCTGTCTGCATAGTGTCTACATTCGGGATAATGGTGAATCCTAACGTGATAGGATAAACCGTATCGTTCAGCTTGGCTATGCTTACGTCAACATCCTGAATAGTCTCTATCAGATTTTGAGGAAGACCTGCTGCCGCCTGGAAGATTTGAAGCAGCTCCTTGTCGAACTTATCCTGTGTAACGGATTCTGGTGCTAACTTTGAATTAGTAACAGAACCTTCGGCAAGTTTTTCTGTTGTGACAGACTTGTCGTTGAAGTCGGCCGTCTTTATCAGCGGCACATTCGTTCCAAGCTTTTTATCTTGTCTAAATGTAGGCATATTTCATTTCTTTTGGTTCTGTAGAAGTGAATATTTGAATTTGGACGGTATCGGGAATAACCGAGATACGGAACTCGAAGGACTGGGTGTCCTTGTGGCGACGTATCGGGATGCGAGGGAAATTTCCCTTATCATCTGACTGACGGATAACCACCTTTCCTTTTTCCCTTAGCGTGATTCTTAGGAAAATATCACGGCGAAGAGTAAGGATTGGAGTTACCCATGCAAGTTCATTGGCATCGTATGTGGCTGTTACATTCTCCATATCGTCTTTATTTTGAGGTTTGATTTACGCCTAGCTGTTGCAGGGCGATGGTGTACATCTGGCTAGCCTTGGTATCATCGTAGGCTGAGAGGAGCAGAAAGGCGATATAATAGATGAAAGCATTCTTTAGTTTGTCCGGAATGGAAACATCTGTTGTGGAAGCGTCTGTGCTCACAGACTTAGGTACGCCAACATAGGTAATGACCGCCGTTGAAGTCTTGGGCTGCATGAGGATCTTGATTGGATTCTCTCGCATGATGGCAGCCTGTGGGCGATCAATGGTACCATTGGCGGTATCGTCGTACATCATAAGAGCTTCATCATCGGTGTCCTCTACTGGGGTGACTGCCTTATACCAAGAAGCGCCACGAATGCGGTTGATGGTAATAATCTCCATATTGGAAGGCATGGTGATAACACCGATGTTGTGATTAGAATCAAAATCGGACACCTGAATTGTGTCGGAAGTCGAGCCTATACTCTTGGAATCGGACAGGACAGGCGAAGATGCAGCAGTAATAGCTATCCAATGCAGCGCATCGTTTATCTTCGACTTGATGATGTTGTCCATATACAAATCATCCTTCTCATCGGTGATTTCCGATGTGTTGTTGGATTCCTCGTCTATGCACCAACGTACTGCCTTTATGATTTCCTCTATACTCATTTACACCTTATTATATATATTACTCCTTGCCGTAATCAGGGAAAATAATACCAGCCTTGTCTGCATGCTTCATGGCAGTTTCAAGGGTTCTGCAATCCTTGTCAAAACGGTTGTTTATGTAATTAATAACTTCTTCCGCTGTACGGATGCCTGCTACCTCCTCTTTCTGTGACTTTTTTGTAGTCTTCTTTGCCGGCTCATCTACGGTTGACTTTAATGCGGCATTCTTTTCCTCTTCAAGTTTAGCCTTTTCGCCAGGGTACTCTTCTTCCTCATGGTCGAGAATAATAGTATTGTTGGCAAAAAGCAAGCTAGACTCAAGAAGTTCCTGACAGTATCGGTTTCGCAACGTAAGTGAAGGATATTTGTTTATAATTACATTACCATTTGCGAAAGGATAGCGAACCTGATTACCCTGCTTACCTGAAAGCAGATAGCTAATGCTATTTTGATTTACTCGTGCTTTATATGTCTTAATCATATTTATTCTTTATAAATGGTGGGCAGAGCAAGATGCACCTGCCCACCGATGGTTTATAGTGATAATTTACTGCGCTGTATCCTGACCAGCATAGATAGCCCAAGCGGTGCCAGTGTAGTATAAAACTGTACCTGCCTCATACTTGACATCATCAGTAGAAGAATTATTACCCTTTAAGGTGTAGTTTTGCGTGAGCGCAACCTTCATACCCTTTGATGGATTCTTAGGAAGTTCCTTAGCAGAAATGATGGCATTAAGTGACTCTGTGGCAATCTTAGCAATCTTATCAGCAGGACCAACCAAGATTGAGTTGTAACCACGAAGTGCCACACTATCTGCCTCCTGATGAATCCAACGCTTAGCGTCACGAACCTCGCCACCTCCCTTAGACATATCATTGGTCTGCTCCTTCTTGCCAATCTTGACGTATCGGCGAGAAGCCTTAGGGTCAAAGATAACCATGAAGTCTGACATACCCAAGAGATCGAGAGTCTGAGTCCAAACAAAATCAATAGAGCCGAAGGTGTCTTTGAATCGCTTGAAGGTAAGGTCGAACTCGTTGTGATTAATGAAGTCGTTCTGATGGCTTCCCTCCAACTTGATATTCTCCAAACGTTCGATAGCATTCTTACCACAGAAGGCAAAACAACGATCATTCTCGGAGAATTCCGTGAACTGGAGTTTGGAAATAGCAATCAAATCGCCAAGCGTATAAGTATCACCGATGGAGTATGTGTTGGTGAGCTGATTGATGATACCCTCAGAGGTATAGACATCTTCAATCTGTCCGTCGCCGGTCTCTGCCTTGAAGCGAGACTTGCATCCAAGCAAATAAGTACGCTCTGCACGTAGGTTATACTTGATGATAGCATCGGTCTTTAAGTCGGCAACTGTAATAGGCTGCTCCTTCTTTACCTTCTCGTAGTCATCTGTAAATACGATGTTCAAGAGTTTCTTCTGAACATACACTTCTTTCTCGCGTGGCTGGAAGTTTTCTGGTGTAATGGTGAGCTGAGACTCAGAAGCTGCAGATGCACCAGCAAGGAACGTTGTTCCAACAGGGATTTCCGGGCAAGTCATGTTGTCAAGATTGTCTCTTGAGTCTCCACTAACCTTCGGCTTTCCGTTGACAGCCTGCATAACCGCTTTTTTACCGTTAGCCTCAATTACATAAAGCATCAGTGTACCCTCTGTCTTGGTCTGTGAGCCAGCAGCATAACCGGGAACACCAGAAGCAAAAACAGTAGTGCCTTTATAGAATGGGCGAATAGAACCAGAGAAGTTCGTTGAATTAATCTCGATGGTGTCAGCAGTTTCAATTTTCAGAATAGTCTGTCCATCAAGAGTTTCGCCACCAACACGCTGATGCGAGATTGACCAGTTCTTAATATTTACTGTTTTTGCCATACGGCGAACAATAGAAAGAAGCGGTGTCTTGAAAGGATAGAACTTAACTATCTCACTATCCCACTCCTTATCAAGCAGACCACCCTCACGAAGCTGTGTACTAGAAGCCTGGGAGCCTGTAAGGTCTTGACCATCTTTTTTTCCACCAGGGCTAAGTCTGTCGTTAACATTAGGGTCTACTGGCTCTTTTTGGGCAACAGTCTCTTTGTCTGCAGGATTTACTCCCTCGTTGCCAATCTGCGGCTCTACAAGGTCTGCCGTTGCCATTACGCCACCACCGGTAACTACGGCAAGAAGCATCAGAATCATCTTAAAGACGAACTGACCACTCATAAAATTCTTAAAACAATTTTTCTTCATTTTATACATATATTAATGGATTAATTACTTCTAATATCATCAAAGAAACTTTCACGTTTCTGTTTCTTTGCCGGTTTATTTCCTGCGCCAGAACTAGAAAGAGAAGGAGGAATACCTTCTGTGCTGGAAGAGCGAACCTTATTCTGAATCTTTTCGTTTCGGGCTTGCATAGCCGCCTCGTCACGGGCAGAGGAAATATCAGAATCGTAGTTGTTGGCATTGTGGAGCATCTTCCAAATATCATCTGAAATATCGCCACTCTCTACCTTGTCGTGAATCTCGTAAATCTGGGACCACATATCCTGCGCATCATCGGGATAGAGCTTCATCAGGCGTTCAAGCGACTTGCGCATGTTGGCAGTAACCTTCTCGGTAGCCTCGTTCTGTTCAGCCACGTCCTCGTTGTGCTTGGCGAGAATCTCAGCGAGTTTCTTGCCGCCTTCAGGATCGTCAAGCAACGTCTTCACGTCAATACCCAAGCGTGCCATCGCATCAAACGGATTGTCGTCCGGATTTTTCTCCATATCCATCGCCAGAGCAGCGAGCCACTTGTGCTTATCGAAAACCTTAGACAACGCCTTACCGCTCTCTTCGTACTGTCCGAGCAGATCAGCATCATCATTCATTGCCGCATAACGAGCTTCCTTGTCTTCGAAGTCGATGTCAGAATGGCGATTAGAGAAGCGCTTGGAGAAAGCTGTACGATTAGGACGCTCATCTACAGACGTTTCATCTGTAGCAGCCTCAGCAGGTGGAGCCTGTTGTGCGCCACCTTCCTCATTCATCTGTGCTAATTCTTCTTTTGTCATATCTCTATAATACTGTTTGAAACTTTTCGGCAAAAATGCAAATAATTTGAAGAAGTTTTGCCGTGCTCCAACCTTACGCTTGGTGGTTGGTTGGAACACGGCAAAGAAAGCCATGTTTTTGCCTATTTTTGCGCCTATAATTAATAATGTATAAGAAAATGGTAAAGGCAAGAATACTGACACTTAGCAAAGTGATGCCTCAACATAACAAGTATGACTCGGTTAAGGCTCGCAAGCGAAGACAAGAACACGGCAAGGATGAGGAGTTACTCAGCCGATGCAGAAATGCTTGGAATAACCTGAGCGGTGTGCGAGAAACGAGGGCGAGAACGATGCGCTACTGCATGGGCGACCAATGGAGCGACACCATCAGAGTATACCATCATGGTTACTGGGAGGAAATGACGGAACGCACCTATATGGAAAAGCGCAACCAGACACCTATGAGCAACAACATCATGGTGAGCATTCTGGAATCTATTGCCGGTCTTTATGCCAAGCAGGGAACGGAACCGGTCTGCTTTGCAAGAGACAGCGACTCCCGACAACTGAGCGACATGATGAGTGCCACGATGCAATGCAACTGGCAGACAACGTACATGCAAGATGTGCTGAACCACGCCATTAAAGACTACCTGATGGGCGGTCAGATGTTTGTCAGGGAGAGTTGGGAGGCGAAGGAACTGGAAATGCCCGATTCATGGACAGACGCGATGGAACCCGACCACATGTTTTTTGAATGCGGCAGCGACCCACGACACAATGACGTGAGTCTTATCGGTGTTCTGCATGACGTGAGCCGAGAAGACTTGTATCAGAAGTTTGCCAAACAGGAATATGGGCTTACAGAAGAAGATCTGAACGCCATCTTTGATATTTATCCTTCGGACGATAACAGCTACGGCTATGAGTTTAACGAAGAGAAAGCGTTGGAGAATCTCTGTTTCGACCACAGCAACAAGGGAAGACATTACTCCAGAGTGATTGAGGTATGGACCACGGAAACCAAGCCAAGACTGCAATGCTTTGACCCGATTGCTACCACAGGAACCGGTGCTTACTTCCGTATAGACTTGGATGATACTGCGATGATACAGAAGCTACGCAACGACAACATGAAGCGCAAGCAGCAGTATGACGAAATGGGTATAGCGGAAGAAGACAGAGCGTACATCACTAGCGAAGAGATTGCAGATAAGTACTGGTATTATACCTATATGGCACCAGACGGAACTATCCTCTGCCAGGGCGAAACTCCATACGACTATAAGAGCCATCCTTTCACGATGAAACTCTATCCGTATATCAACGGAGAGATTCATCCATTCCTGGCCAACATCATAGACCAGCAGCGATACATCAACCGACTGATTGTGATGAACGACATGGCCATCAGAAGCAGTTTCAAGGGATTCAAGATGATTCCTACAAATGTGCTTAACGGCAGAACACCAGAGCAGTTTATGGAAGAGGCGGTAGAGTATGACGGATGGATATTCTACAAACCATCGGTAAAGACACCGAATGTGAAACCGGAGATTATTACATCGAATGCCGTGAACATCGGTACGAATGAACTCTTGCAGATAGAGCTGAACCTAATTCGAGAGGTTACGAACGTGAGCGGTGCTTTGCAGGGTAAGACCCCATCGGCAGGAACTTCGGCAGCGAGATATGCACAGGAAAGCCAAAATGCAACCACGTCTCTGTATACCATCCTTGCCGACATGGACGTGTTTACGGAGAAGCTGGCAACCAAGAAGTGCATGACTATCCAACAATATTACGAAGACGGAAGAAGGGTTTACGACCGGAACTTCAATACGGTTTACAAGTACGACCGCCTTTCGGCAAGAGATATTCACTTCAAGATCAGCATCAAGAATGCAGCAGCTACAGCAGCCTTCAACACGATGCAGAACGATACGCTTGACAAGCTTCTTGAAATAGGCGGTATCAACATTATCCAGTATCTTCAGAACCTCGACGCACCATTTGCAGACAAGTTGCTTGCCAGCGTACAGGAGCAGCAGGCTCAGCTTGAACAGATGTATCAGCAGCAACAGGCAATGGCTCAGCAGCAAGGCGGCGGTCAGGTAGAAAACGGAATTGTGCAAGGTGCAGACCAGAATGCAGTAGCACAGGCACAGAGTGCATTAGGATATAACAGAGTAGCATAAGGTATGGAAGTACAGATAACTATAGAAATGGAGAAGGTGATGAGTGAGGTGAACAAACACTTCGCTCTCATCGGAAAACGCCTGAAAGACAAGAACGGAGATACGATGTTTGCCAAGACTACCCTATCTTCTTCGGAAGAGAAAGGTATCATGAAGCAGTATATCAACGCTGCGGCAGAAACATTTGTAGCAGAACTGGCACCACAAGTAACCTATTACAAGAACGGGGACGCGATGGTGATTAAGTTTGAAAACAGCAGATGGGCAGACGGAGAAGACAGTATTACCGTTCCGTTTGAAGGCAACTTCATGGGGTATGTGATAGCCTATGTATCGAATGCGGTATTGGGAATGACTGAGGCAGAGCTGGCACAGAAGTATGCTGCGGACATGGTGAACCATATAGCGGCGGCCATCAAGCTGATTTATCACAAGACCCCACCGGCAAGCAGCAACAAGAGTCTGGCAGACATGACAGGCGAAATAATCATTGACTAAAAAAGGAGAAGCTATGATCATAAAATTTCAAATTATCAAATCGGTAGTAATGGAGGCAGTAAAGTCGACAACCTACCTGAAAGCAAAGATAGATACTGCAGCAGACGAAAAAGCAGCGAAAGTAAGCTTTAACGAGGCTGCCGGCGATGATGAGGTTCACGAAAGAACGCTGAACCACGACTTTGATACAGCATTGGAAGTATTGAAGACCATCTTCGTAGACTATCTTGTGCCAACGCCTCAGACTATTGGCGACAACGCCATCTACTATGGAAGCGGAACGGATGATATAGTGGAGTTCACCCTATCAGTATCAAGACGTTATAACGGAACGCTGACCGACGCACTGGCAAGGCTGTCAGCAAGATACGTGGAGGACTACATGATATACCAGTGGTGGCTGAAAACAACAAACCTGAAACAAGCGGAGCCATACCAAGCTACACTTGCATCAGATGAGATTGCCATTAGGAAGTGCTTCGTGATGAGTGGTCCGATGGTCCCTACCGTTCCTTATCCAATCGAACTGACCGCAAAGGTGAATGGTGAGGGCGTTGAAGGCGAGATAACTCTAGAGAAGGGAGAGGAAGCTACCCTATCCTACTCGATCAATTATGGAGCGATTGATGATATTGAGGCAAGAAGCGAAGACCCAAGTATCATAGAGATACACCGATGCAGGGATAGGCGATCCTTTACTCTAGTTCCGGTAAATACCGGTTTCTGCAAGGTGAAGCTATGGTCAAGACATAGCGACAAACTG
>ENA-OPNV01000064-OPNV01000064.1-human-gut-metagenome-genome-assembly--contig:-NODE-64-length-70808-cov-30.835173_pt1 | contig 70808 bp, 78 predicted proteins | sample MGYA00241542_ERZ501781 | MGnify/ENA primary metagenome ERZ501781 (study PRJEB25962, sample SAMEA2042609) | human gut metagenome | biome: human gut; feature: human-associated habitat; material: faeces...
GGAACCGGGGGAACCGGGGGAACCGGGGGAACCGGGGGAACCGGGGGAACCGGGGGAACCGGGGGAACCGGGGAAGTTGTATGACACAATTATAACCCGCAGATAATGAGCGGGTAGGCTCCCCTCGGAAAGAAAACCACTTGACGCACCCGGCGGATGTGTTAAATTGCAATCATCCAACGGGGAACAACCCGGACAATGAGAACACTAATTAAATAGATAGGAGATTAAAGCAATGATTATCGATGTGATTTTAGACCGGCAAGAGGGCGCAATCGATTGTGCCCCTGAAACACATCTGCGTGCAATCTATGACTACGCAACAGAGGCAGGCATGACGGATGACGCCACCGCCGTTGCGGCGGAAAAGCTCGCAATCATCCGCAAGGTTGCCACCCGGTTGCGCCGGAAAATTAAGCATGAGCGTCTCGCAATTGTTCACGATAGACGCCTTGGCAATGTGAATTACCTTGAGGCAGTTGAAGCCCTGCCATGCGGGGAATTAGGTACAGAAGACCCTGAACCTACAGAGCTTCTTCTCTCTGTGACTTACGGCGCGGGCTTGCCAGCGGAAAAGGCTGAAGCGATTGAAGACGCCCTGCTTGCCGCCGTTAAAGCCCTGCCATTCCCGGCTGACGATATTTTCCGGGGAACCGGGGACGGCACACGGGAATATACTGCGCTCTTCACCATTTAAGAATCAGGCACTTATGATTGTGTCATACAACTCAAAAAACTAGTTGACAGAATGATAAAATCTGTTAAATTGAAAACATCAACGGGGGGGGCAACCCCCCGGACAACGAAAAGAAAACAACAAACAATAGATAGGAGATTAAAACAATGAACAATCAGATTAAATTAAATGACGGTGAAACTCTCACATGGGCAATCTACGAAAACGGTTCCGGCATTCTTTCCGTCGTCCTGTATGCGGAAACAATCACCAATGCCCGCCCTGTTGCGGCTCTTTTCGATGTTTTCCCCTGGGCGGTTGCCCATGTTCTGGAAGACCTTGACATGATTCACATGTGGGAAGGCGTCAACTTTGACCTCGCAGTTATCAACACGTTTCTCCAGTGGGAAGCAGGGAGACCGGTTGCGTATACCGCCGTCACCCCCGCCGGGGAAACGGAAACAATCATGGAACCTGAACGCATGGGGCGGTGCGCCCGCCGTGCGTTCAACATTCCTGACGACGCTGACTAACTTATGATTGTGTCATACAACTCAAAAAACTAGTTGACAGAATGATAAAATCTGTTAAATTGAAAACATCAACGGGGAACAACCCGGAACAATAAAAGAAACACTAACTAAAAGAAAGGAACCAGAACAATGAAGAATCAGATTATTGAATTGCCCGCCACCACATTCACGGGCCTTGCTAACCACTTCAAGGGTTTGCACCCGGAAGGAATCAAAGGTGCGGTAGACGTTCATTCTCCTGACTTTTATGAAGGGGCGAAACGGTTTGCCTACGTAGAAGGAGATAGTGACGGCGGGCGTGCCTAGTGCGTAGGCTTGTCAGCAGGGTTTAATTTCTGAAAAGTTACACCGCCCTAACATACTAACATACTAACAATAAAACAATAGAAAGAAATAAGACAATGAGCATATACGATGACCATGCCAAGAGATTCCTCAAAAATTGCGGAATCAGAATCACCGGAAAGTATAAGGGAAGATATGTTCCCTTGTGGGACAAAGAGCCTCATAGTACATGGGAAATTGTCTTACACCGGGAAAGTCCTCAAAAGGGCGAAAGGCAAGCAATCTTCATCACGTTCTACCAGTCACACGCAGATAAGTACAAGACGCCAACCGCCTATGACGTCCTTGCCTGTCTGTGTAAATCCGATTGTGGCTCATATCAAGACTTTTGCATAGAAATGGGATTGCCCAGATATGACGAGGAAAAGGGCGACTATGACATGAAATCCTTTAGCATGTACACGGGCGCATGTCACGAGTATGCGGAACTTAAAACCTTCTTCACCCGGCCGGGTGAATGGGAAGAGCTGGAAGAGATTTACTAATCCCACCCCCCTTGAAAAGTTACACCGCCCTATAAAATCAAAAATCAAAAAACAACAATAGAAAGAAATAAGACCATGAATGAAGACGAAAAGAAAACGGCAATCAATACTTTAGCCACTCATATCCGGGAAACACGCCCCTATCTATTCCAGCTATCTGCCAGACACGATGAAGAGCTAGGGTTAATCGCCGCACTAGCGGAAGCAACCGGAAGCAAGGTAAGCTTGCTTGTCAGGTGCCGGGAATCCGGGGAAATGCGGACAATCAGCATTGCGGACTACCGCCCCCATGAAATGGTAGTCAGCCGTGCCATTATTTCAGACCCCTTATGTCTAGCCCTTGAAGAAGCAGGCGCAAGGATTGTGTATGGCCATTAAGCCCCCCTGAAAAGTTACACCGCCCTAAAAAAGTAGTTGACAAGATAATAAAATCCGATAAACTAAAATCAGCAAGCGGGACAAGCCCCCGCATAACCTCAAACCATTAGAAAGAAATAACTTATGAAAGAAATACTAAAATTAGACTATGACGAAATGGACGTATCAGACCCTGACAAGATGACAATCTTGCCCCATAACTGGAAGGAAGATACCGCCCTCATGCTTACCGTTACGGATAGGGTATGCAAGGGAATCGAAAAAGCAAGGAAGCTACTTGCCGCCCTGCCAAGGGGTAGCGAGATTAAAATCAGGCTGGATTCTTGGTGCATTCTGGGAGAACTTAAAGGATATACGCCGGAACAAGGGTACATTGTGATAAGACAGTTTGAAACTGACTTTGTACTTGCCCTTTCTGATTCCCCGGAAACTATTTCTTGGCCGCTCTAATTTATCATACAACTGAAAACCTAAACAACACTATATCATGAACACTCAAATTGAACTGAAAGACAACGAAATCCCGGCATGGGCATTCTACGAAAACGGCGAGGGCCTTCTGTCCCTTATCTTTTTCGCAACATCCCCCTCGCATGCACGCCCCATTGCCGCCCTGCTTAACATATATCCCTGGGATACCCTGCCGGAATTAGATGATTCTGACATAGTACGATTGTGGAAGGCGGTGAATGAGAATGAGTTAGGGGCTTGGTGTACCTACGACCCGGCGGAAATTAACCGGTATCTGGAACAACGGTTCTGCCAGTCAGTAGCTAAAGCTTCTATACTTACGCCGCTTCCCATTGAATAACTACGCCGCCCTATAAAATCAAACTAACAATAAAACAATAGAAAGCAACCATATTATGAACGAAAACGAAAAAACTAATGAGTTCTTGAATGATTACGACCTTCAATTTACGGCTCGCTTCAAAGATTATTGTGTTCCCTTGCGGGAAAATGCCACCGAGAAAATGCTAGCATGGAAATGCACCTTTACCCGGTTAGCTCCAAATCCGAGGGAACAAAAAACGTTTTCAGTCACGGTGTACAATTCCGCCCACAAGGGCGCAAAGCCAACCCCTTATGACGTTCTCGCTAACTTGATAAAGGGAGACGTAGGAACCTTCGATGATTTTTGCATTATGTTTGGATACGATAAGTATGATGAAACAGGGAAGATAAATCAGACGGCCAAACGGGTTTACAACTGTTATGTGAAAGAGTACAAGAGAGTTTTGGCTTTCTTCACCCGCCCGGATGAAATGTATCGCCTTTACGATATTTATTGAATAACTACGCCGCCCTATAAAATCAAACTAACAATAGAAAGCAACCATATTATGAAGACTACAACTAAACCAGAAGTACTTAAAGTATCAGACTATGCCCTTATCCATGACATTCCCACCTATGCCCTCAATTACTTGGCGTGCGGGGAAGATGAAAGCCTCGCCCCTGATGACATTGAAAACATTGAAGAGTGGGAAAAAGACTACTATCTTGCTTTCCTAGTTGAAGGCCAGCAGGTTGCCCTTCATTCTGCCACTCCGGCTTTCGGTTCACCCTGCCCTTGTGTAAAATACTATGTCCTGCCTCGCTTTATGGGTGCCGTCCTATCATGGATAAATCCGGGTTGCCGGATGACTAACTGCTACCTTGAACTTAGGCTTACAGACGGTGGCCGGGTAAAGGTGTATCTGAAAGGAAATCAAACCCTACGCAGTACTATCCGCAATCTGATAGCCTTGGTAGAAACGGGACATACTTTCACCGATATGAACGGGCACAATGTATCCCGTCCCCGTGATATCGTTAATTTCTGGGTTCGGACGATGCACGGCCAAACGCTAGCAACTGGAAGAATATAAACCACTTGCGGCTTGTTCCGGGGAATCAAAATTGTTCCACATGGAACATTTAAGCCCCGGAATCCCCGGAACCCGTCAAATAACTCTAACCACATAGAAAGATAAAGTAGAAAGACAAAGGAATAATTCCCGCCCCCGGAATGCGGGGGATATCGGGTGAAACGGGTTCCGGGGATTCCAGGGTTTAAATCGCAGAACCAATCATAAATTACAGACCATGAAAGACATATCCGAATTACATATCAGAAAGGAAATAAAAGTAGAAGGTAATGGCAAAGTACACCTAACCATTGAAAGCTTTAATTCCTTGCACCGAAAAGAGTATACTCTTTCCCCCGCCGTGTGGGCGGCTTCGGAAGTACTACAGGACAAGCTTGCCAAGCCGGGAAGCATGTACCTGAAAGATACGTTTTCTATCTATCGGGTTGGTGCTTATGACGTTATGATAATTTCATCCGTGGATGAATCCCCGTATTTAACCCTTGAAAGATTATCGCTAGCGGAAAAGATAGCATGGTTCCCTTTCGGCATTGAAAACGTCCAACAGGTGGGAGATACCCGGCATTCTAATTTTCAGCATGTATCTTATCTGCGTATCATTCAATGAATATGGAACCCGTTAAAGCTGAATAACTACGCCGCCCTACAAAAAGTATTTGACAAGATAAGAAAATCTGCTAAACTGAAATCATCTAGCGGGGGACAAACCCCGCAACAATAAACCAAACAACAATAAACCGATAGAAAGAATAATACTATGAATACTACAATCACAATCCCCACCACTGTCACCGCCATTGATGCCCTTATTGAACGGGCAAATGCCGCTATCGATGCCGCCGTAGCTGAAACACGGGATGACCTCATGGAGAATAATCAGAATGACTATGTCATCTCGGTGCGCAACATGGGGCATAACCTGAAACAGGTCGTCCGAGATAATGCCGCTCACGGTCTGGCCGCCCTTATTACTCACCGCATGCTGGCACTAGTGGCCGAACGCCTCCCCCGGTTTGCAGGTAAGGTCTATAACGTCCGAGTAGACCGGATGCTGGAAGACTGTCTGGCCACCGCAATTACACAAAGTGTTGAGGCGGACATTAAAATCCACGCTTACATAAATTGGAGCCGCTATACGTGGCCGCAAGTGGTGTTTCATCATATCCTCCCCGGCATGTTTGATTCCGTGAATATTTCCTTTAAGTTTGACGTCAATGAGCTGACGCAAAAGCAGAAGCGAATTGTCACCGGAAGGGACATGGAGAAATTCATTGAAGGAATCTTCAATGATATGGTTCGCCTTGATACCAAGCTCCGGGAGATTGAGGAATCAAATACCCGCCTTTGCGATTCCGACTACGTGTGCGCCTATTTTGCACAAGCCGTTAAAGTGGAAGAACAAGTGAAGAGATTGAAGCAAGACCTTGAAAGCCTGACTGGTGTACAATACTCTCGCTTCGACTATAACCACACAACCGTTTCTACCCTTCCCTCCTACAGGGCATGACCTAAACCCCGCCCCAGCTACCCTATTTATTAGAACCCTCAAATAACTCTAACCAAATAACAAAACACCATGAGAACCTACATTGAAAAATTAGGCAAGGAATACATTGAAGGCAGAAAGAAAGTGGCAAGTCTCCCTTGCGAACCGGATTAGACGGAAGGCGTTTGCGCTCTATGTCATGGCAGGGCAACCGACTTTTCTCCTATCAAACGCACGTTGCCACCCTTGACCGTCGAGGCAAAGTACTGTATGTTACAACCAAAGAATATTCACAAACTACTACCCGGCAAATGAGGGATATTGAACGGCTCGCAAGTTGCAATGGCTTCCATATCGTACCTACCGAACAAGTTGAAGCCTATGCACATATCCTTGAAGGATTGTATCATACATACTAAAAATTATTTCTTCCTATTAGAACCAACAAAGAACACTACAAAATTATGACTGCATTTGACATTGATATTACAGGCAGGAAACGTGATGAACTTTCCCGCACGGAATGGCTTAAGCTCACAAATCGAATCAATAAACTTCAACCTGCAATCTTTTCTTTTAAGGCAGGTGTAATATCCCATAGGATAGACAGGTCTTCCGAATGGAATGGAGAAGGAACGGCATATGTTAAGCCGTACATGCGGCCCTACGCAATCGAACTGGAACGCACACACAATGGCGCGTGCATTGTCCGGCTCCACAAGTTGAAGTGGAATGGCACGGTGTGGAAACTTGCGGAAACGGCGGCTCTGACTGTAGGGGATGCCATAGAACTGGCAAAGCACTTTACTGCGGTGGTGAATCAGAACTGGCAGGAAGTGGGACTGCGTATTGCGCAGGAAGCGGGGGCGGTGGACTTCATGGTTGATGGTAGCCTCACCTATATGCGCTTCCGATTCCTCACACCCGATAAGGAATCTATGAACAATATCAATTCCATAAAGGTTCGCAAGCTGGCAGAACGTTTCTTCCTCCCCTGCATGGTGAAGTTTACGAGCAACAAATGGAACGACGATTTGAATCTGGAAACCGTGAAGCTCGTACTCCGTTGAACCTTTAGAACTCTCACATAGCTCTATAGTATGACACCCGAAAAAGAATCTAACGTCGTCATCCTCCGCAAGCAATGTCTCCACCACATCGGGCGAGCCGACAGGCTTCATACCCTGTGGAGCCTCGTGGAGCACCTGCATTCGGTAGTGGGCATTGTTGCCCTCGTAAGCGCACTGGTTTGTTTAGGTTATCTCCTTGCCACTGGTGAACTTCTCATATCGTACCTTACATGGTGCGTCATCATCACAGGCTGGTTTGTCTTCCAGCTATTGGTAGAGTGGGGCATTGACATCATACGCCGACGCCTAGAGCGGCACCAGCTGGAGGCAAATCGCCTCGCCCGTTGCCTTGAAGACATGGGATTCACTCGCCCCCTCTTCTAATTAGAAACCCCACATAACTCTAGAAATTATCATGGAGAATTTTGACTTAATACTTAGCCAAGCAGAAACCATAACGGGAAGGAAGCCGTACCCTGATAAGCCGGAAGAGCAGGACCCCCTTGCAGTCAGCTTCAAAATATCTAATCAGAAAAAGCGGATGCTATTCTGTCTTCAACAAACAATATCCTCAAAGACTAATGAAAACATCTTCCCAGTACGAACCTATAGGTTGCCCTATTCTATGGTTGTCAAGGATATATTCATTTATCTGTGCGGGTACGTCCCAGATAGCGTGACCTTCGTAATCTCTCGTGACGGCATCTTCCTTTACCTTGAATCCAGTGAAGATGGGTATCCAACTATTCGCTGGAAACTGGACATCTAGAAACCACAAAGCACTCTACAAAAACAAAACGAATATGAAACCTCTCGCACTCGCTCAACAAATCATGCTCCTTCATTCTTGGACTAGAAATAATGAGGGAAGCACCGGGGAACTTTGGGATACTATTATGCTTCCCTCCAAGACTAAATCTGAACTCTATATACCCCGGTATCCGGAGGATAATATTCTCCAATCTGTACGGACTAAGTTCCTGATTGAAGCCTTCGGAATTGGCGAGGTAATCCTGACAGATACCCACTTCATCCTCCGCACCCTTTATGACCCGAAGGCGTATGGGGACCACACGGTACGCATCCTCCGGCTTGACTACCGTAAGGTGAAGCGAGGCAAGGATTGCACGTATGCCACCGAAATTTATTTCGCAGGACATCACGCCGTTCGATATAGCGAAACCCTTTACGACGCTATGTTTAAGGCCCGCCCCTCGCTAGTCCTCGCTACCAAGATGGGCTTCCCCTTAGCAGTCGAAGGTGCTCCGATTTTGACGATGGCTCCCGACGACATGCGGCTGAACATGGGGACCCTGACCAATGAGGAAATCCTCTCACTCCACAAAGGTTCCTTCCAATGCAATTTGAGAGTTTAACCCAACAATTTCTTGCACTCCTTCGGGTTTCCCGTTTAACTCGGGAGATAATGGAGGAACAGAAAAAAGACTACGAACGAAATCCAAAAAGCTACAACCACTACTATCAAGAATATGTTAGAACCCAAAGACTATCAAAGATATATCGACGAAGACATCAACCCCGGTGACTACATTGTCAGAGAACTGGGTGGAGAGTATTACGTGGGGAGGGTAGTCGAGCTTTCCCCCGAACTTCTACAGATACAAAGTCTTAAATGCTTTCCCTCTGGGTGAGGGGGTTGTCCGTCATGAAGAAGCAATCAAATGTTACCCTACACCTCTTCGGAAGTTTAAGGAGGGGGACGAGGTAATTTGTAGAGAACATATAGGTAAATGGACTGTAATGGAGGACGAGAAGGATTCCGTTCTTGTCGGTATTAAGGATAAACGTACAGGAACTATCAAAGCAGTAACCCCTGCCTCCCTTCTTCTCATCAGGCCAATCGACCTGCATTATCGGTTCAGAGTTATCGACGGAGCTATTTGGGACTTCAAGAAGAATCGGTCCTTACGTGTCAACCCTTCATGTGAGGGAACAACCGAAATGGAACGTCTCTGCAATCTTCTGAATGAATTAGACAGAAACGAAGAAACTTCTCTTGACAAGTAATAAAACCCAGATACTATTATCCGAACATGAACACCACAAAACCAAACGAATTGAGCCTTGATAATATTCAGGAAGAGGTAGCCCGCATTCTCGTCGAACCAAAGTCTATCATGTTGAAGGAAAGACTGCAACGGGAGTGGGATGCAGTCCCTGCCTTCAACCTGCCCATCGACGCGCCTGCGGATGCGGTTGCCGAGAAAGCTCTTGAACTGGGGGACTACGCCTCCAACATCTTTGATATTGAACCCCCGCCGCTGGCGGGAGTTCAGTTCATCATGGCAGAAGTCGCCGAGAACCTCGTCACTGTGAAGGAATACATTGCCTTTATGCAGGAGCTTGAGAACCCCGGCAAGGCGTGCAATATCTTTACAGATTCCCACGTCATGATTAAGGCACTCGTCCTCTTCATGGCCATTCACCTCTTGGTAGCGTATGCCAGTCAGAACGACCCGGACCGCATTGATGAAGAGAAGGGAGGCATCTCCGCATTCCGTCTCTTCTCCGTGGCGAGCAACGTAATTTCCATGAACCTGATGGAACAGTCTACTCTTACCTTCGTAGATAAGTCGGAGCTTGCCGAGAAGGAAGCTAACGCCCGTAAAATTATTCTGCCCCACGAAGCATAAAGCAATGGAAACGACTAGCGAACAGGAAGATTATCGTACAATTGCCCGTGCCCTGCTTGAACGTGTATGCCATCGCGCATGTCGGCAAGCAGAGATATATAAGGCAGAACCAACAAAGAAGGAGTACCTTCACATGATAATGATTTTACTTCGGGTTCCTTACCCGGAAACATGTCAAAAAACAGTAGAGAAAGAGCTTGACAGAATCATTAGCGAAGGTATCATACACGTCAGAAAGGAAGACGACAATGGAAATAGGTAATCCTAAAAACATGAGCGTGATGGAGTTGGAAGAAGTGATTGCTATCTTCAATAGCTCCTACTACAAAGAGGGGAAAACCCTCCTCCCTGACACGGTTTACGATACTCTGGTTGAAGAACTGCGTTCCCGTTCCCCGGAATCCAAGGAACTCAATAGTCTTGGAGACGACGTACAACGTGGAGCCAAGACCTTCCGGCATCCCAATCCCGTCCTGTCTCTCGCCAAGATTCATGAGGGCAAGGATGGAATTGGTATGGACCAGCTTCGAGGCTGGGTTGCGGGAAGGGATGTCGTGGTTGAACCGAAGTATGACGGCCTTACCCTCGTTCTGTACATTGAGAACGGGCGGCTCGTCAAGGCCGTTACCCGTGGCAACGGAACCGAGGGGGAAGTAATCCCCCTTGATAAGGTTCTCTATATGGTGCCTCCCAGCTACGGGGACTACACGGGAGCTATCCGTGGGGAAGTGGTTGTGGCTAAGAGCAACGAAGGGCAGGTGGAAAGCATGGGGTACTCCAACCTCCGCGCCTGTGCCGTTGGTCAACTCCGCAACAATAAGCTCAAGTGGTCTGACTGGCTCATTACCTTCATCCCGTTCGATGCAAGTCCCTTCCCGGAGGGTGTTGAATCCCGCATGGAACTGCATGGGTGGCTGATGGAAATGTTTGACCTCGTAACTCTCCCCAACGTCTGGCCGGAAGGCGAAGCCCTGACGGATGAATATATCCGTGGCATGGTTCAGTACCTGCGGGAAGACAATGCCTATCCCACTGATGGTATTGTGTTTAAGTTGAACCAGAAGAATGCTATTGCCGCGGCGGGAGAGGCTACCGCCCATCACCCGAAGGATGCCGTTGCCTTTAAGTTCAACCCGCAGGGAGTTGAAACCACCCTTCGCGATGTCATTTGGCAAGTAGGAAGGACAGGGGCATTAACTCCGGTTGCTGTCTTCGATACGGTGAAGATTGGTGGAACCAACGTTTCCCGTGCCACCCTCTCCAACGTGGCTAATGCGGCCTCCTTCCACATTGGTGATACCGTGGAGGTGATTAAGGCAGGGGAGATTATTCCGTACGTTCGTAGGGTCCGCGGCTGTGGCAATACGGTTTCCGTTGTCCCTCTGACCTGTCCCTGTTGCGGCTCCACGTTATCCTCTAGTGACCTCAACATCTTCTGTACCAATCCGTTGTGCAGGGATAAGGTAGCGGCCAAGCTGGAATACGCATGCGGTAAGAACGCACTGGACATCGATGGCATGGGACTTGTATTCTCACGTATGATTGCAGACAAACTGCTCGCCGGGGAGAATGATGTAGAGCCTCCGACCGCAGAAACTGCTTACCTCCACCACCCGTTCCTGCTTCTCATGTCCGGCACGATGGACAATCTCATCAACGGAATCCCCGGAACCCAAGGGTACAGAGGATTCCTTGAAATCGTGGAGGAACGGAAGCACCATGCAACCCTTGCGCAATGGATTACTGCAATGGAGATTCCCCACGTCGGTTGCACCCGTGCGGAAAGTCTCTCCTATGCTTACCCCAATCTCTACGCTTTCCTCACTCTCTTCCCCGAAGATTTAAGGAACAAGCGTCATGCGGAGTTCGGCCCCCTGATGACCGAGGCAATTCTGAATTACATGGAGACCGTGCCAACGTGGAACGAGATGACGGCAATGGTTATGACAGGAGATATTCCCAATGCCGAGGGCAATGTTCCCAAGAGCACCGCGTTGCGGGGAGTAAACTTCGTCATCACGGGAACCCTGTCCCAGCCTCGCCATGTATATAACCTGCTCGTTAAAGACATGGGAGGCACGGTCAAGGAGAACGTGTCGAGGAAGACCAACTACCTAGTCGTCGGTAAGGAACCGGGGGAGCACAAGCAAAAGATTGCGAGGCTCCATAAGATTCCTTCAATTACAGAAGAAGAATTTATGCAAATGATTAACCCTTCAATTACAAATGAAGAAAATTCCTAACGAATTTACACGCAACCCCTTCGTATGTCGGCTCATCTTTCGTGAAGCTAGTGTAGCTATATATGAGCTAACTCATAAAGGAAGCGGGAAGGTAAACAATTATGAGGTTGTCATCATCCGTCAGCACAAAGCGGACAATGAATTCATCAAGGTTAAAGCTGGAGATGAATACCTCCCCAGCACCAGTGAATGGGGCCAGTATGGATGGACATTCCCCACTCTTGAACTCGCAAACTACAAAGCCAAGCATTTAATTCATGAACGTTCTATGGATAAATCAGGAAGTCACACTTCCGCTAACTAAATCAGTAATAGATAAACAGGTTGAGGCCGCAGAGATAATGGGACGTATCTGCTATAAAAGCGAACCGAAGGGTGACCCCATTGCGTTTCTCTCCCGTATCATTAACCGCGGACATGAAAGTGTCATCGAGCACATCAACATCCCAGCAGTCCTTTCGACGGATAGAGCGGTGACACATCAGTTGGTGCGACACAGGCATGCCGTTTTTTCCCAAGAAAGCCAGAGGTTCGTCAACTACTCCCGGAAGGGAATCATTTGCTTCACCCGTCCGCAGTTCTTTAACGACGAGAAGGTTGACCCGAAGACCATTGAAGAGTTTAAGGATACCTGCCAGAACCTTGCGGAGAAGTACGTGGAACTTGTCCAAGGGGGACTGCCTCCCGAAGAGGCGCGGGGATTGCTTCCGAACTGCACGGCTACGGTGATTGGCGTAACTGCTAACCTCCGCGAGTGGAGGCACATCTTCCGTATGCGACTAGACGGTGCGGCCCAGCCGCAAATCCGTGCGCTCCTTCTGGCCCTCCGGCAAAGGATGGAATTGAAGTACGACCTCGCATGGGCGTTCAAGGACATCCCAGTTGATACTAACCGACTTCATTCCGTTCCAGAACTATGAGCCGTATCAGTCTCAAGAAGTATCGGGAACAGATGGCGGCCAACATGAAACACCCTCATGGGAAGCGTCGAAGAGGGAAGTTCAAGTGCAAGAAATATGGAGACAAATTTTACTGGTATCGAGATAGCCCCGCGGAGCAAAAGAAGTTCTTGATGGAGACAAAAGCTAACAAGCTTCGGTCTCGCATCATGCCTGAACATAAGCAACTTGTCCATGCTTCTCTCCGGTCGAAGAAACAACTGACCGAGAAACAACTAACCTATGGTCGCATTCTCGCGTCCAGTAAAATATCCACAGGTGCAGTCGGAGAACTTACCGTAGATGAAGCTCCCGGCTGGATTAAGAGGGACAACACCTTTCGATTCCAGATTAAATTTCATGGCTATTTCATCAGAGGTAAAGTCCCCGTGGCTCTTGTTGGAAGTTCCTCTGCGGCTCTGGAAATATGCAGGAAGGCGCACAAGTTCGCACGGAGAATTACAAGGGAGTGGACAGTCAAAGCAGGATGTTTAACTCCACCCTCTCCCCACCTCTTCATCATAGCTAAGATGTCTATTCGCAAATATATCAACAGACAAATTTACAAGTACCTCACCAAATAGTATGCACGCACACGAAGCAATCAACGCAATCGTTTCAACCAAGGTAAACTCACAGGCTTTTCCCGACCTGCCGGAAGGAAAGGAATCCATGAACGATGCCGTCAACCACCCGAAGCATTACACCTCCCACCCCAGCGGAATCGAGACCATAGAAATTACTGGCAAGCTTCCCTTCGCATTAGGGAACGCCGTCAAGTATTTGATGCGGTCACAGTACAAGAAGGACCGTATTGAAGACCTCAAGAAAGCACGGTGGTATTTGGAGTACCACGCTAAGCACTGGTCCAAGGTGTTCGAAACGTTTGACCTTTACCTTATCCTTGGACAGTTCAGGCGTACAGTCATGAGCCATAGCTACCAACGTAGTCCCGAAGATTCCATTCTGGTACGGCTCTTCTATATCTGGGCGCATGATAAGTTGGTTGAGGTAAACCCCGCATCGGAATTGCAACGATGTATCGGCGAGATTACCCAGCTGATAGAATCTCTTGAAGCTCGACAGAAGTAATACAAAAACCCCGGAAGATATTTCCTTCCGGGGTTTTCGCTTAGAACCCAAACAACTTACAGTCCAAACAGAATGATGTCGTTGCGGGTTCTTTATACCATGCAGTACCTATGATGTCAATACCTAACTGACAGGAACTTCGTTTTTCTCAATGCTCGCCATCAGTTCGGCGAGCTTTTTCTTTTTGGTTTCGAGTTGTTGTTCGAGCCTCTCTATCTCTTTGACGTAATCATGACACGCATGCTTGGCCGCGTCCTCATAGGTGAGGAAGACAGTGTGGTTGAGATAGCCGTTTTCTATGGTTCTGAATCGGTGGTTGATGTATTCGATTCTGACACGAGAAACGAAACATTCGAAGGCGACATCAGATACTTCAACGGCTCTCACTGTGGGCATGCCACCGCAATGTACGTTAATGTACACCGTGCATCCCTTATAAAGGGGGAGCTTGTTAGCTTCTTCTGCTGTGAATATTGAGTTCATACAGTGGAAAGTATGTATCAACTTGAAATAATGTCAAGGACTATTTTAGCCAGCAGTCAGATTCAATATCGAAGTGGGCCTTTACTGATAGGTCGCAACCGCATAAGGTACAATAGAGAGGGGCCGCCCCATTAGTCAGGTCCGCAAGCCCGGAAATTTTTTCCTTGAGGAATTTGCGGCCAGCTCCTTCGGCACCGCAGGTAGCGCACCCCTGCTTCTCTAAATCCGGAGGAGGCGTAGAGGTAGCATAAGGACAGGAGGCGCAGATAGCATAGCGGCGGCGAGCTTCTGCCTCATCTACAAACCTGTGACCCCGTCGATACCAGAGAACCATAGTACCGAAGAAGGCCAGTATCTTCTTGGCACTCATGGGTTCATACTCTCTCCATTCAATTCCCTTATCCCCGCAGGTGGCACAGTACTGGGGAGGGAGAGAGGCGCAAAGCTCTGAATCGAAAAGGTCAGCTAGAAACGGCTCTCCGTTATTCATGAAGAGACGGGCAACCGCACGGCGTAGTTGTTCCAGTGTAGCCGCGGAAACCTTGGTTCCCTTGAGCCTGACACTCATGGATTCAGGGACAATAAACTTCCAGCCTCCCGGAGGGGTAGCCATAACATGATTGGGTAGAGGTCTATATAATTTACTACGGTTCATTAGAGTTAATTTTATAGTTACCGCTTCAACGATTCGCTACACTAGAAAGAGAGTATCTCCTTTTTGCGGAACTCGAATCTCTACGGTCGTTGGCTTTGATGCCTGTTTCCCACTCTCTGCGGGTACAGAAGTTATTGATATTGATTGCGGCGTTCAAGTCTCTATCAAGGGTGAAGCCACATTCTGGACATGTGAATGTCCTCTTGTTTAGGTTCTTCATCTCCTTATTCCGCGCACCGCAGTGCGAGCAAAGTTGGGATGAAGGATAAAACCGAGAGACCAGTTGAAGGGAACGTCCATACCATTCGCACTTGTATGATAATTGTCGCTTAATCTCAAAGAAACTAGCGTGCGCGATACTTGCGGCAAGGCAATGGTTCTTCATCATCCCCTTCGTATTGAGGTCTTCCATTCTTATTACTTGGTTCTCGCTAACAAGAGTGGAGGTGGTTTTATTTATGAAGTCGTTTCTCTGGTTGGAAATTTTACGGTAAAGGTTGCGCAGACGTTTGCGAGCCTTAAGCCTTCTCCGTGAATCCTTCTTCCGACGAGATACAATTCGTTGTGCTCGTTTCAATCTGCGTTCCAATCTATGATTCCGTTTAAGGTGAAAGGTTGTACCGTGCGAGGTAGTAACCGCAGTTTTTACTCCGAGGTCAATACCTACGGATTCATGGAGAGGTTCGGGAAGTTCCTTCGGTTCTCCTTCAAGCAATACAGAACAATAGAAATAATCTCCGTCTGTGCTAATCGTTGCGCGTTTATACTCCACCTCCGGCAGGTAGTTCCTGTTGTAGAATTTAACAGAGCCTATCTTTGGAAGCAGAATGTGGTTACTGTCTTTGAGCCGAGGCAGAGCTTTACCATTCTTGGTAGAATACGATTGCCTACTATCTCTCTTGCTTTTGAACTTCGGGTACTTAGAAACTCCTGTGAAGCATCTCTTAAATGCCTCATTGAGGTTCGCCAAGGAGTAGTTTATTGCATGAGAATCAACATCTTTTAACCAAGCATATTGCTCATCTGTATTCTTTAATCGATTAAGCTCTTTGCACAAGTCATAGGAGGTAGGACGTTTAGCTCTATCTTTCTTTTCCTTATCTTTGTTCTCTTCCCAATGTTTGATAAGTTGTTCTAGTCCCCAGTTATAGATAAACCGAGCCGCACCAAAATTCTTACGAAAGAACTCGGCTTGCGCTTTAATAGGTTTGAGTTTTACTTTGCGGGACTGGAACATAATAAAGGTGTGAGAGGATTATACCTCCCACACCTTATGGTTGTCAAGGATATAAACAGAGGACTACTGCTTCATCCGATTATGAATTTCCTCCACACTCAATGCCCCATCAATCTGAATGCTACCCTTCCTCATGAGGTTGATAATGAGTTTCTTCTGCTCTTCGATTAGGCGTTTGCCCTCATCCGTGGTATTAGACTTCTGCAATTCGCGGTTGAGCTTCGCGATAGCCTCACGTCCTGCTTGCGGGCTAATGATGTAAGGCATGATGCCTTTCATGGCCGCGCCGTAGGTCTTGGCACTCATACCGGAAGTCTCAATCGCGGAAGCCAGAACTTCCTTCCGCAGAGCGGGGTCAAGCATGTTTGTAATTTCCGTAACAAACCGGACACTATTGACTAGCTTGGTGAAATTCTTCACGGCATCCGCGGTCTCCAAGGCTTCCATAGATTCCACATCCACTCCGGATTCCATTCTCTTGTAGAAGTCCGGACGAAGGACGCTCATTCGCTTCGACTTAGTGACTGCCGCGTTGGCATTCTTTAACCCGGCGGCAAGGGCTTCGGTCAAATCCTTCGGACGACGGAGGCCCGCACCCAAGGACTGTAACCCGTATGCCGCGGCACTCATGTCAGGTGTATCGCTAAACAATTGTTTACCTGACTTGACTGCCCAGCCGTAGAAGGGAATCTTTTTATTGGCAACCGTCGCGAATCGTTCAAGGACTTGCCATGTATGTCCACTGCCGAACGAGGGGTTCAGCCCTGCGGCCAACAGGATTGCGTTGCCGACTGCCGGGAGAACGTTGACGCTTTCATCACCGGAGAGGCTATGCTTGTAATTGAAGTCTTCCTCATTAAACAATTCAGAAGCGGCATTCAGAAGGAGGGATTCTTCAAGCACCGTATTTTCCAGCAGGTTTTTCAGTTCGGCAACCTTGTTCATCCCCCACTTGTCCACATCCATATCCATGAAGAGGCTGGGCAGGGTTTTGGCTAACACCCTGATGGTCTTGAACGGGTTCATGTATTCAAGGTTCAAATACTCGAACTCATGTCGCTTCATATCTATGATGCCAATCAAGTCCCCGAACTTATCATAGTCAGGAATTAGCCCACTATCTGCCAGCTTCCTCATGACTTCCGCGTCGTCAATGATTTTACGGTCATCGTCATCTCCCAAGACACTGGCGATAATCTGTCGGGCAACCCAGGAAGAGACCGCAGAGGTTGCAGAAATAGTTACTAAGGAACCCGCGGTACGAAGGATAGCGCGTCCCAAGAGGTAAGCCCCCTCCTTCTTCATGCCGTTATTGATAGCCCACACACCGTCTACCCCTTCACCTATGGCGTGGCCAAGGTTGTAGGCTACAGACTGGAAGGTATGGTACTGGAACATGAAGAACGGAGCCACAACTATATTCAGGGTTTTCACCCACGAAGGAGTACGCGAACCCGTGGGGAGCAAGCTCTTCACCATGTGGGCAGTATACCTGTCCACATAAGCATCCCAACTCTGGGTAGTCTGGCTCGCGTCAATGAGTATCTGGTCCCGCGCATTGGGGTTGGCCTTGCCCTTCGCCCGCGCCAGTTGTACCTTTAATTGGGTATCGGCAATCGCTCTCTGGTTAGTGAAGAGAACAATCTTGGCCGCCGCGTCCGGCAAGCCATAGGCGAAGGACATCGTTTTGATGGGCCATGCTACGACTTTGCCCGCCATCTTGGCGGCATCCTTAGCCACCTCGCCCTTCGTCCGTTCCTGTTTCTCGTTCAGAGCTTCGGCCAGTTTGAAGAAGGAATCCTCATTCACTTCTTCAAATTCTCCTGCCATCTTACTGAACTCGTCAGACTTCCAGACGTTGCGCAGGAACTCCCCTTGACCTGCGTCCAGCAGACCAAGCTCTTGCCAGTAGCGAATCTTCTCGTTGTACCTGTCTTCCGCGGCCAGCAGTCTATCCGCGGAAGCCTGTGAAGCAAGGTCCTTGCCCTGTGATAGCCACCATAGCTTACGCAACTGGACCCAGTCCCCGACAAGGTTTGCGATGTCTTTACTCCCCGTGAATGGGAGTGCACCCGCATGGGTCATTTGAGCTACTGTACCATATAAGTTACGTAACGTGGAATTAGGACTCGCTATTAAGACAGAAAGGTTAGCCAAGCCACCCGCCTTATTCCACCATCCTTGCCCCTTGCCGGACTTCTGCCAGTACTTGCGCACCTCCTTATAGTCGTCCGTCCTGCTATTCAGGATGTCGTCGCTCGGTCTGTAGATGCGGTAGATGGCATCGGCTACATCCTTGTCGGCGTACATTCCGTTCAACGCATTCTTCGTATTCTTCAAGGAGATTTCCACCATGTCCGAGGTACGGTTTGTGGAATTCGGGGGTACGACCACACCCTGCGCTTTCAGTACGGAGGCATACTCGTCAGCAAGCAACTGGTTCACGGCAATCTTCGACTGCATGGATAGGGTATTCTGTAACGTCCCAATGGCATCCCCAATGGTGAGGTCGCTAAGTTCATACATAGCTTTCCTCTGCCATTCGGGCAAGCGTTTCCGCTGGGCCAGCGCATCTTCATTCGTCCTCTTCTTGGACAGAACTTCGTCAATGGCCTTCATGGCATCGTTCACTGCGAGGCGGGAGAGTTCCGGATATTGCAACGCTTTCAAGTCGGTAGCGGAGATGACGTTGCCCATGCCGTTCATCCTCATGAGAACGCCAGCCTGACCGCGAAGAAGATTGAGCGTCTTGTCCAGTCGTTCTGCGGCATTCATATCGGGCGTGTTCCATATCTGGTCAATGGCCGAAGTCGGGATAGTGGGGATGGCCTTGTTCACTTCGGAAGCCACGGATGCCGGGGATTGAAGACTGCCAATTTTGTCCGCAATCGTTTTTCCCGGAAGGCTGGAGAAGACATCAGCGAGGAAACTATCTCTGGCATTCATGTCCAGAGTTTCCTTCGCCTCTGTCATCTTTGACTTCGTGCGATAGTCTGCCTGTGCTATCATGCTCATGGCCTTATTATATATGGCACTGATGTTGTGGCCGTCCCTCAAATCTGCAAGCATTTGAACCTGGCCGAAGTTGTTCTGAATGAAGTCCAGAATTTCCCTGTTCCTGTAGTTCTTGGCTACACCCTCGAACAGGAGTTTATAATTCGCGGAGGCTCCCGTGGGAGCTGACACCAGCGGAAGTTTCAACTCGTCGTGGAGCGCGGCCAATGCCTGCATGTTGTCCAGCACTTGGCTTACGTTTTCGGACAGTTCTCTCTGGTGCGCTTCGGCATGAGAGATTGCGGCTTCCTGCAACAGTTTCGTCAGACCGTCGTATTTCTGCGCCAGTTCTCCGTTGGGGTTTGCGATGATGTCCTTCATCGTCCGGGTGAAGTCTCCGGCATGGCGTCCTACGGCCATGTAGGTGCGATGAAGATAATTCATCTCCGCGGCGTTGTCAGCCATGCGGCTATCTCCAATGAGCTTGGCAATAGAGATTTGCGTTGCGGCAATTTCTTTACGGGAATTGGCGATGACATTGTGGACCAGTTGACCTACAACCCCCTGTGACAGAAGCCACTGTTCAGCGGCATCCCGCTTAGCCATATACTCCGCTTGTTTTTGACGGCGTGCATTGAGGATAGCGTTGTCCCGTTTCAGCCACACGGAACCAGCAGGGGTAGCTACGCCAGCGCGAGTTACGCCCGCTCGCTTTGTTGCGGCGTAGAAATCATCCTTGGCTTCCCGGATGATTTGTTTAGCTTCGGCCCGTGTCTTAGCGATGTCCTGAATCATAGGGACGATGGTGGGATGGTTTGTACTCTCCGCATAGAGGAAGTCATTGCGAAGGTTGGACCACCTGTCCAGAAGTTCATCCATAGAGAAGGGACTATCCACCTCGTTAATCATATCCGCGAGATAGTTTTGTGTGTCGCGGGCAAGGCCAAAGTAGGTGGTTTCCAGATTGGCATTCCCCGTCGCGGAGATACGAGAGCCAAGGTCGGAGAGCGATTTGTGAATCTGCTGGGAAAGCATGGGGAGAGCTACCTGCTTGTCCAGCATGGCACCATATCCCTTGACGCTCATGTCTTTAATCCGGCGCATCATGTCGTTGATTTCCAATCTCCCTTCACTATTAAGCGCAAGGGAGTTAGCCAGACGCACCGCTTCCGCGTGCCTATTGACGGCATCGGTGACGGTCTTCTTAGCCAACGCGATACGGAAGTCGCGGGTCTGTTCATGCTGACGAACTTCTGCTTGAGCCTCTGCGTTAATGCGTGCAACAGTTTCAGGGTCAATATCGTTGTCCATATTCCCTGACATGTCAAGAATGGACTTGCTCCATTTCTTTCGCGTAGCGGCATCCCAGCCCAGCTTATCCGCACGGCGTTGAAGCATATCGCCAATTTTGTCAATGCGTTTAATACTACGTTCGTATGCCGCATTCACGTTGGCCATTTGTTCCAGCACAACCAGCTTCTGTTCCTCGGACTTAACATTGATGCCAGCCTTGTCCCAGTTCTTGGTTGCACCCAGCCATCCGTTCTTAATACTGGTTACCCAGTTCCCGGCATTCGTGCCAATGATTTCTGCGGCCAGACCGAAGGACAGTCTTCGGGTCATGTCAGTCTCATAGGCCATCGGGTTAAAATAATCTACCCCGTTGCCCATAGTATAATCCGTATCGTCTACCTTCCATGACGGAGTGCGAGGCATGTCGAACCACTTGCCGGGGGTCATGTCCGCGATGCGGGCCACATAGGAATCCCATTCAGCCACGTGTTCTGCGGCGGTGGTTCCGTCCATAGCGTCCGCAGTTTGTTGCACGTCCCTAATCAAATCCTTAAGCCATTCGATGAGGCGCACATGAATGGGCCTCCTGCCTCCAGCCGCTTCGGCATAGCGAGCCAAATCCGTGATGGTTATATTGTCTCCGCTAGCTTCCGCTATCATGAAGTTCATGACAGGATTGGAGAACGCGACACTGGCAAATTCGTCCGGGCCGCGGAGACCATAGTTGAGGTCAGAAGCGAGCGCGGCGATGGCGTTCATCTCATTGATGTCCACGCTAGCATCATACATAGCGGAGAGACTATCAACAATATTGTTGTAGTTCTCTGCAATCGCGCTTCTAATCTTATCCATCCGCTGGGAATAGTCCGCGTTGGTGGCACGAAGATGACGGTCAATGAGGTGGATGACTTCGTGTAGTACCGTTCCCGTTACGCTTTCAATCGCATTGTCCCGGTCCACGTACAGGTCAATGACACCGCCGACAAGCTTCCCGTCCGTGCCGTTCATGTAGGTGATACTGGCGGGGGAAGAGATGTTCGCCGGGGCATTGGTGGCTCGGATAGCAACATCCAAACCAGCGGCATGCAGTGCGCGGAGCACTCCATCAATGGCCGCGGCCTGTGCGGGGGAGGCATTAGCTTGAAGGTCCGAAAGGATGCCATAGGCATTTGCGCCAGTCCCATCCGTCGGGAGATTGAGAGCGGAGACCTTGTCTCCCCACTTGGTGCTGGGGGTACCTCCCTCACCTGTGTTGTACATGCTTGCGTGCGGAGCGATGACAATGGTTTCTCCCGTGTTGCTGGTAATCATGGGGGCGTTAATCCCGGTCATCTCGTTCAAGGAGACGAGCTTCGCGCCGCGCTCCAATGGCGTACCATAGGAGAGCCACGCACCAGTATTACTATCGAACGAGGCGATTGCCGCATCCATGTTATCCACGGTTTCCACGGAACTGGGGGTAACTACTCCCGTCTCTACCATAGCAGTGATGGGGGCAATAGCATTGTCCCTCTCCTTCCGGGCAATAGCTACCGGGGATTCCTTGGGTTCCGTGGGCACCGGGGATTCCGTGGTAGCCGGGGGTTCCGTCAATCCGTTAATAACGTTAATGGCGGCATCGAGGTCTTCATCTCCTGTAGTAAGGATGGACAGGTCGTCTACTTCGATAACCTGAACCCGGTCTCCCATAGCATCAAGGGCCTCCGAAAGCATGGTGCGCATGGTGTCGAGGTTTTCCTTATTTGGGAATGACAGGGTATTGGGCAGGTCGTTAATGGCTTCTGCCATGAATGAGCTTGCCGCGGCACTGCCCTCGTAGGTATATATTTCGGAGGCCCGTTCCACTAGGTTGCGGAACTGGGTGAAGTTGCTGATGCCCATACGGGTTGCTCCTTCCACCCACGCCTTGCGGGTTTCATCGGAGACTGCCAGACTTTCATGGGCAATGGATTTGTCCACCCATTCGCGGGCAACTTCCGCGGCATCCCCCTTCTCCCCGGCAATCTCGATAACCTTCTTTCCGGTTTCTACCAAGCTTTCCGGCACATTGTTTTTGGTAATGGCTTTGCCCGTTTCCTCGATGATGTTGCTCGCATCTTTCGTAATATCCGGTAGCATGGAAGTAGCATCCTTTACATCGAGAGTGGGAGCGGCTTCGGTTTGGAAACGTATGTTCCCTTCACCAGCTAAGTGGCTACCAACGTAGCCGCCGATACCTCCGAGGAAAGCAATCTTCATGCCTGTGCTAATCACTTGGTCGGTAGTGGCAATAGAAGATTCAGAGATTTCTCCGTTCTTCACCAGTTCGGTAAATGCCCATTCTTGGAATTCGTCTGCCAGTTCTTCGGTGGCTCCTTCCACTACGGCCTTGCTCGTGCTGTACAGATAGGAAGCAACGGCAAACGTCTTTTCCTTCGTGTTCATCTCCTTAAATGGCTTGCTTCTCCATCCGGCCATCTTCCGTTCAAGGGTTTGGAATGGAGATTGACCGCGAAGGTTTTTAGCCCCAATAATCTTACGCATGTAGGAATCCATACCTGCGCGGTTGTTGATGAGAGTACTACCAGTAGATACGAGAGCCGCACCAAAGAGGGCACGCATGTTGGCAACGCTCTGCGCCCTGTTCGTATTCTCGGCAGTCGGTTCCTTCCCTTCCATCTCCCTATCATAAATGGTATAGAAGATGTCGGAGTAAGCATTCGGTGCAACCTGCGAGATGATGCTAAGATTTACCCCGGCTCCGGCTCCTGCCCGTTCGAGGTTCAACGCCGCAAGGTTGTCGAGGTTACGCTGAATAGTTCCACTCAAACGTCCCGCCAATCCCGGACGGGCGGCAGGAACCAAAGCTTCTGCCCGCTTCGCTACGACGTTAGCCGTTGCCTTCGCGAACCGCGATAGCGCGGTACGTTCCAGTGCACGGCCAGCGAGGCCGCCAACTTTACCAGCCCCCGCGGTTGCTACCATTTGGTAGCCGAGGTTAGCGATTTCCGCAGTATAGTCCGCAAGGATATTGCCTCGAACAAGTTCAGCTTCCGCTTCCTGTTTTTTGTTCAGCTGGTCCCAGAGGGTGCGGGTATGTTCCATCGCCGCACGACTGCCAACTGCATTCTGTGCAAAGAGAAGAGCACCATAGGCGGTACTTGTCCCAAGGTCGATTGCCTTGTGCGTACCTATCTGTAACCCGCGGAGAACAGAGTTGATGGTGTCTTGCCCTTTCTCCTGCCATGCGGAGAGGATGTCCTCGTCGCTCTTGCCCGCTTCCTTCTGTTCGTTGTAAAAATTCTTGAAGGAAAGGTGCTTGTCCAGATGCTTCATGGATTCAGTCAAGATAGGGTTGAACTGCAAGCCGGAGCCAAGCCACGTATCGCGAAGCGTCCCCAGCGTCTCGTCCAATGCAATGTTGTCCTTCACAAGTTCCTGTGCGGATTTCTTGCGGAGGTTCTGGAACTTCTCAATGGTGCGATTGATGAGACCTTCGTCCGCGCCACTAGCACGGAGAGCCTCAATGCTCTGGTCCATCAGCTTATCATTGTAGAGAGCATTGGGGTTCAGTTCGAGCGTGGCGTTCGTATCAACTTCCTTGGTGTGCGGATTGTATGCAAAGAGACTGCCACGGCCTACGCCCAAGTCACCCATACGTGCGGCATGGGAGAGGGAGTTGAGGGCATCGCGAGTACTTTCAATATGGTACTGGGCCATGTATTCCTTCAACTGTTCGGGACCTACTTCAAAGGCAGGGCCTCCCACTACACCATACTCCCAAGAGCCGTGCCTCGTTCCCTTCCTCCATTCCATCGTACTCATTGGGTCAGTGGTCTTGCCTACACTATTCCCCGGTTGGAAGGTAAGTACGTCCGCAACTTGTCCTGCCGCGCTTCGGTAGTTAGCCAGTGCGCCTTTGACTGCATCCATGAGGGTGCCTCTCGGTGTAGCTTTGGCGGTATAGTCCTGAATCAGTTTCGTCGTCCCAGCCTGTAGTAATATATTCTTCGGAACCCCCGGAAACCTTGTAGCCAATTCTTCCATCATGGCATCAGCCATTGCTTTCTGGTAGTCGGAGGTTACCACGGCATGACGCTCGGTGGCTAAGGTATTTGCTCGTTCGCGCACTGCATCCATGTCCACGCCGGGGGCAACGGCCAATGCCGCAGAAGCTACTGCTTCGGGGTTAAGGAGAGCATCCCTTAGTCCCACGGCATCCAATCCGGTGTAGCTCTCTTCCATCCGCGAGACAATGTTGTCCACGGCTTTAACCTGCGCTACTGCCATTTCCCCTGCACGTTTAGCGGCGGGAGAAAGGGAATCGGATTCCTTGGCTTCCGGGGATTTAATATCTTCCGTACTCCGGGACAGGTAATCCCCGTAGTCGCGGACAAGTCGGAACATTTTGCTGGGAGACTTGGAAAGGTTGGCGAGTTCAGCAAAAACATTCCCAGTAAATGAAGGTGCTGAATCAGAGAATTCGCCAACGCCAAGCTCCCCCACGCTCGTTTGGCTGGGGGTTTTCTTCTGCATGCCCTCCGTCGAAGCGGGCCGGTGTTTGTTGTAGAGAGACTTCGCGGCTCGGTAGTTGCCAATGTCTTCGCGCCTAATCGTATTGATGACGCTTTCTATTTCCTCCGCAGTGAAAGCAGTAGGTGCGTTCTCGATGGCTTGTGCCGTAGGTTTACCAGACACAACATCTAGATTCTTGTTGAGGTAATCCTTCCGGGCCTTTTCCATTGTGTTTGCAATGGATTTGGCCACCGCCTTTGCGTCACGGTTTCTGTCCGCGGCAATGGCGAGGAACTTTTCCGTTACCACGGGGTTCCCATCTTCTCCACTTCCGAAGCCAGAGCGGGATAAGAAGGCGGGGTGCGTAGGCGTAAGCTCGGAAGAAGACACAACGGTAATTCCCGTATTGTTGGCAAGCTTCTTAAGGGCCTCACTATCGCCGCGGGAAGCGGCCTTCAAATCAACCAGCGCATCTTCGCCGCGGTCTACATAGTCTTTCATGTAGTCGATTCCCTCAAAGTTGTATCCACGGTTTCCTTTGTTCAAAACATTAAGGTCCTCCTTTTCCTTGGCGGTTTTCCATTCTTGTTCCGTATGGGCGCGGTATTTATCTTGCCATTCTACATTCTTCGCGTGTTCCGCATCCTTTTTCTGTTTCTCCGCAAAGTCATCCACGGACTTAACAATAAAGGTGTCAAACTCTGCGGTGGCTTCTGCGGCTTTCTCCGCACGGGTCTGTCTCTTTTCCGCTAGCCTTTGCTCGCGGTCCAGTGCTTTCTGTTTTCTGTCTTCTTGTTTCTGCGCTTGCGTCTCTTGCCACGCGGCGTGCCTTTCTACGGCTCGCTGTTCACGTGCAATACTGCTTCCCGACTTCGGAGTGAAGTCGGACATATTGGCGGTACTAAAGTCAATAGCCATGTTTGTTGAGTATTAGTCTAATAAGTTTGCCCCACTCATGTGGGTCTTCAACATCCTATCATGAGTGGGGCGAGGGTCAAGTGAAATATCAACTATGACAAATTTATTTTCGGAAGTCCAAGTGAGTGAACTCCGGTCCCTTCATCAGTTCAGTGTAGAGGGTGAGCCTCGCTTGCGGGTCTTTCTTCCGCAGGGCCTGATACTGGGCGTACTGGCGGGCGAAGCGGGGGTCCCGGATATTCAATCTATTCTTGAACATGTTGCTCAATTCCTTTATTTTGGCGCGTTCCAATTTTTCGAGGGTCTTAATCTCCTTGCCATACTTTTCCGGCTGGGCGTACATGGTTCGGACGCGGAGGTATGTTTGCGCCTGTGCTCTTGCTTCGGGGCTGGCCGTATCATCCCTCAAGGTTCGTAGCATATTCTCGGCAGTTCCAGTGCCCGCAGTCGTCGGGACGCTCGTGGGTATGGAGGAATTGCCGGAGGGGAGAGCAGAGGCGGGGAACCTAGAGCCAGAAGGGGCGGCCGTGGTTCTCGCCGCGGGAACCGCGGTGGTTCCCGGAGCGGGTGCGTTCTTGGTCTGGCTCTCTACAAACTTGCTATATATCGCGTTCCTATCCGCTTCCGGCATGGACATGAATGTCTTGAACTTCTCCGAGCCAAGCTTCTTCTCTACATACGCATAGAACCCGGCCGTGGAGGTGTCGGGGCTAGCGGTTGGAGCGGAACCCTTGGAACCCGTGGAAGCCGTCGCTTGCGTCGGCATAGTCGGAGATATGACAGGCATCTGCCCACGGCTTATGTTCTGGTCCACGCCACGAAGCATAAGCCTGTCCTCCGCAGAGAGTTTCCCCGCCGCGGCTTGTTGCATGCCCGCCGCATAGGTCGCCCGTTGCTGGGCGGCGATGGTGTTCATCTCCTTCGCGTCGACGGGTTTGTTCGGGTCGTTGTTATTCATTGGACGGAGGGGGATGTCGGGGTTCGTCTTCGGAAGCACCTCGTCCATCGTCTTCTGCTTAATGGACTTGGCGGCGGGGATGCCCCCGCTCGCGCTCGTCTCGCTCGATATGTCTGTACGTTTGGTAGCCATGATTACATGAGGTTAAGTCCGGGGCATTGCATGATGCCGCCATTCTGAATAATGTTCGGAGCCTGATACGTTCCCTGACGATATTTGCGCAGGTGGTCATTCAGGTATTTGACGGCAAGGCCGTAGCTGTCCGTCCCCATTTGGGTGTTGCCCTGTTCATTATAGACCACGGCCAGCATCATCGCCTTCAATGCGGGAAGACATCCGGGGTAGATACGAACCTCCTTGTCCTCCCATGCCGCGTCATCATAAATGTTAAGAGACAGGCCGCGCAATGCGCACCGTGCCGAAACCGTCATGACGTTGCTCGCGGGGTTGTCGTTGATGCCGTTACTGCCAGACAATACCGAGTAGGTGCGGAGGTTCTGTTCATTCAGCCCCATGTCCAGCATGATAGCATGATAGCCGCTATCGTGCTTCGGATATTCGGAACGGAACCAAGTGTTGCTTTCGAACATGGCCCGGTCGATGATGTTGTATTTCTTGCCGCTGGGCGACCATGCCTCGACAATACTATCATATTCTTCGGGCAGGGAGATAGAACCCCCGCGAGGGATTCCTTCAAAGTCCAAGGTATCCACGGAATCCGGGGATACCGTGGCCTCATTGAGCAGGAGGTTCTGCGCTTCCTTCAATATGCGTCGGAAGTCAACATTGGACTTGGATGGCGGCTGGTTTGTGATGAGCATACAAAGCTCGTCGCAAACATTGCGATAGGTCAAATAGGATTTAGTAATAAATGCCATGAGCTTTAATTGGGAGGATAGATTGTTACTTTCTTGCAAAGCATGCCGCCGTTCCATGGGGATGCGTAGTACGAAGTCACGGGTTTCCAGTCAGTCTCGGAGGTTCCGGCGAACGTGGTATTGAACGCACCGGGAAGCCACTTGGCATCCTGATTGCCGATTGTTACGGAGACATTCATGGGCGCATGGAGACATGCGGGCATACGGTAATCGCAAAGCGGCGTGGAGAAGTACCCGCTGTTCGTCGTGAACTGCGGTGAAGTACCTAGGCCCCAGCCCTTAGGCCATGTACCGTCAGGGGAGAATGCCTCTTCAACCACGGCAGTGCAGGGACCGGAATAGCTGTCCCTCTTCATCGTGGTCTGCGGGAAGTACTGTCCAGCATTCTTGCCAGAAAGGTCGGGCCTCGTATTCCACGGAACCCAACGAACTGTACCGAGCACGGCGGGAAAACTGTAGTTCATCGTCGTGGTATATTTTTTGTAGTACCCGATTCCCGGAATCTGCATGTAACTATCTACGGCGTAACAGGGGTTCACCCATTGGCGCAGGACGACGCGTTGAATTTTGTCGCTCATCGTGACCTTGAACGTATTGCCTCGGAGACTGCATATAGTGACACCGAACTGGAAGTAGGGGAACTTCGTTCCGTCGTAGGTCAGGGTAATCTTCTCGGCAACTGCGGCGTTAAGGACATAGTTCCCGGCACGGTATTTAGTCTTCGCGCCGTTCGATGTATTGACCGTAGGTTCCGGCAGGTCGGGTTGTCCTGTATTGCTAGTCGTGACTACCTCAATATTAAAGACCTCTGTCCCGTTGATGTGGATGGGGATGACTCCATTGATGGCATTGCCATTGGGGTTAATGACAATGGCGGTCATGTTCAGCTGGCCGTTCTCCACATCCAGATATACGTTGCCAATACCAGAGGGCAATGTGCCCGCGGAGAATTTCATCTCTGGGTTATATCCATTGGCTCGCTGGTAGATGGCAGTACCATCCATGACACCCAGTGGGAACGTCCACGGTGCGCTCGTTACGCCCTCCGCATAGAGGGTATCACGGATAATCGCTTCCATCCCAATCTTGTACTGGCCGTTCTGTGTCAGCCACGGACCGTCAGGGTTGGGGGCGTTGTAATAATATCCTGCTTCAATCGTGCCGGGGGATTGGACTTCGGGATAGCTGTTCTGGATATATATGTTCCACCAGCGCATACCCTTAAACCGGATGCCCACGTTCATACCTCGGTCAGCATGCTGGTTGTCCGTACTAAACGAGCCGAGCAATGCAAAAGTATTCGCGAACTGGGGGTAACTGGGGTCGTTCCATCCATTGATGAGGGACATGGTATGGAGCATACCCGTGGCCGGGACCGAATCCTCAAACACAGTAAAGTCAGAAAGGTTATATCCGATTTTGGTCCACGGCGTGTCGGGGATGGTAATGGCTTCCTCGGTTTCCGGGGATTCCAGCTTCCGGCCATAGTAGGTATTGCCCACGGCATCCGTGTATTTGGTGAATCCTTCCTTCTGCCAATCAGTATCGAAGTCAGTGCTCGGATTATGTACAATCTTCCGCAGTACAGGATAGACCTGATTGGTTATCCTATCGAATGAGGATTCCCAGAATTCATCAATCTGGTCGTAGGTGGTGCAACTCTTTCGCGTTTCCTTGTGGCTATATCCTTCATGTACTACCACAGAGGAATCTACACGCCATTGGCTACAGTTCTCGCTGGGGTCAGGAGGGTCAATCGCAGGGACATCGCCGTTCGCTGTCCAGTCAACGGACTGGCTAGTCGTCACGGTTGTGTTGATGCACCGGACAAAACGGGAATCTGGGTTACAACAATTACCGGAGAGGCTGTTCTGTTCCTCTTTCTCCGCAATGTTACTGTTCCGTTTGTACATAGATACAATGGTGTACATCTGCGTACTCGGATAACTGCCCTTGTCCCAGCCAGCACTAACGGGTTTATTGTCCAGTTCAAGTGTGGGCATGTGAGGAATGCGAGCCTGTCCCGGTTCCTTCCCTCCGCCATCGACGGGCCAAAGCGGCGCGGCCCAGACCTCCCTCGATAACTTAATTGCAGTCTGTGCCACCCATTCAGATTCGGGCAGGTTCGTTCCCGGACCACCTTCATCCCACACCGTATCTCCCTTCTGCCAAATGTTATAAGGGATGAACTCTTTAACCACCGGGCCGGGCAAGGTTTTATACACACGGATGACCTTTCGGAAATACTTGCGCAGGTGTTCCTCTTCGAACTGGGCTACTTCTTCATATACCAGCTGGGCATCGTATGCCGTGTAGAAATGCTGGTCATAGAAGTCAGGGTCAAGCTTTTCGTTGCTGGGGTCAAACGAGCCAAGAGGGAGCGGGGCATACGCGGAATCCGTGGGTTCCACCCATTCCCGTGTAATCTCGTAGAAGTCCTTCAGCTCTTCCGTGTCTGCATCCGGTCCCATGAACTTACCCGTAGCGGCAGTATCTTTCAACGTATAGCCGTCACGGATTTTCTTCATGTCCTGAATGTTATATCGGAACTGCTGTTCCGGCGGGACCATGTAGTAGAAACGATAAACGTGCTGTCTCGCCGCATCATTGACGGGTTCGACATGCACGAGAACTGCATCCCGCATGAACGGGAGGAAGGTCGTACCTGCGGTGGGTACGAACGGCGTTCCCAATTCCGTGGTAATCTCGCTGGGATTCTTGGCAATCCTCTCAACGAAGAACATCACGTTCTTTACCACAGGAGTGGGAAAGTTAATTATCGGCTCACCCATTGGCCTGTCAGGATTGAACCCATTGCGCCACGAGGAATCCGTGGTTCCAATGGGTATCGTCGGAGGCTGTGGGTTGGAGGCCGGAGTGTTAGGAATTAAGGCCACGATTTTTATTGGTTTGATAGAACGGCGTGATTGCACCGGGAAGCGGGGGTGTCCACAACATGTGCACATGTCCGTTCAACGTTAATTGCATTGGTTCTCCCCGCGGAAAACTTACTGTTTCGCCCCGATAATAGGTGCGGTTTGTTCTCCTGTCAATAACATATCCTCGTATGACAAGTAATTTATGGCTTCTCTCCGCGTCAATGATTCTTGGCAGTTGAACTTCTTCACGAGTTTTAACCTGTGTAACCGAAGAGGTAAGGGTTTCTCCGTCATAACGAATTCCTACTTTCCCTCGTAAAAAATAAGCCCATTGGTTTCTGGGCAGTTTTAGCTCACCCTCGCGACCAAGAGGAAGGGAGGCATAGAATTGATTCCGTGCATGAATCTTTTCGCCACACGCGCGAATTCGTTTTTGCAACTGATTAAGATTCTGGGTCAACTCGTTTTCGAGTTGTTCCTGCTCGGACCTTTTTCGGAACAGATTGAATAGTTTCATTTCTGTCGGAGGGGGGTGTATCTTGTTGCGAGATAGCGCAGAAGACGCGGTCGATTATCTCTTCATGGTCGCTTCGTAGATTGTCTATTTTTCCATGTAATTGGTCTAGAGAATCATCCAACTCGGATATAACTCTTAGAGCTTCTTGCAATAATATGAGAAAGGACTTCTCCTTGTCAAGACTAAACTCTATCTTTTTTGAGAGGTACTTATATGTCAGCTTTACTGCCACGTAAATAACCCCCACGAATACGAGATACGCGGGGGACATTTCATCGACAATGCGAGTGAGAAACAATGCCCACACGTTGCCGTCAGTAGCATTAAGCTGTGCGATGAAATTAAACATGGCGGCAAGGAATTACCTCACCGCCATGTTAGCATTTGGGATTTAATGGGTCAAGAAAATTCCCAATTATTTCCTTGACAACAGAGTTAGGGCGTAGGCATGCCGTGCATCGCATCGGTTCATCCAGCCCGTAAGGAACTTTTCCTTCGCCGGATTGGCCCTTACAATGGAATGATAGCGGGCACGACAAGCGCGGTCCAGCATGTCGAGGACTACCATTTCATCCCATGAGAGAATGGCACGCGTCCATGCGGCTTGCGTATTCTTGCCCCACTTACCATCAATAGCGAGGTCGAGCATGCGCTGGACAACTTTAGTCGTTCCCGCCACTCCCATGTTGAAGGTCATGTCGCGGAGCATGAATTCAATAGGGTAGCTTCCTGCAACTCCCTTGGCAACCAGTGGTTCGGTATTGACCAGTACATAGCGGAGGCATTCATCCCATGCCGCTTCTCTATCACCCCGGTCCATCATGGATTTGATTAGATTGAATTCCTTGGGTTCAATCCCATCACAGATACCGGCAATCTCCCACGTGCCGCCGCCGTCGCCAGAGGGGAGGCGAGTTACGCGCAGAGATTCCGGCCCGGTAATCTTGTAATCCTCCATGTTGAGAATCTTCTTGGCCATACCCTTGCGGACAAGCTCTGCCGGGGACACGTATGCCGCGGATACCGGGGAATCGTTGGGTTGTTCATCAGGTCCCACGGAAACCGTGGGTTCCGGTTGTATCTTTTTCCATATAGCATCAATGGTCTTATCACCAAGGATACCGTCGGGTGAAGTTCCCGCCCACTTCTGTATTTCCTTTATCTTGTCTTTCCTTGTCATTAGTTTTTTCTACTTTGATTCCGTCAGGGGTTAGCTTCCCCAATGAGATTTGAAGGTTAATAACGTTAGCCATCGACCGAGCTATCTCTTCGCCCCATTGCTTGAAATGAAGAGTGCCCAGCGGGGTGGGGATTTCGTTGGTAATTCCTGCGACAACATAGGTGTCCAACTTAACTCGAACTATATCCGAGGTTACTTCTACCTTGGCTTCCGTGGGTAGGAGTTCGATTTCATACCACATGACATCCTGTATCTCTTCGTCTTCACTATCCGCTTGAGGGTAATGGACACGAACGACACCGGCAACATCCTCGTCGGATAATACCCGAAGGATAGACCCTGTTGGGATGCTGTCCCCACACATGCCACATCTCCCCGTATCTACTCTGCGAACGATGTTGCCGCACTTAAATCTGGCCTTAACTTTTCCGGGTTCTACTTTCATTTCTTTTCTTTTTCGTTTTTGGTTTTGTTTATAGCTGGTAATATGACATGCTCGTTAAGGTCCTCAACGATTTGATTAGCCCAGTCCACTACTTCCTCGCACATATCGACCTCTTGGTCACCCAGCTTATATCTGGTAGGTATGCGGAGAACGGGCTGATAGTTGAAGAGGATGATAGCCTCGTCCCGTGTGTATCGGACGAAGACTTCATGTTCGGTCTCTTCCACTAGCTCAAACTCATAGAAGGGATACCGCTTCCCTTCGTTGTCCTCGGTCTTGATAAGGATGCAGTGGTCTCTATCTTCCCCGCCTTGAACATACGCTAAGGAACCCTCCGCTAGGCTCTCCCATATTTCTGGATGCCTTCCTGTGTTGATGAACCGAACAAGGTCTCCCTTTCTGAATCTGCGTTTGTTATTCATTGATGTTGTTCCTTTTCGACGAAGGTAATCCCCGTGTCAGATTCTTCCGTCGTGCATTTCTTAATCTTGTCACGAAGTTCGATTGCCATTTTGAGGGCGCAGTCCCTTGTCGGAAGTCCCTTCTCATCCTCATTCCTGTGATAGGGGAACATAGCGATACGGTAGTTTCGATGAATCACCGCAATGATTCCTGCTCGCGGGTATTCCATTAAGAAGGTTTCCAGTAGATATTTATCGTTGGTCATTGTTGTTCCTTTCCCGTTTAACGAGTTTAAATCCTTTTTTGGTTTTGATGGTCGTACTCTTTTCAATTTTTCGGACTAGCTTCTCGGTCAGCTTCTTGGCTTGCTTCTTGGTGAAAAGTCCTTCCTCGCCTTCCGTGCAATAGTAAAAGGTGGCAACGCAACGGTTTTCAAGCAGGACCCAGAAAAATCCGGTAACGGGGTCATCTACGATGGTAATATTTAGAGTGTCAGTCATCAGTGTTGAAAATGATTTGGTTAAGTGATACTCCCTCGATGGTACAAACTGTCCCTCTGCTAACTACGTAGCGGGCAATCTTCGTTGCCAGTTTCTTTGCGGAATCTCGTGTCATATATCCTTGTTCACCAGAGCCAGTGCAGTAAAGAAAATCTGCAATGACACTTCCACAGTGAGTTACTCGGAAGAATCCAAATCCTTTGTCTTCTAAAATAGCTACTTTGTCGTTCATGATTTATTCGTCTATACGTTTGCGGTTTCTATTTTTGAGGGGTCGCCGGGAATGGCAATCTCCCAACAGAAGGAGGCGATGAAATCGTTGCGAAGAGTTACCTCTTCTCCGACTTTATACCATCCATCGGGAAGGAGATAATCCCTCTTCATATCAATGGCGGCTCCTGCCTCTATTGGTTCCAACGCCATGAAACGGTAGTCCCATTCGCCGCTCTCGGTCTTGAACGATTGCAGGATGAACCAAGGAGTAACGTCGGCATTTCCATCCTCGGTTTCCTCCCCAGTGGGCGTTCCTACGACGCGGGCACAATAACCGTTCCTCATGTTCTCCAAGGCAACACCGAAGGGCAGGTTGAAGTGAGAGAGGGAATAGGCAATAACGCCCCATGTCAAGGACCGGGCGCGGGAGCAAACCCCGTCAAGCCGTGGAAGTACCGTGGCTATTACTTCGGGGTTGCTCTCCGGGCCGTCGGAGCAAAGGAAAAATTCTCGGACGCGAGTTGTTGTGGGCATAGGTTCTATTTGCTGTAGTTATTCAGTAGGCCGTAAATCTTTTGAGCTTCCTGCTCGAAGTCCTCTGCCAGTTTTCTTAGCGCGGGTTCATTCCCCGCAATAGTGTAGAGGTAGGGAACGAGGTCCCGCAGGATGACATTTCTGTACAGGAGAATGCACTCGGTAGTAGTATCGGGCAACACGGGGCGCACCGACATGGGCTTTACCGTCCAGTCGCGGCCATGTAATCCGAGATAGGTTTCAATGAAACTGTCGGCAATGCCGCCCAATTCTTCTACCGCATCATCGTATCGTTCATGGTGGAATCCCTCCCTTGTCTGGTAATGAAGGACCTTCAATACGGGGTAGAGTTGCAGGATGTGGGATAAATCTAGTTGCATGGTTAGATGATTTGAAGCGTGAAGGGGAAGGTGCGGGTCCAGTCAACCGTATTGGAGAACTCAACAGTCATCCAGTAGGTCCCGACAGGATATTCGGCAGGGTCTAATTCAAATATATCGGTCGGAAGGATAATGGTGTCAGCAGTGCCTCCGGGTTTCACCGAGGACGTCATGCCAGACGCGACTGTCTTCCATACAGGCAAGGCTCCGGCGTTGAGCGGGGCTAACTGAATCTTCCATGCAAAGGGGCTTGACGGGGAGACGTTGACAAGAAGAGCAGAGGCATGGGAGAAATTAAACCGGAGGTCTCCCTTAAATCCTGCACCGAGAGGGAGGATGAGAGAGGACATTCCATGCTGAACTTCCAACGTGGGATTTACGCTTACCTGTTCATAGTTCGCCTTGCGAATAAACTGTCCGAGGCTTCCGTCAAAATATAATTGGTTCGTGTTCATGGTGTGAATGAAGATTAGATATTCTGTTTGGGTTTGTCAACCATAATCTGCACGCGGCGCGGATAATCCGCAGAGCAGGGAGCGGTGCTTGCACTCTTTTCCCAGCCGCGTTTCACGGCGATGTCGAGAACCTCCTTGTCGTATTGGTAGTCGAGGCTCACTCCGAAGTGTCCGGCGAACGCGTCATGATAGACATAATAGATACTTCTCATTTTCTTAATGGCTTTCAGGTCGCTATCGTGCCGGAACCCCCACACACTACCGTCAACTATACTGGTCCATGCAGGGTAGTCTTCGATGGCCGCCCGCTTCATTCCCATGTATGCGGAGATGAAGATGACATCCTTCTCGGTAGCTATCTGGCTAGCCATAACGTCGAGAAGGTCCGCTTCGCGCACCGGGCATTGAGTATCGAGCACCATGATGTCCATTCCCGCATGCTCTGCGGCGATGGAGAGGATGGCTTCATCGGGTGCATCAGGGACGCGGGCAACGTTCAGCCCCTCCGCTTTGGCCCATGAAAGAACGCCAAGGTCCTCGGACATGACAGTAATGCGCTCGCCGGGGATGTGCAGGGATTTAAGATAATTGACCGTGTAATGGATTAGGTTTGATTCCCTCTCCGGCCAATGAAGTGAGGGGTTATACGCGCTAATGATGTAATGGAAGTTATTGTCCATGCCCGCCATCATACACAGAAGAAGATTCTGGTCAAGAAATTTTTAATTGGTATGACACAACGAAGGAACCCACGGAACCCATTGTGACCATTTGGCCGTGGGTTCCGTGGGCACGAAGAGGTCCAAGAATCGCGTGTAGCAAATCGCCCGGAGGGTTGGTCAGCTATATCACAATGTCGTGAAGGTTATTCCCTTGAAGAAGTTGGTAAGTTCGTTAATCTCCGGAGGCATTATCTCCGGTGCCCATGAATAATAGGAGGCGTTACATTCGACGGGAACGTCTCCTATCATGGTGCTCCATGTGACTAGCCGCTGTGGCATGACTGTAACTTCGTCTTTCTTATATATCTTTGGCCGCCCAAGACGCCCCGATATACTGAAGTGTTGCCAGTAGCCGTTGCTCGTCTTCCGTTCGTACTGCACACCGACGGTCGCAATGTAGTCTAGATATACTGCACCCGTTTCCTTCTCTATGTACCAATAATTGAAGAGAAGGGAAGTGGCATAGGAGAGATTGCTATCCTGCCCGTATAGGAAGCCGTTGTCATAGTAGGGCCAGTCACGGGCTTCATCCAGCGTGACATAACGAGGTGTCCATTCCTGTCCTTCGTGCCATGCTTCCCATAGTATTCGGTCATAGACACGACGGTCTTCGTGGGCTAAATGGGTTCCGATGATTCCATCTCGTCCCGGAAGCTTCCCCGGAATCTCCGGGTACTTGGCTCCTTTCAATGTGTTGAATACCTTCCATGCGTCCATGATGTTTTGGCACTTAATCCCAGGATGATAAATCGAACCCGGTGTAATGGAATAGGCCATGTTTAGAGGGGCGGGAACCCCTCGAACTGTTGGGCCTTCTGTATCATATGCCCAGAGTTCGAAATACGGGTGCACGGTACTTTCATACTTGCTCATCTGTGCGTTGATGTTTTGCGTGGGGTCCAACGTGGGGAGTAAGAGGTGAGACTTCATGGTGCTACGGTAGAAACTTCTGCATATTGCCCAACGCGTCCGCTAACGCCATCAACATATCCGCTGTACCAAACGGCGGCCAGTCCAGTATTGACCAGCTGGGATTTCACGGTTGCGTCAAGGCTATTGTCCTGTGGGTTTCGCTGTACCGTCAGGATGGCAATCGCGCATTTGCTCTTACCCGTTCCCTCGGCACTCTCAATCGGAGTGATTACCTCCTTACCATCCCACGGCTTATCATCAACAACCAGCTTGGCGTTCGTCACGGTATTGGCGGGCCAAGTGTATTCCCATTCAAGGAGTACGGGAAGTTCACCGTCGGTTACGATTTCCTTCTTAGCCGCGCCGTCTTTGAACCCGTCAATCTCCACCTTCTTCCGTTCGGTATCACGGAAACCGCCCGGCTCGATAACTGCGTAGGTATGCCAGTTCTTGTTTGCGTCCTGCTCCTTAGTCGTCGTGACCTTGTATGGGAACTTGCCGCCACCACCGCCACCTCCAATGAAGATAGCACCACGGTGAAGTTGCTGGATATATCCGTTCTTCCCCTTGCTCGTCCGTGCGATAGGTACGGAGAAGTCCGCGCTGGTATCTTTCTTGCTACTTACCGTAGAAGATTTGCGGTCACTCTTTACGTTTACGTACCAGATAATATCCTTATCCAATGGTGCGGTCTCTTCACTATCAACAACCTTCAACGTCCCCGGCGCACCACCAATTTCATGCACCTCATTATCATCAATGACAACACCGCAGGTGTACATGACCTTTGCGTTAGGCCCGGAATCCTTTGGGTCATACACGACGGAGAACATGCTCTCTTCCCGGTTGCGCATGAGGGGGTCGTCATTATATACCGGGGTATGGAACGTCCCTATATCACTATCCCCATAGACAGGGGCAATCGGGTCCGGCATCGAATCAAATGGCGGGGCCTCATTAAACATCTCCGTACCCACGGGAACCGAGGGTACGGGATGATTAAAGAGGTCAGGAGCTTGTGGAATCTCGCTGTACTCTTCTGCCATATTATTTGCAGTATTCTTTGGAGGGAATTACTACCGGACCTGCATCCGTCTTGGGCTGTTCCTGCGTAAAGGTCAACCTTCCGGGACTAACGATTACACAGGATTCTCCATTGCAGATAACTGCGCGGTCCTTACTCACATCCGCGTAGGTGCAACTACTCTGCCCCAACGCTCCAAACATGGCTAAAGCTCCAAGGGCGGCACTAATAATCCCGGAGATGATAGTCTTGTACTTGCTGGGTACGCCAAGCTGGACACAGTACTTCGCCGTCAGCTGGGCAAAGATGTCAGCCTCTCCCTTGATTAGTTTGCCCGCCATGTTCATGTAGGGCTTCTTCTTTACCGCGGTGAGCTGGTCCCACGGGGTTGGAAGTTCAGCCATGCTATAGAGCTTGGCCGCGACTTCTGCCTGTTCATCGAGATTGTTCTTTTCCATGTTGTTGATTAGATTGTTTGTGGCCGGAAGATGTCACGACAGAAAGTGATACCTTTCGGAGTTAGTTTACTTTTAGTTTGTTTCCTCGACCCCCTCACTCCCTCGTATTCAATATACCCTTTTTCTTCCAGCTTGCGCAGGATAGAGTAAAGAGAAGATATGGGGATGCGAGTGCCCTCACTTATTGTCGGATTCTCATGTTTCTGCTCGAAGCCATTGGCGTGCATGTACAGAAGAACACGTATGTTATCAATGGTGAGGGAGAAGTCAAGGAGGTCGATATTCAGAAGGAGACCGAGCAAGGTTTGTTGATTGCTCTGGCCCTTCTGCACTGTTCTGGTTGTGGAGTAGGTCGTTCTCATATGCCAGAGCTATCTAAACCTAAATGGGACAACAAGTCAACCAGATTGTACGCGAATCGTGTCCTACGACCGCGAGGGTCGCTATCATCACGATACCGTACACGTTGAACCTTGCCCCGCTTGAATAGGGTGGTCAGATACGCCGGAGACTTCAAGCCCGTAGATTCCAATGCGGTAGCTACATCAACGTATCCTTCCGGGATACTGTCATATAGTCCTTTGACCTGCATCTGAATATATTCATTGGCTCCTTCCCCTTCCCAGTACATGGTGTGACCGCAACGAACGTGTTTGACCTTCAATCGGTTCAGGGCGTGAATTACCCACACGGAGCTTCTCCCGATTTTATCAGCAATCTCCCCGGTGGCAATGTAGCCCTTTGGTATGTTCTTTACCGGGGGAGTACTATGCCGCGGCCTCCGTGGATGTTTCAATCCGGGATGGACGATTAGTCCTCTACTATTGGTTCTCATGCAGGGGTAAAGTCGTTGTCGTTATTATTGTTCTCGATGATGTAGTAGAAGAGAATACCGAGAAGGAATCCGATTAGTGTGTACATACGTTTAGCGTGAGAGTTTCGTTGCATGGTTCAATGCGTCATTGGGAATTAGGAGAATTTCATCCGCGGTCGTATATCCACCGTTATATGGTACGACGAAGGAGAATCCATCCGCGATGAGCTTGTCGATAAGCTCTGTGTCCGAGAGGATAGCAAGGAGAGCCGGGGACATGAGTTTCTCTCCAAGAAGGAAGTTACGCAGTTGTTTAATTTGTCCAATGTATGGAAGGTTCATGAGATGAAATGTTATGCGGCGAGGTCTCCCTCCGCGATTAGTATGGAGTTAATGGGGAGGACGAATCTTCCCCCGCTAATGGTTATCCAGTGGTTGTTCATTTTTCTTGGGACTTCATAGTTAATACGAAGCTATTCCAGTGGGCCGCCGCTTCTTCGCGAGTGCGGCCATGAATGGAAATGCTATGAGGAAGAAGCTTGGCCCCGTTGCAGACGACGTAGCAATGTTTCTCTCCGGGGTAGATGGCTTCCTCTACGACCTCCGGGATTTCTCCGCAGTACGGGCAAGGACGTGGATGGGCATTGCATTCGTTCACGAACCGGAGGGCCGCTTGCTTCACTCTTTCGGTAAACATATCAACAATATGCTGTGGCACGATTCCTTTGATTCCGGAACCCACGGTGCCTTCGTCCCCGGATTCCGTGGCTTCCTCGTAGTTCAATGGATGGTCCAGCCCCCTCGTCGAAACAGGAAGCACAGGGTCCCGTGGTTCCGGGCAAGTCCCCGTACTTACAGGTAGCGCAGGGGGAGAGGACATCCTCTTCATCCTCTTCCGCTTCTTCATATTCCGGGTACTCAATTCCCCGCTCCTGTTGGCAATGAGAGCATGGAGGATTGCAACGGAGGTTATCCCGGTGAGTGCAAGTATTGCACGGTTCGATGACATCATCGTTCTCGTCCGTACCTTCGGCACATGGCGCAGATTCATCTGGGGTATAATTCTGATAGCCGTTGCAGGAGATGCAGGGTTCCTCTTCGATAGATACCCCCTTATGTTTACATGTCAGACAGGTAGGACCAGCCATCTTGGCTTCCTTCTGCTTTGCTTCTTCCCGCTTCATCATCTCCATCTCTACCAATTTGTTGGTATCGGAGGTGAAGCTGGGAAGTCCGGGAGTGAGAGCACACTTCTGGCAGGGGGATTGCACCAGCAAGGTATCACGGAATTTGCAGAGGGAGCACCTCCGTGCATCCTCGCTTGCCGCGGTGTCCGTCGCTTGCGTGGGTTCCGTGGATTCAAAGTGGCTAAAGTACATGTCACAACTGGCGCAGGGTTCCGCGGTTTCGGGGAGGTCACTGTATGCGCAGGTCCAACAATTTGGTTCGTCGTTCATTTTCTTTTGATGTGTTTCTTAATGGTTTCGATTACCCACAGGGTGAATAGGGCGAGGGCGCACAGAGTAATTCCTGTCCATGCGAGGATGTCAGTAATACTAACAAATATCGTTGTGGTCATGGTTAGTCAATTAGTTTGAGGTCAAAGAACATAACGGTGTTGAAGTAGCTAGTGGTCACTCCATCGATAGCTACCCAGCCGTCGCTGTCTTCATCATCGTAAACCGCGTACTCCTGATAGGGCGTAGGCTCTTCGTCGTAGCTTACCCAGCCACGAGGAATGTATTGTACCCTATCCCCTCTCTTGAACGGTCGCCGGGGTTTGGCGGTGTTATTGCAACTGGCGCGGACAGATTCTTCTGGCGCATCTAGAACTTCTTCTGGCACATCTAGAACTTCTTCTGGCGCATCTAGAATTTCTTCCATCTGGTAAGCAGAGGCCCACTCCGCTAATCCTCCCGAATAGCGTACCTTGTACGGGTAGAAGTCCTTTTCGTTGTCGATTTCCACGACGCGACCGCAAGGGCCGTAGTCGACGCGGACAATCATTCCGAGTTTAACTTGATTCTTTTCCATGTTAGAATTTGATGTTTGGGTATTCGCGGTAAAGTCGATAGCGGGTCATCCACATGAAAACCCCTGTGGTTATGTAGTTAGATACAACAATAAAGAGATACCATGCGGCAATCCATGCGGAGATAAGAGAGAGGACATAAAGCGGAGGTGCGGGAAGAGTGAAGAGGCACTCGGCAATGATACTTACGGTCAGTCCGATTAGCCCAACGATAACCCACTGAACCGAGGTATTGAAGATACGGTTGTACATGTTCTCCATTTCCTTGCGCTCATATAGGGTATACTCGCTTCCTCTCGTCCGGTAGCTATTGGTCTCAATACCAATGAGCTTCCAGTGAGCTTTCAGTTGCTTTGCCATCGCGGTAAGAGCCGTGCCGCCGAACCCACGGAGAGCTACACCCGCAAGCGCGAAAAGGCCTGCAAGCGCGAAGTATTGTGTGGTTGATAGATGCAATGCGTTCATGATTGTTCTCCTTCATGGTTACTCGGCTTGCTCCATTCCCCACGGCCATTCAACTATATTGCCGGGTTCAATGCTTCGCCCGTCTTCCAACAGGATGCGCATGGAGACGCGGGTTCTTCCTGCAACGATTCCGGTATGCCGACGGAACATACCATCGAAGTACTGGATTTCGGAACCGGGTTGAAGACGCAGAAGCGGAGGACAATGGTCAATGAAGAATCGAGCATTATTCCATGCCTCTTCATACGCTGTCTCCGGGTCATCGTTATCACATCCTTGCACGGCCAGTGAGCAACTCACACATTGAATGAACTCGTAGTTACCCTTCCGTCTTTCTTCCAGCAGACCACCGCAGATAGGACAGAACAGTGGGGGATGTTCTTCCTCTGGGAATGCCTCATCAAAGGCCTTCTCAACTACTGCTTGCGATTCTACGGATTCATCGCGAAAAGAGAATTCGCTCTTGGTAGGAATGTTCGTTGGGGCCGTGGTATTGGCTTTAACTATTTTCGGGCTAAGGTCTGACATATAAACGTGTGTCAAGCCATTGGCCTCGTCAATAACAATCTTGGTTATCTGTTTGGGGTTTGATGTCTTGGACATGGCACCACCATATAATAGTTTTATTATTTGTCAAGAAATTATTTCAATAAAAATCCCCGGAGGGGTTAGCCTCCGGGGCGATGTGCTACTTGCGCTTCCAGCCAAGTAAGTCAAGAAGTTCGAGTAAGCTCATGATTATCATCCTTTTGTGAAGAAGTTAAAGAAGGATAGTGTACCGCTATCGGTGAGTACGAACTGGGGATATTGGTCAGGGGTAAATATTTTTGTACCCCCGGAATCCCCGGTAGCCTCGACGGTCAGAAGGACTGTGGGCACCTTGTCCGTCGGGCTGGAAGGGGATGGAACATCTCCCAATCGTGCCCAAACTTGGCACGCTTGCCACTGTTCGTCAAGAGCGGCAATGGCCTCGATAGCCTTGGCTATTGCAGGTATCTGCTCCTTCGGAACTGTGGTCTCATTGTACTGGTCAAGGTGCGTAAAGCCCAGTGCGTCCGCGTAGATTACGCTCATAATGAGCTTTGTCCAGTCGCCGGGCTGTGGGAATTGAATTTGTATTTCTGCGTTATTCATGCTACCGGAATGTTAATATCTTCAAAATCCGTGGTTTCCTCGGATTCAATGGCATTGACGGCCATTGCTTCCATTGCGTGATAGGTGGGATTGGCCATTCCATTGGCATAAAGGTGCCGGGTGCCTGTGCCCACGTCCGCTGAAAGGGCGTATGTTTTCTCATTGCGTGCGTCGATAATCAGGGTGCTTACGCCCGTCCCCGCTTCGAAAGTGATGAAGCCGCGGAGAGAAGCTATCTTGAACAGGGTATTGGCACTGCCGCCTCCCAGCTCAATATAAAGAGCCGCCTTTTCCTCTCGCTCTTCTAGGCCCGGCGGTCCGCTCTGCATGAAAATAAGCCTGTTCAGCCCCTGTGGCATCAGCTCATTCGCCCCTACTGGAAGAAATACGGTTGTCGTCTTCACCTGCCAGTGTCCAACGGACTTTACATAAAAGATTTCCCTTACCCTGATTTCATAGCCCGCGCGGACAGTATCGTAAGGAGTATTGATGGTAACGTCGACGATTTCCCCATAGTTGACGGCCAGATTATCACCCGGAATCATGGAATAAGAATCCATCGTCAACCCGGTTCTGTTGGTTTTTGAGCCGCGGCCTATGCCAAAAGTAAATTTAGCGAAGGCTGTCGCGTTGACCGCAAGGGAAAATCCGGCTATGGAACTGTAATTAAATTGACCGTTAGGCCCTATCAGGGGAATAACCGCTGACCCATACGCATTGGAATCGGCAGAAGCCGCGCCCACTGAAAAACGTTGCATCAACCCGGCAAGAGTACCTTCGGAAGCTTTAGAAATGGAACCCGCGACTGTGATTGAACCGGAATTAAGATATATAGGCTGAACCAACGCCGACATAGCACCGGCCAATCCCAACGCATAAAAGCGATTAACCGCCCCCGTATCCGTCGGTGCACCCACGGCCAGCGGGATGTTGACGCCGCCGTTGGCATTGGGAGTTTTGCGGAACGTCATCACACCAACAACAGAGGTTGGTCCGTCCAAACGAACATCGCTATAGAAGAAAGCACTACTGTGGTGGTTCTCCTGTTTGTAGAACCACATGTTACCTGCGCCGTCGAAAACCATTGACCTGCTCCCGATATTTTTAGGGTCTGTCACGGAGAGGTACCCGTTGGCTTCCTCGTAGAGTATGCAACGGGTAGGCCCATCCGTCTTGCCGAAGAGGATGCACTTCATCTTCTCGCCAGTGGTGGCAACGAAGCTAATGCCGTCATCAAAAGTGGTGGGGTTTTGGAACTTAACAGGAATCGCAACGTCCATGTGGGAAGCGTTCGTCCCCTCAATGACCGCGGCTCCGTTACTATTTCCGTGGATTTTCACCGCGTCTGCCCCCTGTCCGAGAACTAGAGGAACTTCGTTACCGAGAACTACTCCTGCCGTGTTGGTGAAATTCCATGCCCCGGTGATATTCTGGTCTAGGGAGGGGTCAAACCCCGCACCCTCACCGGAGCCTAAACTAAAATTTCGGATAGAGACGAAGAAGTCCGCTTCTTCAATCGTACTGCCGATAGAAAGAATTGCGGAAGTTTCAGTTGCCACAAAGACCAGCTGGGCAGTAGTCTTGCCGCCAGCGAGGAAGGCCTTAGGATTGTTGTCGGCTCCTACGCTAAAGAGCGCATAGCTGAATTCTGGATTAGGCTTCGTTTCCATCAAGCCACCCAAGTCAGGATGCACATTGATAGAATAGAGCTTACCACTTTCGAGGTTGGAGATTTTGTAGAAACCTTCGGAGACAGGACCATCACCGTCCAGCGGGAGGGCCTGATACTCTTGGTCGTAGTCGAACCCCAGCGGGTGAAGTGCAATCGTCGCGTGTGCGCTCTCAACCGAAGCATTCTTATCCTGTGCGTTAGTGGGGACGACGAAGTACTTACCGTTGGGAGATGCAATCTCAATCACCTGTCCCGCGACCGAACCATTGATGATGAACTGTTCTGGCGTAATGTTGGACCACAATTCGTCAGTAGGAGCGGTAGCGGAAAGTTTGAAGAGACAGGGAGAACTGGAAGCAAGAAGCCACGCGGTATGCGTGTCGGCATCGCCCAGCTTATAGGTTACGCCCGGTGTAATAGGAGAACCGTTGACGTAGTTTTCAATATTGATTTCAGAAGAACGTTTACGTGCCATGATAGTAAAAATTTGGGGCTGAACCCATAGAAGTTTAGCTCATGAGTTCAGCCCCGTCAAGGTTTAATTATTGGTTATGCGATATTTCCAACGAAGGTAATCACCGCAGTCCCTTTAAAGGTCCCGGCATCACCACCCGTAGGAATCTGGAACGAGGCAACGGCGGCTCGCTGTCCCGCACCAAGAGCTGTTCCCTGTGAAAAGATAAGAGTTCCTCGAAGGTTCTTACCAGTCACAATACCCTGTGAGGCCGTGAGAGGAAGAAGACCTTGCGCCCCTGCTTCCCCAACTACGTCGGTAAGGACTACGTTCTGGTTCTGGATAGTGATGTTGCCATCGTATTGGAATTCAGGCGCGGTGGCCTCTGTCACGAAGTCCACGCGGTAATATCCGGCAGGGGTAGGACCTACAAGAGCTACGTCGGAAACGGTGTCCGAAATGGTCGTAAGCTGGGGAGCGGTAAAACCCTCAACCCCCTGTGCGGCTACGATGTCAACGTTAGCCTTTACTGCTCCATCTACGTACACCCATGCTTTCGTACCAGTGGAAGTGAAACGAGCGGCCCCTGCGGCAGTTACAAACGGAGGTTCTTCTATTGCGTCTGCAATGGTATCTCCTGTCTTGACAAATACGGTTACAGGGACTTCCGCACTTACTTTCAATTCATACCCCGTATCTGCGACTAAATCACCGATACTATACCACTTGTCAGGTGATAAGTCTGCGGGAAGAGTTGCTTCTTCGGGAGCCGGAATTTGGTCAGCCTTCATAGTCAAGGTAATCTCCGCGCCCTCAAGGGCATCGATGCGGAGGTAAGCGTTAGTCTGACCACTTTCCGTCGCGAAGTAGAAAGCACGGCCAGAAAGATACCCTTCGGCTTCCAACTGCTCCAACGCCTCATCTTTCGCGATGACCACATGCGGGCACTTGGTAGACGTGACAATAAACTTATACCGAGTAGCCTCGGTCAGTCCGGTAAGCTGATAGATTTGCCCGCGAGCGATAGTTGCATTCTCTGCGGGAATGGGAAGATTTACTACTGCCATAATTATTATTCGTTAAGAGTTGCTACTGTTTTAGCTTGATGAATAAGGGGAGTTAAAGTTATTCCCCTATTCACGGGAATGTGCGCAGTATCCGACGCAGGGATAATAATATCTCCATCATTCACTAATACACTTTGAACACTATTTTCAACATCAATACCGAAGTAAAGAACTTCGGGTTGATTAGTGGGAATAGACACCAAGTGCTTAACTCCCATAGCTACGGGAATTGCTTGCACCGCCAGAGGTGTTGCGGCACGGACTTCTAGGGTTAATATGGTCCCCGAAAGAGATTCCGTAACAGTTAAATCCCCAGCGGCTTTGAGATGTGCTTTGAACTCCCGGTTTACGAGGGAAGAACCTTCGGCAAGGGTCTTCTCGTCCTCCGTCAGTTTGACGACAGGAACTCCCCTATCACTGGTGATAGTAATAAGAAAGTCTCCTTCCTCGCTGGGAATGAGCGTATTCTCAACTCCTGATTCGAGGACAACTGGTTCTGTAGTGGGAACGTCGATTTCCATACTAGTTAAAAAGGTTATGCTCCAAAGCCAGAGGCGATAATAGAACCAATGTCGGCTCCTTCTGCCAGTTCTTCGGCTTCTTCGGTTTCGGTTTCCTGTTTAGGGGATTCAGTTTCTCCTTCGGTCTCGTCCTCGTCGTCGCTATCATCGTCACCTATTTCTTGGTCCTCGATAGAAACAATCTCAATAGACTTGCCGTCATCTGAAACAACGCCAACTCCCATGAGCTGAACATCATCCCCCGGTTTAAGGTCTCCAAATTTTTCAGGGTCATACGTAATCTTCATGCAGATAAAAATTGAGGCGAGCGGGTTCATCCCGCCCGCCTCGGTTTAAGGGTTATAGGTTTAGGCTTAGAGGCCAGATACTACTGCAGGGGTACTTACCAGAGAGCCAACGGGCTTACCGTCAGCACCGACGAGTTCGCGGCCAGCGGTCGTGCGAATGTGTCGGATGACTACACCGTGACGCGGGAAGACAGGCATCGGAGCGGCAGAAAGTGTCGCGATGAACAGGCCCTGCGTACCCATGTAGTTACCGCCGTTGTCCTTGTTGTTCACCCAAGTCAGCTCACCAGCGTAAGTCACAGGGTCCCACTTGGCCTGACCGTAGGCAGACACCGGACGAGGAACGAGGGACTTGTACACGTCCTTCACAAAGATAATCGTATCTTCGTAGGGGGCGTTCATGTACGCGGGGTTCGGCACATAGCGGTTACCAACAGTCGTTTCCACCTTGATATACTGGGGAACTTCCACCCACTTCTGACCAGTCGGCTTGCTGTCGTCGAAGGTGTAGCGGGGGTTCATGTTGTCCACGATGTAGGTAAAGCCCTTGTACGTCCACTTCACGCCCAGCTGACGCAGGAGAGTAGCATCCTTGCCTTCCGCGGCCTCTGCGAAGTTCCAGTCCTTGCGGATAACTTCGTTGTGACGCAGGATGAAGTCCACGGTGTCCTTAGACGTGTAAGCCAAGAAGACAGGGGAACCTTGGTCCATCAGAGCGGCAGATTCGCCAGCACCTTCATTGATGAGCAACTGCCAAGCTTGGTTCATCAGGTCATCATTCAGCGCGGCTTCGGGCTTAACTTCCGGCATGGAGTTAATATCGTTGTTCACGACATCGAGACCGACAACACCCGCCTTCGTGGGGATGAGTTTGTAGCTGGCGATTTTGATGTAGCTCTCACGGTAGAAGCGAGACCAAGTATTACCGACGGCACGGACCAACTGCTTCACCACATTCTCGGCCTGTTGCTTAGCTTGCCAAGACTGACGCATGCGGAGTACGTCCAGTTTCTGGGAGGCAAGCCTCGTGATGAAGCGGCTGTAGGAGTATTCCGTAGCCCCCGTATCATTTACCGTAATCGGAATCTGGTCAGAGGTGGAATCGAGGTTAATGTTCATCCATTCGGGACGGGGGTCCGTAGCACCGAAGGTTGCGATACGCCCGGAATCACCAACACCGTCAGTCCATTCTCCCGTCATAATCATCTGGGAGTTCCACGGAGAAGTACGAGCAAAGGTGCTGAACATGTTGGCGTTAAGAAGGTTGGTCATCGTGACCAGCTTCAATTCTTGGGCCTGAATTTCGTTAGGAGTAGTAGCCATTTGTAAATTAAATTTGGTTTAATTTGCAACGCCTAGTACTCTTTGGAAGAATTTGTTTTGGGGTCTTACGCGGTCATGGCAGGGTCAGGACCAAGAATTTTCACACCTGCATAAAGGTTTGTTTTGGTTTGCTCGCGGGAAAGCAAGAATGGGACACCGCATTTGATGCCCCATTCTTGTCATAAAATTACCAGTATGTCAAGGATTATTTATCATAATCCAAAGGCACTACCAATAATGTCCCCGACTGCGGTCGGCCCAGCGGGCGGCCGGGTCTCTGGGGCTTCAGGGCTACCACCGTTAGCGGAGGGGCGGGCCTTGCGGAGTTTGGCCACCTTCACGTTGAGAGCCTCGATTGTCGCGCGAGCATCTGCCAGTTCCTTAACCATGAGTTCGGCCAGTGCGCCGTCCATGAAGGAACCATTATTTATTTTATGGGCGAGATGGCGTGCGTGCTTCACATTCTCTTCGGTAATCTCCGTGGTCATGCCCAGTTCCTTGGCGCGTTCCTTCATCGCTTCCAACGTGTAGTTGTCGAGGTTGACGGTGTAGGTCCCGGCCTCCGGCTTGCCGCCCCGGCTGGCCTTCAACTCTTCAACGTATTTATCGGCTTCGGCCTGATAATTTCCGTGAGCAACGATGGCCGCGTCACGAACCTTAGCCATACGGACAAACTTGAACAAGGCGGAATCGCTGATGCCCAACTCTTTTCCGATTGCTTCGTAGGCTTCTTCACGGTCGTACTCGTCGAGGTCGGGATTAAGGGCAACTTCATTCAGCTTGTCCATGTCGAGGGAGGCTCCACTCGCGCGGGCAATCTCCGCAAGCTTGGCGTTAGCCTTATTGTACGGGGCAGTTACATTGGTCTTGTATTCTTCGGTTGCGGTGAAGGCATAGCCGCGTACAATTTCTCGCAGAGATTCAAGCTCTTCATTGTTGGGAGAGGATTTACCCGCTTCTTCCAGCTTGGCCTTCAAGTCCGCGATTTCTTTCTTCGCGCCCCTCAACTGGACGCGCATCTCGGCGAATGCCTTGCTCGCGGCCTTGCTCGCTTTCTGTTCCTTAGGACCATTGTTCTGTTCCTCGTTGTTCTGTTCATCCTCGTTGTTCTGTTCATCCTCGTTGTTCTGTTCATCCTCGTTGTTCTGTTCCTCGTCGTTCTGTGTCTCGTCAAGGACGGTTCCCGTGGGGTTCACTACTTCATCATCAGCGATGCGAGGCCCAGCATCTGGCATGACTACCGTACCGTCCGGGGATTCAATAGGAGCCGTGGGGCTGGTGGGATTAACGGGTTGAGTGGAATCCGTGGAATCCGGGGCGAACAGGGTCTGTTCAAAAATGTTATGTACGTCGTTGTGAATGGCACCACCTATGATGCCCTCCGCTACTGCGGGAATATTTACGTTGTCCATCTATGTATTACTTGTTGGGTGAAAGTGAGTTAATCCAAGCGTTACGCTCGGTCATGGGATGATTCATCATAGTTACCGGGGATTCGGTTTCTTCATTCTCTTCGGCCAGATTGAAAAGAGCGGCGATGACGGATTTGGCCCCTGCCGCGAAAGCTCCATTCAATGCGGCGGCTTCCATTGTGGGCTGTAATGTCGCATTGAGTTTTGACTGAACAATGCAGAGAGCTTCTTCCATTACCGGGTCATGCAGAAGTTCAGCAAGGCGGCCAGTCGCCGCCTTGTTGCTTTTGAACCCTTCGACAGTGTAGGTGGGCACTGGTTTCATCGTGCACCTCCCAGCGATTGAGCCGCTTTAGCGTTGGCTTCTACGGCGTTACGAGTAATCTCGGCATCCTGCTTTTCCTTAGCCAACTGGATTTCAGCTTCCGTCTTCATGCGCTTCAATTCAATTTCGGCTTCGGCTTTCATCTGTTCAGGAGTAGGTCCTTCTTGGGGAGCCGCTTCTTCGTTCTGTTGCATCGCTTCCAAGGCCCGCATGCCGTTGGTAATAACCTCGTTGCACCTCTTGACCAGTTTCTCGTACTGTTCAAATTCAGGGACAACTTCCTTGGCGGCCTGCAAATAGTCCATGTGTCCTGCCAACTGGGCGACCAGAAGCTGTAGCGGCTGGGCAAGCTGGGCCATCTCTTCGGGTTCCAGCTGTGCGTCCGGTAGCATGGACATGATGAAGTTGGCATGCACTTCCGCGTGTGTCCTGTGGTCCTCGTTTGGCATAACCGGAACTTCCTGACCTGCCATGAGCTGGTTGTTCTGGATGGATGCGATAGAGGCGGCCACGGTTTCGGACGGGTTGGGGTCATCCTTCAACGGCATGAACAACTGCGCGGTGCGTCCATTCGTTTCGTTGGCAATAGCCATGCGGATGAGACGTTCCTGCCCAGCTCGTGGCATGAACTGCATGTAGTTGAGACACTGACGGAGAGCCATTGTACGGCGAACCTTACTACCTGCCCCAATGGGAGGAAGAGCGGTAACGCTGTCAAGGTCGATAGCGAAGAAGGCATCCCTTGGCACCCCTGCTTCGTCCAGACGTTGGAGCATGCGTTCACGTTCCTTAAACCCGCCAATCCCTTCATCGTAGTCCTTGCGGATGATACGGCGAACGATTTCACGGAGAAGAATGGTCATGTGCTCCAAGAGCATATCCATGATGTTATTGCTGACCTTGCTCGCATTGCCCATACGGATTTCAGCTTCCAGCTGGGTGCGGCCCATGCCTCCATCAGCATTCACGTCAATCTCGCCCAAGCGTTCCCGGATTTGGTTCTGCAAGAATGCGAGGGGAGTTCCAGCAACTTGTTGCAGATTCGGTACGGGATTAGGAACCACTTGCGTTGATGGGTCCAAAATGGTATAGGCCCCCATCGGGTTCACCATTGCGGAGAGACGGGAGGTTTCATTGGTGGCAGAGACGTTTAACGCCATGCCGAGGAACGCCGCGTCCGTCGCTTGGTTCATCAACTTGTCAATAACACGAGTGTGAGGCAGTAGGTCATTACCATATCCGCGAAGGGCATGAATATCTCCATTGGTGCTACTGCCCAGCGGGAAGAGGACGAACGCTTCTTCCATAGAGTTGTAGGCTCCTTCCTTCGTGTAGAGGAACTTGGTGTCGTCTACATCGCGGTTTTGTTCTCGCTTAACGTCCTGACCATTGCCGCCGCTTCCGTTGACGAAGAAAATGGAATGAGTAACCGTACCGTTGAATTCGCGAACCCACATGTGGGCAATCGGAATACTGGTTCCAATTACGTCGGTCAGGGTGTAGTCTCCGTTTTTGAGCATCTTCTCGGTCTCCCAAGAGATACGCTGGGGCTGTACCGTCTGATTGTAACTACAGGTCTTCAACACCTTCATGACCTCTTCCACATCCCAGCCAGCTTCCCTTGCGGTCTGCGGGTCACGAATGAAATCGTAGAGTTCATGAGCACGAAGGGTACGAGTAGCAAACACAACCTCAAGGGTGCTACTGTCCGGCTTAACCTTTCGCTCGAAGGCAAACTCGTTCAGACTACCTGCCTTGAAGTACCAAGTGTCAGGGTCCTCAAAGTAAGCAAGGCCGAAGCCGTGGAAGGAGAAGTTGTGAAGAAGGTCTGTCATGATGGAGGTGAATCCCGGCATGGACTTGACCATCTTCGTTACTTCGGTGGAAAGGATGTCCGAATAAATGGGGCGACGGGCGTTATCGCCAAAGGTGGTTTGCACCGAAACAAGTTCGGGGTTATCCCACACTTCACGGAGGCTGGCCGCCACCTTTTCACGAACAATCCGCATCGTGCGGAAGTTGTAGTTGGTTCGATAATTCTGACCAACTGCGGAAAGGGCCATTGGGTCATACGGGCGTTGTCCGTCCAGCTCTGCCTGTGCCTCTGTCCTCGCTTGCATGGATAGCTGGTCAGCGGTGAGGCAGAAGTAGAGCAAGGCGCGGGCTTGGTCAGCGGTCGGAACCCTTCGCTTGAGAAGGGTTCCGTTCTCGTCAACCACGCCAATAACCCCCGGACCTACGGGAGCATTTGCGTCTGGTTTCGGCATATCTACTATTTGTCAATTTCGTCTTCACCCTCAACCGCGTCAGCCTTCATGGCTTTCTTGGTCTTGGACTTCACAGGAGAAGGTGTAGCAACTTTCACGCTCGGTGTCAAGTCCTCAACGTTCCTTAAGTCTTCGCGAGCCTTCGTAGCTCCACCGACTTGCTCGGACTGTCCCATCATATTGACAGATTCCGCTTTGAAGCTGGCAATAGATACCTCCGCTGGGGTCGTCACCGTGACTTCGCCAAGAACTTGGGGAAGCTTAAAGTTGCCCGCGTCAGGGATTTCACCGACAGTGATGAGGTCGTCCCAGTTCTCCACGTTGAAACACTTCTCGGTCAGCACCTTATCGAGGAAGAGACGGAAATGCTGGGAGATGGTGACGTAGGGAACTCGCTGGGGATAGAGTTTCGCCAGCTGACTGGACATGACGAAAGTTCCATCCACGGTAGGAGATTCATAAGAGTTCTCGGTGGCAGGAATCGTAAAATACTTGCCCGCAATAACCGGAGCTTTCTTGCGATAGAACGTTGCATCCAGCGTATCAATCGCGCCGGGCTTAAACTTTTCATTGCCACGTTCGGAAACCCAAATGATAGCTCGTTCGTCCGGCACGTTCTCGTAAGCCAGAGCCTGTTGCAGTCGGGCGAAGAGATGAGTAACGAGAGCGTAGCTACCCGTGACAGGGGTCAGCAACTCAATCGTGCGAAGGTCCCGGAACTGATTCTTCAAGATTTTAATCATGGGTTCAGCGGCGGCCTTGGCCCGGTAAGGGAGCAGGAGCCAAACATCGTGGTCGCCACGGCTGGAAGCCGCAACGCTGTCAATGAGGTTCTGTGCAATGTTCGCGCCGTAGATGAGGACGCGAGGTTCACAAGGGATTGCTATTGTAGCCATTGTCGTTTATTTTGTTTTAGTTGCTTTGAGGGCGCGGCGTTCAGCCTGTATGCCCAAGGATGTGTCCGCTTGAGGCGGCAGGATATTGAATGCCCATTCAGTTACCAACTGCTGGAAGAGATACCAGCGGAAGTAGAGCTGGGATTCGACGAGAGGCTCATACATTAGATAGGAGAAGAAGGGGTACTTTCGAGGACTGCCCGGAGTTAGCGTGAGGGGTCTGATGAGTGGGGTTTCCGTACTATTCGAGAATATCTTTGTCCGAAAGTATTTAGGACGCACTCCATGCACCGGGTCAACATCCTTAAAGGCCATCACGTGTGTAGGGTTCGCCCGGTCAGGGTAGGGGTGCATGACCTCGCCACGTGTAGGCGCAAGCCTCGCGGACTTCCCGTTCACCCATGCGAGGTAGTAGGCACGGTATCTCCATGCCTTACCCCACACCTCCTTATCCCGTGCTACCTCATGGAAGACGGCGGCATTCTCACTTATGGCCATACTCCGTGGTGGGTTTCAGGGTTTCATTCTCTTGTGCGTCTGCAAGGTAGTTGACGAAGTTAATGAAGGTAGCCGCGTCAAATTCGGGCAGTTCGTTCTTGTAACTGGCATACGCGCTTGTATTCGCCATCGGGATTGCGGGCCAAGGTTTATATTCCTTGGTCAGCTTCTCGGCAATACTGCGTAGGAACTGACTATATTCCTCCGACGGTGCGATGAGGGAAAGGAAAGCGTCTGCCCCGTCAGGGCTACCGGAGGTCTCTACCTCCCTGTCAAACGTCAGCGGGTCGTCCGCGTACTCGACATGTGAGAGTTTGGCGTTGTACTTACGCGTTCTCTTGACGGCCTTCTTGTACTTCTTCGCGTGTTCGCGAAGCTTGTCAAGGTCATCGAGCCACAGAGGAACCTGTTGCCACCATGAACGCATAGCTTCTACCCGCAAGCGGATAAGATAGGATGAGCGCATGATTTGGGTCAGGCATCCACAATGGTATTGCTTGCGCGTTAATTGCAGACGGTTCATCGTGACCACATTCCCACATGCACATTGCACGACATAGGGGTATCGGACATCATGGGAGTACCCAATGACCGTCAGAATTCCCTGACTATGACCAACAGGCAACGGTTCATCATCCGTCCCCATATAATCGGGGAACGTTTCTGGGGTCTTCACTTCCTCCGGCAAGTTCATGAGAGCTACCGGGGTCCAACGACGGAATACTTCCTGAATGTTTTCGGGTTTGGACATGACCTCAATATAGAAGAAAAAAGAATCTTGTCAAGTTTATTTAGTGTCTTCTTCGGGCTTTTCGCCCTTCTTCTTGAGCTTCAAGGTGATGGTACGGGCCGCGCTTCCTTCTTCCAGTTCAGGGCGAGTGCCATCCTTGTTCAGAGTTACTGGTCCTCCCTGCAATCCCATCTGCGTCACTATCTCGGTCTGTTCCAGTTCGAACTGCTGGATAACCTGTGACAGTAGGTCCATGTCGCGCTTCGCAATCGCTTCGTTAAACTTCTCCCACAGGCCGTGGCTTCGCTCCATGATAGAGAGGAAGAGAGGTACATCCTTAATTGATTGTATCTCTGCGTCGGCCATGAAGGAAGCGACACGGGAGAATCCACTGTTCATCAGTTCTTTGTACTGACTACTCATGGATTCAACGATGTCAAGCTCTATCTTCGTCCTCGCCTCTTGGCGTTGGAGGATGCGTGCCTGTGTGTTCTGCGTGTACGTATTGAGAAGTTCATTGCGGATAGCCAGTTCCTCCTTCGAGAGTTGGACGCTATCAACAATCTTATCAACACGTTCACGGGGAAGGCCAGTAACTTCCGAGATGACGGGCACGGGAGTTCCGGCCTTGTACATCTCAATGGCCTTCCTTATAACGGTGTTCTCGTTAGTGATTGGTTTGGGGGCGGCTATCTTTGCGGCGGCTCTTAGGTCCATAGCATGTTCATTGCGGCGGTTACGTCGGAGGCAAAGGTGTCGCGGGCAGGAGCGGAGGCAGGAGCGGTGGCATTGCCTCCGACGAAGCCTCCGAGGTACCTGCCAATGTCTGCGGCTTCAATATATGCGGTTCCGTCTTCGCGATATTTGATTACCTCTTGATGTTCTACCACCTTATGGTTCTGAATGTCAAGCCTAATCTTACCGAACTCCGGTCCCATGATTCCCCGGCACACGTGCACCAATAGTGCTAGTGCGTCCGCGTTGTCCGGGGATTTATGAATCCGCTTCTTCATGGCCGCCTTGGGTTCCACGGCAATTCGGGTTCCATTCATGGTGTAGAGCCGGGATTTAAGCTCGACGATAGTTGTCGGGTCGAGGCCATAAAGTTGGCGAGCGTTGATTGCCAGTTTCATACATCCCCAAAGCTCGGAGACCTTGTTGCTATATTGCTGGCATGCCTCCTGATTCTGCAACAGGCCAATGGGCACCTTGCTCGCCATACCCGCGAAGCTGACCGTCTGGAAGTCCGTTCCGACATGCTGGGCGAGGATGTCGATGAAACCAGTACCTCCGGTTACGTCTACGGCAAGGTACTTGCTCTCAACCCCGTTGGCCCGGAGAATCTCTCCAACTTGCTGGGCGATGTCGAAGTTCCTTTGCTTCATCCGTTCCTTGTCGGATGTAGACTTCAACAGATAGGTACGGAACACCGCGCACGCCCAAAGCCCTTCAACCGTTCGTCCGACTTTGGCGAGTTTAAGGCAGGACTGGTCGCCGCCGTTGGTGTAGGCAGGGTCCAATCCTGCGATGGTAATCAACTCGCCGTCTCCCCAGACAGGCATGGCATCCGCGCCACTGCCGTAAATTTCAGCCTCCGACATTAGTGAACCTTCTTCCGTATCATCTGAAAAGGTGGCCCGGTGGAACCGCATCACGAACGGACTATTCTCCCCGTACTGTTCAATCGTTTGCTGAACGATGTCCAACGGGGTGTAGAAGCTCCAATCCTCGCGGCCATATTTGATGCGGGGGTTCTGGGTGTTGTCGAAGCGGATGTAAATCCCGTCCTTGGTCTCCCACTCGTATTCCTCAAAGATGTCAACGCTGTTCCACCCATCCTTGGGCATAGCCATAACACCAAAGGCATCGGTGCGGCTCTTGGGGTTAGAGGCGGCCATCAGGGTAGGAGGCGTGTCCGCTCTGTTGGTGATGAGGTTGGTACGCCACACCTCGACGAGTTCAATCGGCAATTCGGAAAGCTCATCATAAAATACGTGCATGTTCTTTGCCTTAATACCGATAAATCGGCTACTGGGGTCGCCGACGTTCGCGCAGGGGATAATGGAGATGCCACGGGAATCATCAATATCCCCGTCCTCGTTCACGCCTTTAATCTGTCCCTTACCGTCAACGAGCTTACCCGGAAATTCCTTGCGCCACAACCGTTTAATATCCTTGAAGATACGTTTCTTCGCACCTTCAATAGTAGTCGATGTGACTAGGCAAAGGGTATCGACCGGGTCAGCCAGATAGAAGAGCGTCGCCATGATAGCCATAGATAATGACTTCCCAGAGGACGAGCCTCCACCCATGATGACCACATCATATTTGCACGCGGTTTCAATCATCCGTTCAATCCACGGTGTCCAGATAATGGGAGTAGGACTGCCCTTGTAATTCCACAGGAGATTGATGGCGTTCTTAGCGTGTCCATACCTGCCCAGCCCTCCCTTCTCTTCGGGCCATGCGTATTTGAAGCACCAGAGTTCGATGTCCAATTCCGAAACTCCGTACTCCCATTGTCGTCCGTAGCGGGTAAAGTGTCGTGCCATGCTATATCCTTTCTATATCCCAGTTGTCGAGGGTCAGTGTGTGGTCGTCGTTCAGTTCCCGGTACGCGTACAATAGAATGAGAAGAGCGTCCGCGTTCTGCAATGTCACCTTCGCGCCGGGGAAGTTCTCCATCGCGATGCGTTTCAGGTTGTTCTTCCACTTCGTGCGGTCACGGGCGGTCAGGCCCGTATCATACGCGCCCATAGCCCGCATCCATACGATTGGGGAAACCTTTGTGACGGTGTACCCCGCCGCCGCGGCGTAACCGAGGACCTTCCCGGTTGCCTCTCCCAATACGCCACTACTTCTCGGATTGGACACCTTGCCGCCTCCGCTCATGGCATAGCTCATCTTCTCAATGTACATGATACGATGACGGCTACGTGGCAGTTTGTTTAATATGATTTCCAGTTCCCTTTCGTCCTCTGGCATGTGCTTTATCCAGATTTTCTTGCTCCGGGTGTCCGCGAGTACAAGGGCACCGTGGGTTCCGGGGTCAACTCCTACTAGTTGCATAGGAGAATATATCCCACAAAGTCCAGAAGGTCAAGCACAAAAATAAGACGGCCACCATAGCGTACTATGATGGCCGAATGGAACGTGCTCCTTTTTTACCCGCAATGCGGTGCTACGGGATAAACCCGTCAGAGCCGGGAGGGGGTTACTTGGTGACCGCGGAAAGGAGGCCCATCTCTTGGATGGCTTCAACCTGACCTTCCACCGGGTGCGGCTTGAACTTGAGGAACGCTTTGGCGTAGCTGTTCTTCCCGTCGCGGGAGACGGCGCGTTGTGCACCAATCTGCACACGGAAGGGCAGGGAGCCGAGCTTGTTCCCCTTCAACATCATGAACTGGATGAAGGGAGCACCAACGCCCGTGTACTGGTTACCTTCCGGGGTGTATCGTGCCAGCGTCCACTGGTCGCCCATGAAGTCAATGGTGAAGAGAGCGTCAAGGTCATCCTCGGTGGTACTTGCGTCCTTAATACCCTGCGGCTTCTTAACCAGTAGCCACATGGCAAGGGCACGGTTGACCTGCGACTTGTCGAATCCTTCTGCTTCATACTCTTCCTTCGTATTCCACGTCTTAGCGTAAACGCCGGGCTGACGTTCGTTGTACGGGATGTATTCGCGGAAGAACTTACGAGCCTTCAATACGATACATTCAAGAGGATTATTGCGCTCGGCAACGACCAGACCGTTGAGAAGGAACGCGCCCAAACTGCCAATCGGTTCTTCCAATTTGGCTTCATCGCAAGAGGCTTGCCACAGTTTGAGGTAGGGAATCTGAATGTCCGAAGCGTCGGTCTCACCCTCGAAAGAATGGTACTCCGTAGCGGTTGCGAGTTGATTGGGTTCGGGAGTTCCCAGTTCCAATGCGTCTTCCGGGTCCATTCCCAAGGTTTCGTGTTCTGTTTTCTTAGTAGCCATAGTATTCGTTTATTCTTGGTTTTGGGTTGAGGGCTTGGGATTTATATAAGTAACTCTTTAGTACTTATATAATTACCGCTTCAACGATTCGCTACGCTAGAAAGAGAGTACCTCTTCGTCGCGGAACTCGAATCTCCACGGTCGTCGGCTTTGTTGCCCGTTCCCCACTCCCCGTGGGTACGTGGTTGAATGTATCATAGTTTAGGATTTTGTCAAGAACTTTATTTGATTTTGAGCAAAGCCATCGCGCTCGTCACTTCTTTCACTACTCCAAGTTCTTGAAGCTCTTCGAGCAACGATTCCTTGACCTCCTTCATCTCGGCACGGGTGGCTCCTTCAACTTTGTTTTTATCTACCACCATGTCAAGAAGCTTCGACACAGGGAGGCGGGAGATGCTATCCAGAATTTCCTCTGGGGAAATGTACTGCTCGACGTAGGCACGGAAGGCATCGTTGTCCACCTTCACGGTATTGCCTCGCCGTGCGTACTTCCAGCCGGGGACATCAATGCCGCAAGCGAAGAGGGTCTTGGCATAGTCCTTATGCACCTTGTTAGCCTCCGCGATAATGTTCGCAAAGGAAAGAAGGGAGCCAAGGGTTTCCGGGTTGTCCATCGCCGTACCGACGTTATCAATCATCCCTTCTGCTAGGTCCTTGTCCTTCAACACTTTGAGCGAGAAGTTACGGGCCATGCTGGTCACCTTCTTGCACTGTGCAAGCCGGGAACAGTAGGGGCAGACGTGCGGAGAGGATGAGTAGGCATAGGGGTTCTCCGCGTCACGGCAATGGCGGGCAATGACTGCGCCCATGCTTTCTCTCGCAGTAACTTCATCCATAGGGACGACGGACATGTCGGTAGCGAACTTCGGCCCCTTACCATCACGGTAGAACGCCGCAATCTTCATGCTTTCGGTCTGGCTGGGTTGTACCACCGCAAGGATAATACGCTTACATTCAGGGCGTTCTGCCATTTCCAGCAAACCGTAGTAAATGAACTGGGTATTCTCGGCAGGGTCGGATACGGGGACCATTCCCATTTTGTAGTCGATAATCATGGAAGTATCACCATGCCGGACAAGAACGTCAGCCGTTCCGGTTTGTGCTTCATCGTCTGGGTTGAAGACGATTCCTTCAAACTTGTGTTCGGGGAGTACTTCTACCTTGTCCGTTTGTACCTCGGTTGCGAAGATGGACATGAGCCTATCCACCATGTTGGATGCCGCAGTGTAGAGGATGTGTTCATGCTTGGTAAGAAGGGATTCTGGGTTCTTGGTTTCGAGGGCCGCGTGAACACGGGTCCCAATGGCCGCCGGGGAGAAGTCATCCTCTTCTTCCTCTTTAGTCATGGGGCGAGGTACATATCCGGGACAGGTAGCGAGCAATGCCATCTTACTCGGACTGTACTTGCTGTGAGTGTTGGTTTCGTTATTAGCCATTTGATGTTAATGCGTTAAGACAAATTTCTTTTGTGTTGAGTGCTTGAATAATTCTTTCTTCCACCGTACCGGAGGCGGTCACGATGTATTGCAATGTGTGTGACTTTGCACCGAGGCGGGCGATACGACCTTGTGCCTGTAGCAAATTGACGATTGCGTAGTCCGGCGAGATGAGTGCGGCGCGGGGGTGGCCTCCCTCGGTATCGTGAAGCGATACCCCAGTTCCTCCTGCACTAATCTGCACGAGAGCGAGAGGAGCATCATTCCGTTGGAACTTGTCCACCTCTTCCTGTCGGTTCTTCCCAGTCACCGCTCCACTAATCTCGGCATAAGCGATTGTCTTACCCGATTTATTGTTAATGAGTTCCGAGAGTGTGGAGAGACTGTCGAGGAAAGACACGAAGATGGCGACGCTATATCCGCTGTCCAGAAGTTCAACTGCCTTCTCTGCCATCGTGGGGAGCTTAGCCAATTCAGATTGCTGGCGAAGCCGAAGGAGTTCAACGATAGCAGGAAGTTCGATTCCCTTCTCGTTAGCCCGTTCGATGGACTGGTCCCATGATTTGTCCAGCTTGTCAAGTGCTTTCTGCAACTGTTTAATCTCTCTCATACCTTTCATGTCTACGTCCACGGACAGATATTCGATTCTATTCTCCGGGAAGAATGTGTCAAGTCTATCCTTGTCAATCTCTGTCATAACGCCAGCAGTGAAGAGCTTTTGTTTCAGGCTCTCCATCATGGCATGATTGCGGGGGTTGAGCTTAAACTCGATGCCTCCCCAGAAGCTGTCGGTGCATCCGTGCATACGTGCCCAGAGCCAGAACCCGCGCCGGGGGTCTTGAATCCACTTGGCATATGTTGCGGGAACGCTCATGTCAAGAGGGGAGACGAAGGGAGTGGCAGAGAGCATAATCGTCGGAAGCCTTTGATGAGCCGCAGTTAATGCCATGATGTTGCTTTGGCTACCATAGGTTTTGGCCTTATGGCTTTCATCGAGGACAAGCAAGGAATCGTCGGGAAGGGTCCAAGCCCCGAAGACTATCCGGGACTTGGGAATCTTTGTGGGGCGTTTGTAATAGGGGGTGCTCCCCCTGCGCACCTTCTCCCATGAGAGGACATCCACCGCGTCCGCTCCTTGCTGTTCAATCGCTCGCTTCCATTGGGTCACTACGATGGCAGGGCAGACGACGAGAAGTCTCTTGCCCATAGCCTTCGCGGTTTCGATAGTAACCAATGTCTTCCCCGTACCCGTGCAGGATTTATTTATCACATAGCCGTGCCGGGTAATTGCATCCACCATATCATGGATGCAATCCTCTTGGGGCGGGAATGGAGTAAGCGCACTCATTTGCGATACTTGTCCATGATTTCAGGTTCGGCAAGGAGAGGAAGGGAGGAAGCCCACTGCGGAGTTTCTTCCATTATCTGTTCGATGCGCTGGGCGTATTCCTCGGCACGGTCAGCCGGAACCATCACTACGGCTTCGTCATGTACGAGAAGGACAGGTTGCGCACCCTCTAATTCCTTGCACAGGCGATTGAACGTGCGGACCATGAGGTCACGTGCGATTGCCTGAATATTGTTGTTGCTAAGGAGGTTAGTATTGACAATGGAGGACTTGTATCCGAAATCGACGCAGGTTGCGAAATAGGGACGACGACCGTCCTTCGGCTGAACAAGCTTCTTGTAACAGTTACGATAATAGAGCTTCCGGCCAGAGGGGAGGGTGAGCGCGAAGCTATGGGAGGGGGTACGATAGCCGCGAGCCGCTAATGCGTCCAACTCTCTCCACCATGCCACCACTTCCGGGCTACGACTGCGATACATGTCCACAATCGCTTGGCACTGGTTCCGGTCCATTCCGGGGTTCGAGCATTGAATAGCTGACCAGCCCGCACTAAAACCACAGGCGAGCACCCCTGCCTTCACATGCTGACGAAGGTCCGCTTTTCCCGGTGTTTCCTTGCAGTACTGTTTGAAGTCCTTAACGTCCGCGGGGATGAGGCCCCAGCCTTTCGCGTTAGCGGCATAGATGTCCTTCTCACCGCCACGGAGTGCGTTAAGGATTTTCTCCTGCCCACAGAGCCAAGCGGTCAGACGTGCTTCAATTCCTGCCCAGTCACATACCACGAGCTTATACCCTTCGGGTGCTTGAATGGCGTTGCGCTGGTTAAAGCCCAGAACGTCTTCACGGTTAAGCTGTTGCAGGTTGAGCTTGTCGCCCCCGGCAGTCCAACGGCCAGTGCTCGCGCCACAGTAGGTCAGCGTATAGGGGAGACGTTCTATCCCTTCATGGTCAGTATAGACGCGGGAAAGCATGCGCTCGGTAATGCTAATCATGCGGTTCACGCTCCTGTATTTCCCGATAAGAGTTACCCACGGAACGAGGTGGCCATACTCTTCCAGCCAGTCCGTAAAATCTTCGCTGGACTTGCTGGTGGTTGTGGGGGGCGGGATGTTCAGTTCCTCGCACGCTCTACGTAGTTGGGGAATGGAGAGTTTCTTTTCAAGCGGGATAGCTTCCTTGTATTCCTCCTGCGCCTGATGGAGTTTCTCTAATCCGTCAAGAAGATACTGGCGGGAAGTAGGAACTCCGCGCCATCCCATGATGCAGGTATTGAGCCAACAGGCGCGTTCATCTTCCGGCCAGAAGTTCTTCATCTTGTCCCACACGGCGAGACAGTAGTAACTATCGCCCGCCACGTATTCCTTCATGTCGTCGGGGATGACCTCCATCTTGCGGAAGTCAACGCCTTCGGCCTTGGCTCGGACTTCCTTGCTAATCTCTACTCCCCAAAGCTTTGCGACAATCTTGTCAAGAGAGCCATAGATGGCGAGATAGTTGGAAGCGGCACGGGAACAGAGCCACTCCTTGAAGGGCGGCCGGAAACTGGGAGTACATGGGATGCCCTTGGCCCCCGGCGCGTGAAGTGCGAAGAGGTAAACGGCATAGTCGAAGCTGGCGTTAAACGCGACAAGGGTTTTGTCCTTCGTAGTTTTCTCCCAGTCAAAATCCTTCGGATGTCCTACCCAGCAATACTTCCCATCATAGACGGACATGATGTATGCGTCGAACCGGGGGTCCAGACAGTAGGAATGCGGGTCCATGAACTTAAGGGAATATTTCCCCTCATAATACGTTTCAAAGTCAACGGCAAGAGTATCGCCTGTGAGTTTGGTCTGGTCGTCTGTAATCTCCATTTCATACCCCGGAATGCGAGGCAGTGAAAATGATATAGGGTTCTTATCTAATTCTTCGTGCATTAGTGTTTGGGTGTATTTAGTTGTTCCTTCGCTTGCGCGTAGTATTCTTGGGGTGTGCTCATAGGAATTCCGGCGGCCCTATCCTTCTTGTACATCTTGACGGAACGGTTCATGCGGTTCACGACTTCCCGGCATTTTTCGTTTGTGAGGTGTACGCTATCCTCAAAGGAGAAACCTTCATCCCGTCCGGTCGCCGCGACGAGGCGCGATGCGAGAATGGCGATGTCGGTTGCCTCCTTTACGCGGTCCTCCGCGTCAGCTTCCCGGTATTCTTCAATCTCCCACAGAAGATGGCGCAGGAGGTCAGCGGCTGATTCCTCTAATCCCATATAGGAGAAGTGGGTATCAACTGTTTGGGCGGCGATTGCAATTTCGTTGTACATAGTTTAGTGTGATATGATAATGAAGAAGAGGGTGACCAATGTTGCGGAGAGGCCAAAGACATTGACGTTCATGTCCCGGTTACTCCGTTTCAATAGATGCGTGAGGGTGATGTAGATGAAGGACCACACCCAGAGAACGATGAGGACGAGAATGAGCGAGAAGATGAGGGAGTTCAGCAGGGGCATGCCATTGACCAGAAAGCCCACGAATATGGTGAGGTAATAGATGCCCATGTAGGGGGATAGCTCTGCTAGGTCTTTCATGATGTCTATATGTTAATACCCATCCAGTGGCAGAAGAGGAAGGGGACAATAAAGAAGGTAGTACCGAGAATGACCAGTCCGTAGAACATGTGCTCCTTCTTCGGAATGGAAACCATAGCCGCGGCAAAGAGAATCTGAATCAGGCTCATGCCGACAACGGTCAAGAAGCACATCATCCAAGAAGACTGGGGCAGGTGTGATTTAAGGTACGTGACAAAGAGTAAAGGACAGAAGAAGGCATACGGAAGCATCCGTACCATGTCCATGAAGTTATCCTTGAACCTGCAAGAGTATGTCGTATCTTCTAATGTCATAAGTCTTTTGGGCATAAGAGGTTTGGGTATTACTGTTGTTAGAAGTTAGATTTATTGTCCGTTTCTTTGTAATAGCTCCACAGGTCTTTTGCGTATATGGAAGCCCCGTCGCAAATCGGAATGAGCAGAAGCAATATTATAGCAGATACTGCCGATAAAACTAAAATATCTTCAAACATATTAATGAACAAGTTTATAAATTACCCATACCACAGGACGCACGATTACCATGTGGAAAAGTTGTTGAATATAGTGCAAGAGAAACAAAGAGCCTTTGTGTAGCATGAATGGGACGAGCACCATAGGTATAAATATGACCATACCGTAGAACTTGCCCAAAAGAGATTCATCTTTCAGGAAGATGAAGGCGTGGTACTGGACATATAGAAACAATCCGGATTGCAATATCGCCAAAGTGATAAGTGCTAGTTTGTCCTTCCCATCTCTCACCAATCCGGTGAACAACGATTTCCATTCTTCTTTTGCTGTCATGTTTGTTGCTTGTTTGCTTAGTTGTATTCTATGGGATTAGCGGAACGGGATTGGCCCCGCCCCGGAATCCCGGTGACGAGGCCAATGTATCAAAGATTAGATTTTTTGTCAAGAAGTTTTTGGAAGGAATTTTTGAGGGAGTTGTAACTCGCTCACTATCCTACAATTACTTCTTGGCGTTGTTTGTCCTGTTCTTCCCATTCGGGGAAGTCCCGATACCAACGGGCCTTAGTACTGTCGCTTGCGTACTTGAGCCAGTCCTCTACATAAAGGAACCTCATGCGCCTCCTTCCTCCCGACATCTGTTTTGCTTTCCACAATGCTTCATCTTGGAAGTAGGTAACGACGGCCGTCTTAAACCCGGTGATGGCCTGACGCTTAGGAACGTTGTTGGAACGGGGCTGGTCGGTTACTACTCCTGTATCTCGAATGGTGTAGAGAATTTGCAGGAGAGCTTGCGGCCCCGTATAGGTGAGAGGAATGCGCTTCCACAGGGGGTTGCCATCCTTGTCCGTATCTACATCCCAATCAACGGGACGAAGCTGGGTTACAAAGGATTCTTCCGCGGATTCCCGCATACCATACTTGGTGTTTATCTCTTGGGACTTCTGCACTACTCGGTCTACCAACTCGTTAATGTCCTCGCTTAGTGAGTGGTAGTTCTGATGCACTTGTGCCCATAGTTGCTGTATATCTATGGAATCACGGACCTTCTTCGCCTTTGCTAGGTCTCCTCCCACACTGCGGACATAAAGGACAGAGTAGCGGCGGTTCCCCGTAGTATCCGTCAGCGGGTTGGGGTCGTTGGTAGTACCAATGAACACTGCCTTCGGATTATACTTCTGCTGGTTGCGCTGGTATGCCGCACGGGTTTTAGCAGGTTGGAGGTCAAGGGAGTTCTTCACTTCGTTAGCCTTATCCGGGTCCGAGAGGATTCGGTCAATCTCGTCCAGCTGGATGACATGGGTACTGCTCTTCTGCACGATAGCATCCTTCTCGTTGCGAATGTCGAAGCTACCCGAAAAGCATCCGGGATAGTTGGCAAGAAGCTTAGTAGTCCAATGGGATTTACCGCATCCTTGGCCCCCAATGAAGATGGGGCAGAAGATGGAGCACATGTTGTTGACATCCTCCATCGACTTCTCCACGTGGTCGATAACCGTGTAGAGCCATGTACGAAGCACGAATTCGAGCCATTCCTTCTCGGTATAGCCTTCCGGGGCCATGCCCTCTTCCAGTTCGAGGGTATGGATGTACTGTCCCACTCGGTCAATACCATCCCAAGGCTTTACGCGCAGTGTGGAAGCGAGGGGGTGATAGAAGTAGTTGGTGGAGACACTAAGGAAAGTTGCGTCCAGTTCGTGTTGTACTTTGGGAGTGGACATCCCTCCGGCCAGATATTTGGCCCACTTGCCCGCGATGTGGTTCACGAATTCCGGGTCGTAGGGGTAGAGCTTTTTACCCACGAGGTCCAATACCAGCTTGGTATCATTGGCAACATCGGTCACAATGCGGAGACCAATAGAGGCAAGAAGGAATTCAACGTTCTCATATATTACGGGAACAGTGCCTCTCTTCTGGTCTCTGGTCGGGAAGTCGAAGTCAGCCCAGCGTTCCGGTTTCTTCGCCTGATAGTGCTTCCCTTCCGGCAGAGGTCCGGCCTCGGCTAGGATTTTCTTTAACGCCTCGTCGGGGTTATATATCTTAGCCAGTAGGGATTCGGATTCAGATTCCGAAGCGGAGGGTGCGATGGGAGCGATGTCTCTATTCTCGATGTCCAGCACATACATGCGGAACAGGTCATTCATGCTCTTCACCTTCCTGTCCTTATCTTGGCAGGAGCTATGGAGGCAATGGAACCATGAGGTGGAGGGGAAGTCCCGGACAATGTTGAATTGAAGGTCCCGGTCAGCACGATGCCCCGTACATACATGGGCGCATGCGGGGCACATGCCATACATGTGGTTCCCCTCCCAGCGCAGTTTGCGGAAGCCCTCGGCCTGTTCTTCATAGCCGTTTTCCTCAAGCCACTTGGGGAACTCGGAGATAAGAACAGGGAGTGGGTCCCGCTCGGTCAGGAGGTCATCCTCTGCCGCGGGAGCCACGGTAGCCGCGGTAGCCCGTTCAACCAGCTTATCGAGGGAGGGCACGGTAAATACCTGCGGCGTATCTTTAGCCCGCTCCACCAACTCCCCGTGGTAGAGGAACTGCAACCGGGAGATGTCCTTACATGCGGGGTCGCAGGTCAGACCGGAGAGGTTGTACACTTGGTCCCACAGATATTTGCAGATTAGCTGATGACGAGCCTGTCGGATGGCCGCGACGTACTTGCCCATGTCCGGGATATGGGTATCCGTGGAATCCGTGGAATCCGTGGAATCCGTGGAATCCGTCGCTTGCGGGGGTTCCGAGATGTTGAGAGCTTCGCGTGCCCGCTCGTCAACTTGGACGAAGAACTTGAACCCGCCGCTGGGACTAACGTACCCGAACAGGTAGCCGGGCAAGTGGGAGAGCTTATCCTCGGCAATGCGTTTAAGTTCACCGGAGGTCGCGGGGTTCGTATCTTCCTCCCCCTTCTTGAGGTCAATGTCCAGACCAATGATACCGGAGTGGGACCAGAAGGAGAAGTCCCGACGCAGTGCGGTGCGCGGGTCAACGGCTTTCTTATTCTCGCCCAACATGGTGGGGAGGGAATGGAAGATGACAGAGGGAATGAGGGCGGGAAGCGCGTTCTTGACCTTCACCTCGCCATCCGGGCTGTTCTCCTTCCATCGGGCATAGACCCTCTCGTAAGCCGGAGCCAACGGTGCACGAAGCGGCCGCCCTGCCTGTTTATCGAGAAGGAGTGATAATTGGAGACTTGTCTTTAACCGCTCGTCCGCGATGTCGTTACTGCGGAGGAAGTTAATGAGACATTCGATTGTAATTGCCTGTGGATTCTTTCCGCTTCCGGTAAAGACGCGGGGAGCGTTACTCCGCTCCAACAAATCCCAAGGCGTGGGGATTAGAGTAATGGATTGCATACTTTTATGTGTAAGGCCCGAAGAGCGTGGACGGCGTATTCCACACCCTGCGGTCTATGTTGAATTGCCGTCCGGAGGTCGAACGGTGTCCGAGGCTACCACGGGTTCCGGGGGTTGTCAAGTAGAATCTACGGCCTATAACAAGCACGTAACAAGCAATATTTAGAGTAGTTGTTACGGTAAGTGATTGAGTATATACGACTTAACAACTATAACAAGCATAACAAGCAAAAATCGTAGTTAAACGTGTACGCACCTCGTCCTCGTGCCGTATGGCGGTCGCGCTATGCGCTCCGCGGACCATGTTTTTATGATAGGGATAGGGCTAAATCGAAGAGGTATTGAAACTGAATGAGTTAGCGTAACAACCCCTCTAAATCTTGACGTAAGCTATTAAGAGCCAAGGACTTAACAACTGAAGCACGAAAGAGGTTGTTACGCTGGACCATTGAAACTGAATGAGTTAACAACTATAACAAGCAAACAAGCAAATTCTACAGACTCTATATATGTGTATATAAGGCCTCCCCTATACCCCTCTTTTCTTATATAACTACTATTTTTGCTTGTTATGGTTGTTATAGTTGTTAAACTATTAAAAAAGAAGGGGTTAGCGTAACAACTACTCTAAATCATGCTTGTTATAGGTTGTTAGTAGATGTTACAAGATTGAGAATGAATGGATTAAGAGAACAGCATTGGGCGTCAGCCACTTATGAGTATGGGGTTCTCTTGCCAAAGAAAAACCCTTCGGAAGCAGGACATGCCTACCTCCGAAGGGCTACGCCTTGGGAACATCAACCTAGGAGATGGGTGACAGGAGGGCGTTGCTTCGAGTAGGTCTTACTTCTTACCTTACTGCCTACCCTCCGCGCGTTGCCCTCCTGTCTGGCCGTATAATATCAGCCCCCTCGAAAAAGTCAAGACAATCCTCTGTTATTGTGTTATTTTGTTATGCACGCGTATATACGCGCCCACATGTGTGTATGCACCATCCCCAAATCCCCTGAATTTAATCGAGGGTCCTGCCCTAGAACGCGCCGCACGGGGCGGTCCGCTACAACTATCCACCCGGACCCCATCCCCTCCTTCTACCCCGCCACACTGGATTAAATTCGTAAACGCGCCCCTCACGCTGATTTCCTCTTGACTTTCTCCCCTGATGTGATATGTTGCACCTGTTCGCTCCGAACGGCAACCGAACCAGCCAAGCCTAATGCTTCTGGCTATCCTAAGCGGGAATCCGCATGCCACAGGAGCGGACCAAACACTCTCCTTTCTACTGGCATTTTCCATAGTTACGCCCGTGGGTAGTCTCGTCAAGCTACCTGCGGGCTTTTTCTTTACCGCCAAATCTGCGAGAGCCGCTCCGTCGCATCATGCCCGCCGTGCGCAAATTTGGTCGATGGTAGTGCCCTATCTCCTGTTTCATGACTAATGTACCCTCTCGCTACCTATACCCTGTCACACTCTTGTAAATTTGCCCGAATTTAATCGAGGGTCCTACCCCAGAACGCGCCCCAGCCGCTGGTCCGCTATAACTACCTGCCCGAAGAGTATGCCCGCCTTCTGGGTCGATACGTCCCCCGTGGAACGGCCGCGTGTCGATTTTGCTTGACAAGTCGGAGATAGGGTGCAGACCAGATGAGGCTGAAACAGACCAGAAGTATATCCCGCCCGTGGAATGGCCGCATGTCGATTTTGCTTGACATGCCCAGAAGGGTACCCCCTCCCCCGTACCCCACGGAAAAAATTTGACCCAACTATTTACTATGGGCCACGTGCAACCCCGGAGCCTGGGAAACCGTGGTGGTACTTGGTTTTTCTTGGCATCCCATTTCCCCCCTATACCCACGGATTCGGTGCATCACGGAACCTTTTTGCCCTGATTGCACCGGAATCAGTGTGATAGGTCCCCGTATTGCAACGGAAACGGTATGCCGCCTGCCATGGACTGCTCCCGCCCTCGTCACGGGAACGGTACGGCATGCAACCCATTGAATCCCCGGAATCTGTTGCAACCGTCTGATGATAAGAAACTTATGATATGAAGTGGTCTGTAGGTCTCCGGGGGAACCGGGGGTGCAAAGTCTGTTTCCTATTGACACCCTGTTTTGCATAACTCATTGATACTCTAAGCAATCCGCTTCCATATTTCGCATAATACATATAATGCAAAATCGGGTTTTAGTTTTCCTACTATTCCGATAGGAATTGAAATTGAAGGTGCTGGAGAAGGCAGAAAAGGGGCGGGGTCTTGCCCTTAAATTGTTCAATTCTGGACTAGTTAAGTATCAGCAACATATGAAGCATACCCTAGGGGGTATAGGTATCCTTCCCTCATTAATAGTCAGAATAAGTGAGGCTGGACTTACAAAGTTAGACCGGACTTACAAGAGGATTGTTTAAGAATCCTTAACTATCTTGCACCCTTTCATATAGTGTAGGAGATTTTCTTGTATTCTTTTGGTATCTTTTGGCATTAAATTGTTCCATGTGGAACAATCGGGCAATCGGGCAATCGGGCAATCGGGCAATCGGGCAATCGGGCAATCGGGCAATCCGGGGGTGCAATGGATTCAACGGGTATCAGGATTCCGGGGGTTGTGGTGGGATAGCGGCTTCAACGGGTTCCGTTGTTGCTATCGGGTTCAACGGGTTCCGGGGGAACCGGGGGTGTATTCATGAAGGAAGATCTACTTCCTATCATGGGAGAGGCACAAATGGTACAGGAATTTCCCCCGGCCTTTTACCGGGTATTGGAGGTGCAAAAAACATGGCGGAAGTGAACAACAACGGCATCCTGATTCCATAACTTTCCCTTGTTGAAAGTCATGCCTGCCATAGTCTTAGACTCAGCATCTTCCATCTGGTTAATGAGAGAAGCAACTTCTTCTTCCATTGCTCCAATAATACCTATCATAAAATCACCCCTTTTGACATACAAATATAACTCTTTCACATTCAGTATCATATTTAGAAAAATCACTATATAACTTAATGTTTTTAAAACCAATTTTTTCTAATAATTCAATATAGGTTTCAACATCATACGTTTTTTGATAATGTTCTTCATAAACTCGATCATTTTCTACTTTATCAATAATTTCTACACTATGTTTTACATATCCTTTACTGATACGATCAACATGCCAATGAAAATAAAAATCATCTTCATCATTTTCTTCATCATAATCAAGATTGATATTACCATCACCTTTTGTTGCAAAAGACATGTAATAACTAAAACCTATATAATCAACACAACCATGTTTTAAGGCTTCTAAATCTTCTTGAGTTAAATCTAAATCATATCCTTGTCTTTTAAAGAATGATTTCATATAACCAGGAATAATTCCTCTAGCATGAACGTCTAAATACCAGAAACGTTTATGATTCGCTCCTACAGCTTTTAACATATCGTCTGGATTACATGAATAAGGATAGATTG
>ENA-OPNV01000084-OPNV01000084.1-human-gut-metagenome-genome-assembly--contig:-NODE-84-length-62699-cov-9.456580_pt1 | contig 62699 bp, 73 predicted proteins | sample MGYA00241542_ERZ501781 | MGnify/ENA primary metagenome ERZ501781 (study PRJEB25962, sample SAMEA2042609) | human gut metagenome | biome: human gut; feature: human-associated habitat; material: faeces...
GCCGGTGGGAGTCACGTTGAAGACGGGGCGAACATTGCGACCAGTCCACTTGCCAACAATCCAGTCGAATCCTTTCTGCACACCGGCGCAAGCCAACGCAGCGATGGCACCGCCAATGCCGGTGACGATGGCACCCTGAACCTGCTGGCCAAGGGTACCGGACTGCGAAGGATTGACCGAGGTGGCAATGGTGATGCCTTCTTTCGGGCCGTTCTGATTGCCGCCCTTCTGTTTCTGCTGGTTCTGGTTTTGGTTCTGATCACCGCTCATGAGGTGAACTCCTTTTCAGGTTTGCGCTGGAGATGATAGAAGCTAGGACATCCGGGTAAGTCTCCAGTTATCTGATACCCTAGGTGTTGATAGAATCTGACAGCATCTGTGTTCGACTTGAGTGTACTCAAACTGAACCAGTATTCAGGGTACTGCTGGTGCAAGGTGCGAAGTATCTGTCCTCCAATACCTACACCACGGTAGCGCACCCCAATCCAGTAGACGTAGACATATCTGACACGCTCGCCAGACTTGAACTCGTCAAAGATAGCAGCACCAACTGGGTAGCCATCGTCATCATACAGAGTGTAGGAGAGGTTGTCACGGTTTGACATGACATCCTCGATCCTATCATCGAAGACTTCACATAGGATGTCTAACGCATCCTGATCAACACTCATGACAACCTCTCCAAGTTAAGGTTTAAAGAAGGAGACTAGTCCTTCTTGTCTTCCACCGGCTTGGTGTCGATGGTCTGTTCGGAAGCCGGGGCAGGGAACAGAGCCTGCTTCCCTTCCTTGTAGGCGAAGGAACCGGCGACCGTGGCAATGACCGCATACACAAGGGGTTTCAGGAAACGAAACATAAGTTTCTCCTTTATTAAAGTGTGACAGGAAAGAGGCAAGGAACATCCCTGACTCTACACCTATCACACTTCAACCCTGCTACCCATTGAAGTCATATGCTTTTCGTTGCAGGTTCTTGTCGAAGTTGGTGTAGTCCACATGATAGCATGTCCCTTGCTGATAACACATCAGCAGTTTGCCACAGTTACTCCTCAAGAGACGGGTGCCAGACTTAGGGCAGGTAATAAAGTTACCTGCATTCTTCAGCTTCCACTCTTCCACCTCTTCTTCGGTGAGTTGAGGTGACTTCTTCGGAAGGAATCGAGGAGGAGCATAGGGATCTTTCTGTGACCAGTAATTCATCTTGTCTTGATATGTAGGCATAACCTTTCTCCTTATACGTAAACGGACTGAGGTTAGCAGAGAGCAGCCAACCCCAGCCCGAGTAGATGTTAAAGATATGAAGCTAGAACGCTGACGTAAACAGGGCCTTGAGCCTCTTAAGTCCAGTCAGAGGTTGTACCTTGTTTGCGTGCAAGGCATCCAGCAGCATTTCTTTTACGGGGGTTCTTCGCAGTGACCGAACAACGAGGTGTAAGACATACCATCTACTCCTAGTTGTAGCCATAGCTTCGATGAGATCAGCCATCACCAAGCTGGTTTCACATGTGAACGCAACGGTTCTCATGATGATACCCATCGAGTACAGCTTGTTAAGTTCCTCCGTCAACACGTGTCTGCAATACTTGTACTCTCTATACCGTGCCAGAGTAAAAGCACACAGTCCCACGCCAACCACCAGTGCACCACCATGCAGATAGACTTGTCGCACTGCAGGGCTGGACACCATGAGTTCTCCTAGTATATCAAACATGACTGGCTCCTTGTAGTCAGTAAGTTGATCTTATGAAGGACATGATGCACATTGCTAGATTATCTTACCTGCCATATTCAGTAACAACTTCGCGGCATGGCTAGCCGGTACTCATGTTACTTGCGTCATCCACTAGCTCTGTGTTCGACCCAAAACACAAGTTGTGTATCCGTAGTTTGCTTTGATGTGCCGACATTGAGCACAGTATCAGCAGCCATCGAGGATTCTACACCTCACTCTGATACACAAGTTTGCAAAGCGTTTACCTAACCAACAATTCATTAGCCACCCTAAGTCTACACGTTCGGTGGAGCGTACCTTGTGCGGAGGCTGCAACCTACCAGTTGCGCTTGCTCTCATGTACACGACAGTGTCTGCCTTACTCCTTTCACTTGCAACCTAGTTCCAAACAAGGCCGAGTTGCCCCGGCCCTGCTTGTTATGGGTTACATGGGATGAGTGTTGACGAGAGGTTTGATCTTGTCCATCACATCCTTGGTCAGAATCTTGGACATGATGAACTCTTCAATGCCGGAGGCTTCACGCAGAGCGTCGACAGACGCAAGCGTGGCCGCGTCGATGGCCGTCAGGAAGTACTTGGCTTTCGGATCGTCTTCACCTACGTTCGAGACAAACGCACCGCCCATGATGGACAGAGCCTGAGCCAAGCTGAACTTGAACAGAGCTTCGTTCAGCGGGTTGGACTTGATGAACCCGCCCATGCCCCAAGGCAGGCCGGACGCAATCACATCGGTCACGTTGTTCAGAACCAGCCGACCAGCGGCGAGCTTGGTGATAACTACACCAGCTTCCTTGGTCTTGTCGATCTGCCGGTGCATGGTGGGAGAACTGGTCACGCTCTTGGCAAGGCCAATGACCTTAGCACCGAAGCCAACCGGTTCATGTGCCGCTTCCATGTCGAGAATGATCTCATTGTTTTTGTTCATAGACTACATACCTCCGTGAGTTTCAGTGTGTTACTTGCTGGCCTTGGCGATCTCGTCAGAGATCTGCTTGCACTTGTTCTGCAGGGCGATGCTGCGCTTGCGCAGGTTCTGGATGCTGTTGCGCTTTTCTTCCACGGCCTTCTCGGCGCCGGACTTGATGATGGGGTCGGTGATCTTGTTGATGGTCTTTTCGCTGGCAGCGAGGGCCTTTTCACCTTCACGCAGTTCAGCTTCCACGTTGGTCAGCTCATCCGTGGCTTCAGCCAGACGCTGTTCACGAACCTTGTTCATGCGGTCATCGTTCTTCCGCTTCTGGATGGCCTTGGTCACCACGTCACGGTGGAACTTGCAGAGGTAGCTGCCTTCCAGCTTGCGCTCGTCATCGGTGATGTACTTCTGCGTGTCCTTGTCGGTGGGCAGGTGGAAGGGCTTCTGTTCAGCCACCTTGCGAAGGACACTGCCGCAACCTTCAAAGGCGCAGCGCAGCACAGGCTTCTCGGTCTTGGCATCCTTGCCGTCCTTGGTGGGCAGGAGAACAGGCGTAGCCACTTCGGGGCCGACCTTCACAGACACGGGTTCAGTGGTGACTTCTTCCTTGGCTTCGGCCTTGTTGGGATTCTCGATGGCGTTGGCAGTGACACCAGCGGGTTTGGCCTGCGTGGAGAACCGGGGCTTGGTTTCCTTGGTGCCGTCAGACTTGGGCAGAACACCGAGCATCTGGAGGAAAGGCTTGGAGTCAAAGGTCTGGGAAACCACGGCCTGCATGTCAGCCGTCGCGCTGCCTTCGGCGGTGCCCTTCATCTGGAACACGCCTGCCTCGTCGCACACACGCAGGACTTCATCGGCGGAGTCCATCGTCATGCCGAGTCCGAGGTAGTGCAGAGCTTTGCCATGAGCGGTGTCCGGGTCAGCGAGGGACGCAGCGGTCAGCACAGCGGAGGACGTGAGCACACCCTGCAACACGGTGGGGTTGGCAAAGAGAGCTTCCTTCGCAGCCTTGCCTGCGATGCGAGCGGTCACGAGCTTGCCAGCTTCAGCGTTGGAATCAAGGACAATCTTGAAGATGTTGCGCATGGACATAGTAAGTACTCCTAATGTTTGATGGTTGCAGTTCATTGTGTATATGGTACAGTAGCAGGTGCTACTTGCCCAGCTTGGAAGGGGCGGTGCCCATGATGTAGGCTACGGCATCAGCCTCAGCCTTTCCGATGTCGAGGACAGAGAAGCCGACAGATTTTACCGGGATGTCGTCGTCAGGTTGCGACAGTTCCATCCCCATGCCGGGATACTTACGCTCAGAGTACTTGGATTTACCCCGGCGTTGACGTTCACGAGCGATGGCAGCGGCTTGCGATCTGGTCTTGCCACACGCAGGACATTTGCACGTGGGACACAGGCGTTCGTACTTGTCACCAACAGGCACGAGTTCCAGCCTATGCTTGACACGTTCAATGATGCGAGCCTGCGGACTGCCGTGCCCATAGAACTCAATCAGTTCCTCAAAGAACTTGACAATCTCGTTGTCAAGAATAGCAGAACCAACAGGTGTTCCCATAAAATGTATCTCCTTGTTGTTCATTTGTTTCTTTGTAGATGTTAAGCCAGTCTTCCACAAGTTCCATAGCCTGCGGTCGGTCGGACTCATCACAGAGCCCAGACCTAAGCATGAAATCAAAGATAGCTTTGTAGTCTACCTCCATGTTGAAGTCCTTATGTATATGACGCCTGAGTTATTCAGGCTTTGTCGTAGGCGGCAAGCATCTTAACGTGGTACATGCTGACAGCAGGACAAACGAAAGCGTAGAAGATTGCCGAAGGATTCGCTGCGATAAGGCACTTGAGGGCGTTCTCAACAGCTTTCACTCTGTTGTGGCACCGTTTCGTGCGCTTGGGGTCGATGTTCGTCATCATTCTTTTGCCGTCCTGTTCCACGTAGTAATAACAAGACTTAGCCTCTTGTGTGAAGATAAGCCACAAGCACCTTTTTCAATTCAGCCATGACTGTATTAGTCATAACTACTCCTTATTGGAATAGTATTCCAAGCAGTCTTCCAACACACCGATGGCAGGAGTAACCTTTCTCAAGAAAGGGTGTCTCTCGAACACCGCCATGTGTGTAAGGGACTCGTCACGGTATGCCCGGAGCAGGGCGAGAGCCCGCTCAAGAGTGTCGATGTCGCTGGCCACAGCAACGTCTTCGCTGTCCTCGTCGTCGTTCTTGTCTTTGTAAGGTTCAAAAGAAATGACGTTGATGTAGTCCTCCAACTTTTCCGGAGAGATTTTGAATGCATTTGCAGCGAGTGCAAGCATCGTCTTAAAGAGGAGAGTTTCGTTGTCGATCATGTGTTACTTCTCCTTATGTATGACGCCTGAATTATTCAGACATTGTCGTGTCGAGTAAGAGCATCGCTGAAGTGCAGGCAGACAGTGGGACAAACAAACGCATCGAATACCTCAGTAGGATTGTTTGCAATGAGGCACTTCAATGCGCGGTCAATTGCAATCATCCTCTTGTGACACCGCCTTCCACGATGAAGGTCAAAGTCAATGGGTACTCGTTTGCCGTCCCTTTCTCCATAGATGTAGCATTTCTTGAGCTCAAGGCTGTACTTCAACCACAGATGTCTGAGCTCCCCGAATTCTCGAAGGGTAAGCATTACACTATTCCCCCTTGTTAAGAGTGTTACGGTCAATGCATTCCTTCATCGCATCCTTGTGTGCGAGAAGGTCGGCAAGAATCCACCAGAAGCGAAAGTCCTCTGCCGCCTGAAAGCCGTACTCTTTCTTGATGAATTTGTACAGGTCAGTGTTTATGAAGTAGCCTTCATCGAACAGCACCTTAGCTCTGGCTACCAGTGCCGGGGGAAAGTACCGATAGTCTTCAAAGAGCCGTCCTTCTGGGTCACGGAAGTCTTTTACAGTTTCCGTATAGCCCAGTGAAGGCAGGACAGCAAACAAGACTGCGCTGCATAGAATGCCAGCACGAATATGTTTTTTACAATACGCCACCACAAAAACCTCCTGCCTTTGGTGTACGGATGCTGTGACAGAACGGTACTAAGCTGAATGATGTGGTCATAACAGTAGTTGTAGTTCTGTGCATACCAATCCTTGTAAAAGAATCGTTGTGCACGCTGTGCCATACAATCCGTAGCCAGTTTGCTAACCATTCGGTCAAGGTATGGTTGTAACATTTGGTAATCCTACCGAATGAGAGGGCCGATTGACGACGCCCAATTCATCAGGGCTTGGGTTGCCGAGTACTCAGCTTGTCCACGTACCGACCAGTTGGCACAACCAGACAACAGGATGGCACACATGCCAAGGAAGAAGATGAACAGCCAGAACGTTGGGTTAGTGTACCACTTCATGTTTGCCTCCCCCAGTTACGCACGAGGAACAAGCCCTGTGCATAGTAAGAACGAAAGATGTTCTTCCTGTCCAGATATCTACGGAACATGAACATGGAACAACAGCCAAGACCGAATGACGACAGCATGATGACAAGAATCTCAAACATATTGACCCCCCCAAATAAGGGTGCGTTTCTTTCGTTGGTTGATAGGTATCTTGACTTGAACTTTAGCCTTGAGTTCCCAGACATGATTCTTTTTGACAAAGAACTGTACACAGGTGGGCTTGGTGTTCGGCATGTTGATCTGTTCCCTAACCCAGTTGACCATAGCTGTCTTGAAGTAGAACTTCTTGACAATACACATATGCCCTTTAATACGTTTGGTCTTCTCAGACAGATACTTACCATGAACGATGGCTTTATAGTTAGAGTTAATCATAAGCACACCTCCTATGGAAGCCCCGATAAGAACTTGCCTATCGGGGCTTCAATGTGACGTGAATGTAGGGGGCTTAGAGTTCGATACCCTTTTCAACGGCGGCGTTCAACAGGGTATTGTAGATGTATTCTTCTTCGGCAGACAGGTTTGTAGTATCGCAGTTGGACACCATCTTGAGCAGGGACGTGAAGGGCAGACGTTCCCCCTTGAGCAGACGCACCTTGGTGAGCACATCTTCGCTCATGTCGTTTTCGTCCGCGTTTTCCAGCATCTGGATGTAGTACTCCAGACCATGCGGCGTTTCAATGCCGGGGAACTTGCGTACGTCATGCACGCCGGACGCCTTCGCCTGTTCCAACAGCTTGTTCAGCTTGTTGGTGAGGCTGGTGTACTTCGCCATGACTTCTTCTTCCGTCAGAGGCTTGTCACCACGACCGCCAGACTTTTCACGCTTCCACGTATCGAAACGCGGGGCAGAGCGCAGGGAACCAATCACGTAGTCACACAAGCGCATCATGCCCGCAGGGTCGTTGACGTTCCCGCCCTTATCACGAGCGAGCTTGTCAATTTCGGCGGCGTCGCACAATTCGTCGCAACGCTTAGCGACCAGCTTGATGGACGACTTGAGGTCAACAATCGTCCCATCGTCAAGCGTGATAGAGCTGGCGTCCTTCCCCCCGGACAAGGCGAAGGGCGCGAAGTAGAACAGCCAAGAAGTCCACGCCGGGCGCAGCTTTTCCGAAAGGTTGCCAAGGATGTAGTTCAGAGGCTGGTTGTTGCTGTTCATCATGGCAGCGCGAACAGCGTACAGCGTGCAACGAGTGACCCCGTTGACAAACTCCTTCTGGGAGTTCACAAAGACATTGACCTGAGCGCGGAAGTCTGCCTCTGTCCAGTCCGTAATCTTGGCGGGAGCAGTGGCAATCTCAGCAGTAACCGGAGCAATAGGGGTAGCAATAGCAGCGTTCATAGTAATACCTCATATGTTTAAAGGTTTGTAGTCGTTTGGAAAGTTCATTGCCTTATTGCAAAAGCCTAGTCACCTAGGCCCTTGTATATAAGTCAACAGTTATGCCCAACCATCACCAGTCCAGACCGATGCACGAATGTAGCGGCATGAACTTGTACTCTTGTATGCCAGTTCACAGGCAAGACGGGCCTTGTACGCGTCTTGTAGACGTTGCTTTTCCCACAGGTCTACAGGGATGCAACTAGGTACATGCTTGCGCAGTAAATGGTTAGTAAGACGACGCGGAACGAATGCCTGCGGCGGAACGATGTAGTACATAGTACCCCCTTAGCGGAAACGCCGGGACGACCGTGTTGAAGTCATGATGTAGTCGTCTTCCGTATGCACGACGACCTTAGCATGACGGTTAACACGTCTAACCTTTTGCGGCTTGTCCAGAGTCACAAGGGCACAAGTGTACCCGTCTTGCTTGTCCATAGCCTCACCAGTGCCCACGTTAGTAGTACGATACTTAGCGCGTGGACGTTCGTTTGTGCGCACCTTGCGTATGTTGATACGCTTGCCATGCCTACCAGATACGGACTTGTTTTGTCCATATTCAGCAAACAGAAAAGGTACGTCTGCCATGCTGGGAAGAATACGATAGCCTGTAATTTCATCAACAGGCAAATCGTTGGGATTGATGAATGCCCCTGTAAGAGAGTTCTTAAAGCCTACACACTCCCCGCGCTTGTTCCACACGGGAATAAGGCGTGGTTCTTCCTTGTCCGTTTGATAGAGATTAGACAAACCCTGATTCCTACAGATATTCAGGGCATTAGCCTGCCTCTTATAACCTTGTGGCTTATCGTGCATAAGTCAACTCCTAAGGTAAACAACTTGACAAACTAAAGTTGTGAAACAACTTGACTGGTTGCAAGGGCATAACGCACCCAAGGCACCCCATTCCCCTGCAACTGTCAAACTGTTTACAGACGGAACACCTTTGTCTATTATTTATAGCCGTTGTACTGTCTCCAACGCAGGATGGAACGCATCCTTTTAACGCCAATACTCTACGGCTGTAACTTTTCTAAGGTTACTTTCAGTCTACCCTTTGAGCCGACTTATCGCATTGCTAGGTTGTAAATCTGCAACACCGTTCACGGTTTATCGGTAGACTATAGGCTTGCTGTAAGTAGGACTTGCCCCTAACCTACCTTGCACACATGCACAAGGCCGCCAGTTAGCTTGTTCCGTCCTCTTGCTTATACGTCGCACCTGTAGCTACAGGAGTATATAAGCAAGCCTCGCTTTTCTGTACATTGAAGCACTTCTTAGCTTGAACTAACAGGTAAACCGCACCCAAGGCACAATTTGCAAGGTAGCATAGACAAGCTAAGTTTTACGCGCATCCAACGCAAAACCTGCAATCCGATTTTCCAAAGAGCCTTATTAAGCTCTTGGCATGATTGTAACTTGTGTATGTGCTACAATCCTAGCAGGACGACACACTAAGCTAGTGCCGTAGTATAAACCTAACTAACTCGCAAGCCTACGTTTTCAGGCGGCTATGCTCTTGTTCCCACGGCGGCAGTAAGCGGCTATGGTACTATCCTTTGCAGACATCCATCTACTAAAGGCGGCCTCTATTGAGTTAGCTTGTTGAAAGTGTTCTCTCATAAGTTTTTGCGCTTGTCAAGTACTTTTTGCCCTCTTTGTTTGTATTCGTGTTGCTCATTATTCCGACTGGCGACTACTCTTTAAAGCGCCGTAGCACTCGCAAGCAAAGAACAACTTACGTTGTTTAATGTCCGTCTACTTCTGGTTACTGAATACAAAGGCAAGTACTGGACAAAAACGCTATGCACTTTTGAAAGAACACGTTCATCGTTGAAATGGACTCTACAGGAGCCTTGCGGCTATGTCAAGCACTTTTTCAACGCTTTCTAAAAGAACGTATCATATGAGCTTACGCCCGTTTGATGCCTCTTATATAGCAAGTCGTGTGCCAAACTGTAAGTAGTTGAAATTATTGAATATTGGTTATCCTATAGGTTCAAGAATTTGTACAACGAATGCGCGCCGGCAGGTGCTTGTGGAGCTTATGGAACCGCACTACGTGCTGAACTATAAGTACTACAGGTACTTAGGGCATGGTTCAAACATTTGTACCTTTGAAACGCATGAGTACAATAAGTTAAACTTATGCCTAAACATGCTAAACCATTTACACTTTTGTACCATGCTAACCATAAGTATATGATTTGATTAACCTTTGAAAACGTTTGGCTGCGATTGGTTGCTATTGATAACTATTAGCATCTATTTAATGCTATTGATTACCATTGCTGGCAGGTTTGGGGTTCAAAAATCCTACCCACAAGCCAGCCATAACCTACCCACAAGCCAGCCATAACCTACCCATAAGCCAGCCATAACCTACCCAACAGCTACGAGGAGTAGCACTAAAAGTCTTAGGAGTCACACTGTGCTTTCTTTCACAAGGGGGAGGGGGTACCATCCCTACCCGTGGGACAGAGCGAGGGCACGGGGGTACAGATGACACAGACATCACACGTATATTTCACAAACAAATTTCTAGCTGAATGACTGCATCATAATCGAATGTAATGAGATTTGATGTAGACTCTGCATCATAATCATTTCTATATGTATAGTACTCATAGTTCAGAACAAGTCTAGGAGTCATGTCTTCATACCTACCCCTATCTCTTGGCATACGTAACCAACAGTAGTCAGGAGTAGCTACTAATAACCGGCCCGGCCTCCCCTTGAGCATCGGAGATGTGACCACGAAGTGAAGATGCGACAGAATGAAACTTTCTTTAACTTTTTTAAACTTTCTTCTCTCAAACCCCTTGACAAACAGCAAAAGAATGATTATACTATCTGTATCTTTTTGATTTGCTTAGGTTGGTTGATAGGTAAGACAAGCCGGTTGGATAGGTGAACGTAGCCGGAAGGATAAGGAAAGGAAAGACCCGACGGGGTACAACCTTCTTTCAACTTGGTATCTCTCTGACATATTAGAAGAAAGCACAGCTTAGTTGTGAAATAGAGCCGAGCGCCCCTGTTGCTAAGAACTAAGTCTGATTAACTAAGAAGTTCTGACCATAAAGAAAGCCCCCGTACTACACCTGACCATGCTTTGCATAGTACTTGTTGTAGCCGGGGGCTTCTTGCGTCTAGTCTTCTTTCTTGTCTATAGCTAGTTGTCTTGGTTTACTTAGAAGATGTTTACTTGCTTCTTCTTTAGTTATCTTACCAAACATGACATCGTACTTGACCTTGTTACTTGTAAAGTATTTACTTGACACACAGTTAAGGGGTACCTTGATCAGTTCATCTGTGTAAGCTGCCTTGACGTAAGGTGGTGTCTCAAAGCCAAGGTGAACTGTGTTCATGTGCTCACGTTCTGTACCAAAAGGTTCTATGATATTACTCTGTGCCATCTCTATGTACTCGTCTGTGTAGCCTGTATACTCAAACGTCTTGTCAAAGACTTGTTGCATATACAAAGCACCTCTACGCCAGTGTCTTGCATAGTAGTACGGATGGTTAGTTGCAGACACTTTCCATGTAAACCATGTACGTTCATGTCCGGGGAAGAAGTCAGGTGTTCGAGGTACAACTACAGCTTTAAGCTGAGGATACTCTCTAAAGACAAAGTACCTCTTCTTAGGTGCACGGGACACACGCTTAGACACACCAAAGCAGTCACGTGTTACTTGTGTCAAAGGTCTGCTGTACGTCTTCTCTTCAACAGTGATGACTGCAAAGTCTTTAAGGTCGATACCTCCTCTGTTCTTTAAACCAGTAGACAAACACCAGATCATGACGTTAACCATTCTGCTTACTTCACTTTCTGGCAGGTAGTTAAAGAAGATGTTCAGGTCATTAACAAGGTCACCCTTTGTGTACAGACCTCTGTCCCACTGTCCTTCTACTTCACACTCTGACAAACCTACCTGACACCTACAGTTAGGAATCTTATAAGGTTCAGGTGTGTCTTCATTCAGTATAGGATTCCTCCGCCACTTTAATTTCCTACGGTCTTTTTCTAGCAGTATCGACATTTTATTTCACTTTTTATATATTTTTTTACTATAACCCCTTGACAAAATATATATAGTTATTATACTATATAATAGGTTATAGTATACATAAATACTATAATCACTAATTGACCTTTTGTCAAGAGGCAAATAAAGAAAAGTTATGGATAGTCAAATTTTACTAGGGATCGTTAACGGTCTGTCAAGCTTAGTAAAAGACGCTGACTATATATCACTTGCGATGCTGGGAGGAACTGCATTCATTATCTATGAATGTGCAACTTTATCTACTTACCTTAAGCGTGTAGCTGCCCGTAAGACGAAAAAGTTTGCAAAGGATTTTCCATCACTCATTGATATGAACAGTCGTGTTCTTACCAAGCTTAGACATGCTAAGTCTGAATTAAATGCAGACAGAGTTGCAGTTGTTCAGTTTCATAACGGGTGTCAAAACCTGTCTGGTATTGACTTTGCAAAGATGTCCTGCACACACGAAGCTGTTCGTCCCGGACTTAAACCGGCACAAGCTGATTTCTTAAACCTGCCTGTGCCTGCTTTCTCATATCTTACTAACGCTGCTTTTGGTATAGAGCCTAAAGTAATCATGAACATTGAACGTCTGCGTAAGTTTGATATGTCTACATATACACTGTTGAAGTCACACAAGGCTGTGTCCTTTGCTCTTGCTCCTCTTGTGTCTGATGATCAAGATGTCTTTGGTTTCATTATCGTAGAGTTCTGTAAGATCCGTGAAGACATTACTTCTGGTGACTTCCAATTCCTTTTAAAGACATATGCAGAGAAGATAGCTACCCTGCTTGACCGCTCTGACTTAGGTGACCTTGATGAAGAAAGACTCTTTAAAGCCCCTTCTGAAGAAGCCTAGTCCTTCTGTAGTTGTTCCTGACGGTAAGGGATGTACCAAGGGAGACGAACTTCTTCGTCGTCTTCGCTTTGAATTTGGGTACGATCCTATCAAGGAACTTGTGCATTTGGCTAGGTCTGCTAAGACCAACAGCACAGAGAAGATTAAGATCGCCTCTGAACTGCTGAGCTACTACCAGCCGAAGATGAAAGCTATGGACTTCAATCCGAATGCTGGTGAAGTTATTAACGTTAACATCTCTTTCCCTGATGAAGAGACTGCTCCTGCGGGACTCAAGGATCTGGCGAAAGAAACTGCGTAAGGACTGTTATGGATATTGATTATCAAGTCCTGCCCACGTTTGCAAAGATTCATCGTGACCCGAATCCTTTTCTGTTTGTGATGGGGCCAGTAGGATCTGGCAAGTCCTCTGGTTGTATCTTTCAAGCGTTCTTTAATGCTATGCGTCAGAAACCAGACGAACATGGAGTCAGGCACAGCAGACACCTTGTTGTCCGCGCAACGTACCCTGCCCTAAAGTCAACCACCATTAAAACGTGGTTGTCATGGTTTAAAGACAAGATCACTATTACTTATTCTACCCCCATCATCGGCAGGATAAAGTATCCTTTAGCTGATGGTACGACCGTTGATATGGAAGTCGTATTCATCGCTGTCGATGATGATAGATCTGCTGAAAAGCTTCGTTCGTTGGAAGTGACCTCTGCTCATTTGAATGAAGCATCTGAACTTACAGAAGGTACCTTTCAGCTTATCAAGACACGTTTTAAACGTTATCCTGCTAAGAAAGATGGCGGCCCAGTCAGACCATTCATTATACTTGACTACAACGCCGTAAGTACTGAGCACTGGTTATATCGCCTTGCAGAGGAAGACAAACCAGAAGGACATAGTTTCTATCGTCAACCTCCAGCTATGCTTAAGGTAGACGGGAAGTATGTTCTTAATCCTGAAGCAGAGAACCTTGCTAACCTTGATGAAGGTTATTATGAAACCATGTGTATGGGTGCAGACGAAGACTTTATCAACGTCAACGTGCTTAACAACTATGGTGAAGTAAAACGAGGTAAACCTGTTTATAAGGATTACAGTGATCTTGAGCACCATGTTGATGAAGAGATGGTTCCTCTTCGTGGTGTGCCTGTTGTAATTGGGATGGATCAAGGGTTGACTCCTTCTGCTGCTTTCACACAGCAAGCCCCTGATGGTACAGTTATTGTGTTTGATGAGATCTGCACAGACAACTGTTCTCTCAAAGAGTTCTGTGAAGAACATCTTTGGCCTAAGATCACATCTAAGTATCCTTGGATTGTAAATAACTTTAGAGTTGTGTGTGACCCTGCTACTTCACAGCGGTCAATGAACGATGCTAAGTCTGGCATGGAGATACTGAAAGAATGTAATCTTCCTGCTAAGCTAGCTAAGACAAACAACTGGACTCCTCGATTTGAAGCCGTTGCACAGTTCCTTCGGTTAAAGGGCAGATTCAAGCTTGGGCCTCAATGTATAGCCTTAAGAAAAGGCTTCGTATCAGAATATAAATATGCTGAATCTAAAACTGTTAACGGTGTTCTCTACAAAGCATCTCCTGTCAAGAACGAGTTCTCTCACGTTCATGACGCCTTGCAGTACGCAATGATGGAGTATGTGCATAAGCGAGAGAAGAAGTTTTTGTTTAACACACAACGTAAATATCGTGCTGCTAGCCAGATTGGAGGCTACTAAAAATCATGACTGAAAAAGATTTTTTCGGTTCTGGAACTGTAATCGACTCTGCCGAAGACAAAGATGTACAGGACTTTCTCTCGGAAGTTTCTGACAAGATGCAGGTAGATGAAGATTCCGGTGCAGAAGATACCGAAGGCGCGTCTGAAACGCCCCAAGGTCTGGCTGCATTTGTTCGTGAAGCGTTTGACCGATCGGACAGTGCACGTAAGACTATTGAAGAGAAGTGGTTGAACGCCCTTCGTCAGTACAAAGGTATCTACTCTCCTGAAGTTCTTGAACGTATGGATCCTCTACGTAGTAAAGCTTTTGTTCGTATGACAAGAACTAAGGTCAAGACTGTTGACAGTCGTTTGTCTGACCTGCTGTTCCCTGCGAACGGAGATAAGAACTGGGGTATTGAGCCTACGCCACTGCCACAGTTTAGTAAGAAGAAAGAGGCTGCTATCCTTGAAGTTGTTTCTCAAGATCAAGGTAAGCAGATTAGCCCTGAAGAACTCTATGTTCTTATGCAGGATGAAGCTAAGAATCAAGCTGGAAAGATGTCTAAGGTTATCGAAGATCAGCTTGCTGAGTTGAAGTACCGTGAGATTATGCGTGATGTTATGCATTCTGGTAATCTGTATGGTACTGGTATTCTTAAAGGGCCTCTTGTTTCTATCTCTGAAAACCGTCAGTACTATAAGAAGGAAAAGAATGGAGACAAAGAGAAGTGGATACTCTGTGATTATGACTCCATCACGCCCTTCATCGAAAACGTCCGCATATGGGATATCTACCCGGACATGGAAGCTACTTGCCCCTCTGAATGTAGATACATCATTCAACGACGGAAGATGGATAAGCACGATGTCATCGGTCTCGGAAAGAGATCAGACTTCAATGGAGATGTAATCTCTACTTATGTTGCTGAGAATCCTGAAGGTGATTATCAGAAGAAAGACTTTGAGAACCAACTTACCTCTATGGGTGATGTAATCGATAGCGGTGTTGCTGATGCTGCTCACTCTAAGAAGTATGAAGTGTTTGAGTTCTGGGGTTTTGTGGATGCTGATGATCTGAATCAGGTGGGTGTTGAGATTCCTGAACGTATGCAAGGTCAAGTAGAACTGGCTGCAAACATTTGGGTACTTGGTGACCACGTTATTAAAGCGTCTCTCATGCCTATGGAAGGCGTTAAGTGGCCTTACTTCTTCTACTATTATGACAAAGACGAAACCTCCATCTTTGGTGAAGGTATTCCGTCTATCATGTCTGATGTTCAGGAGTTGATTAACAGTGCGTTCAGAGCTATGCTAGACAACGCTGCTATCTCTGCTGGCCCTCAGATTGAAGTAAACCTTGACCTTATGTCGGAAGACGAAGATCCTCGTGATGTCTATCCGTTTAAGGTATGGATGCGTACAGGTGAAGGAGCTGATGCTGCTAATCCTGCTATCCGTGTCTTCCAGCTTCCCAGTTATACTACTGAATTTGAACGGATGATTGAACTCTTCCGCAGCTATGGGGATGAAGTTACTTCTATTCCTCGTCAGATGTGGGGAGAACCTTCTGGTGCTGCTGGTCGTACTGCTTCTGGCCTGTCTATGTTGATGGGTTCTGCAAACATTACGATTAAAGATCAGGTTAAGAACTTTGATGATGGCATCACTAAGCCGTTTATCTCTGCTATGTATCACTGGAACATGAAGTTCAATAGTGACTCTGACATTAAGGGTGACTATGCTGTTCAAGCTCGTGGTACTTCGTCTCTTATCGCTAAGGAAATCAGAGCACAGAGTCTGATTAACTTTGCACAGATCACTAACAATCAGGTTGATCTTGGTACTGTTAAGCGTCCGAACATTATTCGTTCGATTGCTGATGCCCTTGATCTTTCTGATGATAACTTGGTGTACTCTGATAAGGAGATTGAAGTTCAGAAGCAGCAAGAACAGAAGCAAGCTCAGGAAGAACGTCAGTGGATGACCGATATGGTTGAGACTGCACGGTCTGAAGGTGTTAGCCCTGCGGCTTTGATTGACAGTTTGAGACAGCTTCGTGAAGATATGTCTCTGATTAGTCAGCCTGAACAAGCGTATCCTCAGAGTTAATATGCTTGATACACCACTTAACGGTAGGCGTGTGAGCTTGGAGAAATCCTTCAGGCTCACGGCCAATGCCGACTTACAAAAAAATATAGTTGCTTACCTGAAGGTTCTTAGGAGCCAGCGGTACAGTAAGTTACTAAGTCCTGATAATACAGATAACGTAGACCGACTTATCGGTGAACTACGTATGGTACAAAAGCTCTTAGATGTACTGGAACTTGGGAGCGAGCCCCTCTCGGACAACTTGCTCATGAGCCAAGCCAGTTAGGACTTAGGGTATTAACCCTCCCTAACTTAGTTATAAGAATATGAACGATCAGAACAACAAAGATTTCAATGAAGCCTTCGACGAACTTGCGAAGTCTTACGAAGATCCCTCTAAGGCAGAGCCTTCGTTTGATGATTTCCTGAGTGAGCCTGAAGATCCTTCCGAAGAAGAAAACGTCGTGAGCCAGAATGATGACGACGAAGTTCAGCCTGCAGAAGAACTGGAGCAAGAACAAGAAGCTCCTGTTCAGAATGAACAACAGACCACTGAGCTTCCTCTGAATTATAAAGAGCTTTATGAAAAGGCAAAGCGTGACGCTGAAGCACAGAATACTCTGTGGGCTAGCAGACTCACAGACCTGTCTCATAAGTATCAGGAACTCAAAGAAGCGAAGAATGCACCTGCGCAGACTAAGGAAGATCCAGATGAACTTCCTGAAAATGTGAAGGAACTCTTTGAGATTCATCCTGAAATTGCTAATGCAGTGAAAACGCTTGTTGACACTAAGGTGTCTGCTGTTAAGAAGAACGTTGAGACTGAGCTTAAGACTCGGGTTGAACCTATTCAACAGCAGATCTTCCAGTCCGAAGCGGATAAACATTTCAGTACTATCCGTGCTGCCCACCCCGATATTAGTGCGATATTGGATAGTGGTGATCTCTTTACTTGGATTAACTCTCTGCCTCCTGTGATGCAGAACGGTGCTAAGTATGTGTATCAGTACGGTACAGCACAGGAAGTTATTTCTCTTCTGGACGACTACAAGTCTGCTCGTGGCGTTAACAAGCCACAGATGACTAGGGCTTCTTCTCCTCGGGTGCAGACAAACCCTGCGTCTGAGACTGAAGATATTGTTAAACAAGTGCTCGCTGCTATGGCAGTTCGTACTGGCAAGGAACCTATTGATATAAGCAATAAGCCTAAAGCCAAGCCTCGTGAGAAGTCTTTTGATGAACTTGCTCGTGAGTATGAACGTAGCAGAAGGACGCGCTAAACTCGTTTTTGAAATTAGGAATTATATCTAATGGCTACTCCGAATACTATCATGCATACTGGTGCTACCAGTTCTTCTACTGATGGTACTCTTAGCACGATGGCTAATGTCTATGTCGTTGCTAAGATGCTCATCCGTGCTCTTCCTTACCTCGTGTTTGAAAAGTTTGGTCAGGCTTATCCCCTGCCGACCAAGAGCACGAAGACCGCTAAGTTCCGTCGCTTTGAATCTCTTGATGCCACGCCGAAGGAACTGACCGAAGGTGTTACGCCTACTGCTCAGACCTTCTCGGTTACTGACATTGAAGCCACTGTGCATCAGTATGGTAACCTCGTGACCATGACCGACGTTCTGCTCGATACCAACGACTCCCCTGTTATGGAACAGGTTACGCAGATCGTGGGTGAACAGGCTGCGGAAACTGTTGAAAACATGCGTATCGGTGTTCTGCTCGGTGGTACCAACGTTGAATATGCGAATGGTACTGCTCGTAATGAAGTGAACACGCCTATCTCTCTGCCCCTGCAGCGTCGCATTACGCGTAAGCTGAAGAACCAGAAGGCTCGCTTCCTGACCGATAGCATTAAGTCCACGCCTCGCTTCTACACTGAATCCATCTCTCCCTGCTTCGTGGCTGTCTGCCATCCCGATTGTGAAGCTGACATCCGCTCGATGCCTCACTTCCAAGACGTGAAGGACTATGGCAATACGTCTCCGTGGGAAAATGAAATTGGTGCTGTTGAAGGTGTGCGTTACCTCTTCACCACTCTGATGAAGAGCTGGCCGAATGCTGGTGGTGCTAAGACGAATGCTGCTGGTGACACGATGGTTTCTACTACCGGTACCAAGGCTGACGTTTACCCCATTCTCTTCCTTGCGAAGGATGCCTATGGTCTGGTGCCCCTGAAGGGTGCTGAGTCTCTGACTCCGGTGATCATCAATCCTTCTCACACTGAATCTGACCCGCTCGCTCAGCGTGCCCACGTTGCTTGGAAGACCATGCAGACCTGCGTGATTCTCAATCAGGCTTGGATGGTTCGCGCTGAAGTTGCTTGTACTGCGTACTAAGCCTTGACCCATATGGGGAGAACAACTACTCTTGGGGTTCTCCCCTTTCTCGTATCTAGCTCTGCTACACCTAGCTCTACAAACTAAATTTTAAGGTATATTCTTTATGGCTAACACTCCTGTTTTTACTGACACCGATCTCAACTCTGCTTCTGATATGCAGATTCGGGATATGCTCTTTGAACGTGGCCTGCACATTCCGTTGACGGAAGACAACAAACTTATTCGTAAGCACGCTGTTCGTCTGTTGATGGATTGGAGACAGGATCATGCTGGTGTTGACTCGACTGCACGTAAGTGCCGGGTTATCTTTCATACGTCTTCTAATCCTTCTGCTGGCCCTTATGTGTTTGCTTCTGTGAACAGTAAGAACTTCCAAGCTCCTTATGGTAAGGAAGTGATTGTTCCTGAATACATGCTTCGTGAATGCATTGACCGTGCGTATACTACGTCTTATCAGACGCAGCAGGATGAGTTCGGTCGGCAGTCTACTGTTGAAGTTCACATTCCTACGTATCCCTATACGTTCCTTGGTTATGTTGAGGAACAGGCTGATGGGACGGAAGAAGTGGTTCCCACTCCTGAGCAGGTTGGTAAGATGGAAGCTGATGCTCTTGACATTCAGCTGACGATGCCTGTGAAGCGTGGCCCCGGTCGTCCGCGTAAGAATAGTTAGTCTAACATTTTGCTTACTTGAGGGTAATAATGAAAGTCTCTGATATCATCAATAGAGTAACTCTTCTGTATAATGATATGGACTATGCTCGACTCTCAAAGCACCAGTACCTTGAGTTTCTTGATGATGCTATCAATAAGCTGATCATGATGCGTCCTGACGTATGGGTTAAAACTGACGTAGTGAAGTTGAACCCCGGTATTCGTCAGACTATTCCTGATGATGCTTATGCTCTCATTGACATCTATTGTAACGCTACAAAGGAAGAGGATAACACCTTTACGTTTGGTGAGCCTGTGTTTCAGGTAGAACGTAGAGATCTTGATTATTTCTCTGACTGGAGACGAACTACTCCTTCTGATGTTGTCTACGAATTTGTGTATGATCGTAAGACTCCTCGGCAGTTTCTTGTTAACCCTCCGGTAGCAAAAGATAAAGATGTCTATGTAGAGATGGCTTACTCTGCACCATATGTTTCTTTTGCAGAAATGGATGACGATGTTGCTATGCAGCAAGATCTGCAACTTATGGGCAACTATCGTGGCTCTATTGTAGACTATATGTTGTACCTTGCGTACAGTACTGATAGTACTTCTGCAAACGACAGGCAGATTGCACAACAGTGCGTTCAGTCTTTTTATCAGTCTTTGGGTCAGGAGTATAATGCTTCTGTAATTGCTATGCCAAAGATTGATGAGCTACCTACGAATCTTGGGGAGGCACAGCCCAGCAATGATTGATCATTTGAATAACGCTGTTTGGGAAGACTTCTTCAAGTACGTGCGTCCTGATGTGCATGGTTGTCCTGTGGCTATGGTGAAAGAAGCTCTGCGAAACGCATGTATTGAGTTTTGTGAGAAGTCTCTTATTTGGCAGCAAGAGATTTATTGTGGAGATCTTGTTAAGGATGAACCTAAGTATGGTATCAATATCGTAGACAAAGATGCTACGATTGTGATGCCTGTCACTGTTACTATCCGTGACACTGTTGAAGGACAACTTCGTCAGTTTCAAGTAGAGAAAACAAATAGGCAAGACCTTGACTCGTATTCTCCTGATTGGCGTCTGCGTAAGGATAAGTATCCTAAGTACTTCTATATGGAAAGTCCTAATGTGATGCACCTTGTAGGTGTACCTATGGAAGACATTCCAGAAGCTTTGCATATGCTTGCTGCTGTGAAGCCTACGCGAGAAGCTGATGAGATTCCTAAATTCCTGTATACGGACTGGGCTGAGACCATTGCTTCCGGTGCACTTGCTTATTTGCACAGTCTGTCCGGTAGAGTTTGGTCTAAGCCTAACCTTGTGAACTACTATATTCGCAAGTTCCGTGCGGGTATCTCTCGTGCTAAGTCTAAGGCTTACAAATCTTGGGTTGCTCAGTCGAAGACGATGCTCCCTCTTAAACATAAAATTTTCTAAAAGGAAATAACATGTCTGGTTTTAGTACTTACCTTGACAACAAGATTCTTGGCCATGTGTTTAACGGTACCGTTTATAACACTCCGGCTAAGTACTGGGCTCTGTTCACGTCTGCGACTGGTTTGACTGATAACAGCCCTGTTAAGGATGAAGTTACTGGCGAAGGTTATGCTCGTGTCAAAGCTGAGAAAAACTCTTTTACGACGCCTGCTGCGAGTGTAGTGAAGAATGCGAACGCTATTGAATTCCCGGTTGCTATTTCTAATTGGGGTCGTGTGACGCATGTTGCTATCATGGATGCAGCTACTGGTGGGAACGTTCTGGCTTGGGGTGCTATTCGTAATCCTCAGACGCTTGATGAACGTCCGCGTGATGTAGATGCTGGTGACCAGTTCATCATCCGTGCTCAGACTTCGAGCATTCGTATTACTGACAGCACCACGGTGTAAAAAGTTATTTGAGGTAGGTAGACAATGACACTCATGAATCCTATTAACGGGATGCTTGTCAACACTACCTTGATAAACGCAGGCACCCTTCAGCTTGGTGCTGTTAATGCAGATGTTATTGTCGATCTGCTTACACAAGGTAATGTCATTACGACAACTGATGTAACTGTTAACGCAGTTGCAGAATTTCTAGCTAGCTCAACTGTTCGTCTTCAGTCTCACGAAGTTCCTATGTGGGCTGATGCTTACATGATTAACAGAGATATAGATAAGATTACTCCTATCACAGATGTAGGAACTAACATAGTATCTCGTGTTGTCATGGATGAACTTCCTTTTGATATCATTATCAGAGGTGTTCTAATAGAAGCAGTCACAGACATGGAGGCTATGCAAACTGTAGGTAAGATAGGTGTTACTTCTATTGAAGCGATTACGCATATGGATGACACTGAAGCTGACATCATACAGCGTGCATGGTTCTGTGAAGCTGGGACGGATATGATTGTTCCTGTGGTAATTGGTCAGCTTGGTGCTGTTGAGATTGAAGCTATAGCAGAGTCTAAACCTTGGGCTAATGTTATCTCTGAGAATGCGACAGTCATAGAAGCTAATCATGAATGGCCTGTAGTAGATGTCATAATCAAGGTCGGAGATGCTATCAAGCTTGACGACTGTAACTGTGACTGCCCTGTGTATGGGCCTAATCTTACTTTCCCTCCAGAAGGATGTGACATAAATGGCAATTCAATTTGCAAACAATGCGGCGACGACACTCTTTAGCTCAGTGCTCATGTCTGACACGCAGATCATCGTTTCTCCGGGAGGAGGTGCTTTGTTCCCAGCAGCTGGGGGTAGTAACTATTTCATGGTGACAGTGGTTGATAAAACAACCAGTACTCTTGAGATCATGAAAGTTACTAAACGTAGTGGTGATACTTTTACTGTGGTTCGTGCACAGGAAGGCACTACTGCCAGAGCTTTTCCTTCTGGAAGCCCCGTAGAGCTTCGCCTTACTGCTCAGTCTATTCTTGATGCTATTGATGTAAAGATTCCTCGCGGGATCATCACAATGTGGTCTGGTGCTGTTAATGCTGTTCCTTCTGGATGGCATCTTTGTGACGGTACTGCCAATACTCCTGACCTGCGTAATCGTTTTATTGTGGGTGCAGGTAATTCTTATGCTCCCGGTAACAAAGGTGGTGCTCTTTCGTATACTCCTACAGTTACTGTAAAGGCTGCTGGTGCTGGTGTACAAGTTGGTTATCATACTCTTACAGAAGCTGAGATGCCTTCGCATTCGCACAGGATGCATAACATGCATTATCAAGGTAATCCTGATAACTGGGATGCTGGGAATACTGTATTGTCTGGTGGGAATGATTTATGGTCTAGCGCTACTGGTGGGGGTCAGGGGCATAACCACCCTATAATAGACAACGGACATGCACATAATGCTTCTGCTTCTGCTGTCGATTCTCGTCCTCCTTACTACGCACTTGCGTTTATCATGAAGCTGTAGGAGTAACATATGGCTATTCTATTTAAAAACAATGCTGCTTCTACACTAGATTATATATATCAAGCTCCGAATAAAGACTTTGCCGATATCTATGTGATTGATCCTACTGTCTTTCCTACGATAGCTCCGGATTCTAATGACTACTTTTACTTGACTCTTGTTGGTGATGATACACTTGAGATAGTAAAAGTCTTTGCTCAGATAACTAATGTTAATACAGGTAAGTTGTCCTTTAGATCTTATCGTGCACAGGAAGGTACTACTGCACAAGCATGGCCTGCAGGTACTCGTGTAGAGATGCGTATTACTGCTGGTGCTCTCCAGTCTTTCTTTAGTACGATTGCTACTACAGAAGAATTGGGTGTGTCTAAGTTGTCTACGTATCAGCAAGCTATTGAAGGTACAGACAACACGACTAATATGACGCCTCGTCGTACAGTTGATGCTATTCACCAGTTCAATACTACAATTGTTGAAACTCCTGTTGTTACTGGTACTACTTCTGTACGTTCTGGTACAACGTATCCTTATACGTTTACTGCGTCAGTGATGGGTGACTTTGAAGATCCTATTGTTGCCTTCTATTATGTAGGTAACCAGACTGGTGAAGAGGCATTCATCCGTGTGCCTGTAACTACGCCTACTACAACGAATGCTACGGCTACTGGTGATGTATCTTTCACTGGTGCTGTTGGTGACGTTATTGTAGTTACTACGTATGCTGAGACTGCATCTGGTAACTTATCTCGGTACGGTACTCTGAATGTTAACATCATTGCTAACAACCCACCGGACATCTCTAAACTTGTCCATGATGTACCTACTACTGCTTCTCGATATGCTACTTCTACTGTTCACTTCTCTGGTGTTACTGATGCCGATGGTGATAAAGTTAAATACAGAATCAAGAATGCTAAAAACTGCTCATTCTCTAAGACGAACAACATCGCTGCTAATGAAGCTGTAACTATCACATGGAAGGTGCCTGCTGGTTATCCTGTAGACGCAGAACGTGCAGCTTTTTCAGGTGCTTCTACTTTTACTCTTGAAGCATATGACTTCTTGGGTGGTGCTTCGTCTAAGAACTTTAGTACTACTGTTCAGTATAGATGGTCAACCAGCGCTAAAATTAGTGTAACTTCTGGCACAAGTCCACATCTTACGTTTGCTTTTGGTGCTCCTAGTCCAAGTGCTCCAGAATTTATCTACCCAAATGTTTGTGTATATGATATTCTTTACACAGACGGAACGGTGTTTAAACATGGGCGGCTCACAAAAGAAGAAACATCTAACTGGACTACTGGGCGTACTGTTACTGTAGATGTGCCATGGAATAAGAATCTTAAGATTCAAGCATACTGGGCTGACAACGGTGAGTATGCCTTGGATACTCTTCGTGTTCCTTTGCGTTCTGTAGACTTTTCTACAGTAGTTACCTTTGCTGCCCCTGTGTGGACATCTGAACAGGGTCAGACTATTACAAAGGACGACACGTTTAATGTTACATGGACTCAAGGAACCTCTAGCCCTACATATACAGTGTCCGGAACAGAGGTTAATACGTCCAATGATCCTAATTTTGGTTATATAAAACGCTCTTCTAATATATCTGGAACAGCTACAAGCGTAGCTTTAAATGGTAGCATTTGGTGGATTTTTGATAACCCTGCTGCTACTAACTACGCACGTATTCGTAACTACTGGACTGACACATCCACAAATAAGAAGTACTACTCTGCGTGGTCTTCTCCTTTGTTGCAGGTAAATGGTCAGACTGCATCTCTTGATGCAGCTACAATTCTTTCTCCTGCCACCAACTCTATACTTGATCCTTCTATTGTTATTCCAACAACGATTGCTCTTGGTGCAGTGACTGGACAGACTGTAGATAAGATGAAGATAAGTGCTTACTCTGGCGTAACTGCTGATCCTTCTTCACAGCAGCCTGTATGGACTAGTGGAGAAGTTGCATATAGTTCTTCTTATAATATCCCTGCTAATATTCTATCGTGGAATAATGTATATAAACTGTTCGTTGACGTGCACGGTACTATAACTGGTTGGGCACGAGATACAGACGGTGTAGTTGTAAGAACTATTATGCATAAGTATACTGGTCAACCTAACCAAACGTATCCTGTTCAAGGTCAGACTCAAATTCCTGTTGAGTCTGCCCAGACTTATACTTGGACGAATGCCCCTCGTGTTGGTTCTAACGTTCCTTCATATACTCGTGTAGTTATTTACCGTAAGTCTGATAATGCTGTAGTCTTTTCTAAAGAGACAGGCATAGATGCTACTTCATGTGTAATCCCTGCTAATACACTTGCACATCATACTGAGTATCACTGCCGTATTGACAACTGGTTTGTTGAAGGTGGGCAGCTTGATGCTGAGGATATGACTAAGTTCACGAGTAAGACTACTGGGTTTGTAACTTCCTATCCTGCTGTATGGCAAGCCTACCGTTCATCTACAACTTATAGTGTTCCTTATACTGGAACGTATGATGTTGTTGCAATCGGTGGTGGTGGCTCTGGCGGTACAGGTTATTCTAGGTTTGACTCTAGTAACCCGCCTATGTTTGTTACCTATACTTATTCCGGTGCTGGCGGTGGTTCTGGTGGTATATCCAGATGGCAAGGAACTATTAATGCTGGTACCAAATTAACTTGTACAATAGGTGCTGGTGGTGCTGCCCAAACTGCTAGCTCTATGGCTGGTATTGCTGGAGGAAGTACCTCTGTAACAGGTGGCCCTGTAAGTGTATCTGCTGGTGGCGGTGGCGGTGGCGGAAAAGATGGTTATGGTGGTTTAGGTGCAAGTGGTGGTGCCGGTGGTTCTGGTAATTTGCAGAATGGCGGTGCTGGTGGAAAGACTATCTACTGTGACCCCGGCAGAGCAGGTGAAGGTGTTAACTGTTCTGGTGGTGCTGGCTATCCGACGAGTCAGTGTCAAGGTAATAGTTCTGTTGGTGACGCTCCGGGTGGTGGTGCTTGTTCAGCATATGGTGGCTACATTGCCGGTGGCGGTGGTGCCGGTGCACTAGGAAGCTTAATGGAACCTGCGGAGTGGGCTACACCCGGTTGGGCTAATGACTCCTATACGCATCCTGCTAATGCTGGAGCAGGTCAAGTTGGGTGTGTTCTTATAATCAGTACGTGGGCATTGTAATGTATAGATACGCTACTCTTATCGGTGAAGGACAGATTAACAATATCATTGTACGTGATATTCTTGTTCCTGACACCCCTACTTGTGTAAATATAGACGACTCTCCGTGGCTTCAGATTGGTGATATGATTGATACGCCTAAGCCTACACCTGTTACTCCCAAGACTACTTGGCAGATTAACAAAGAGTTGTTTGATAGTTACATGGATTATTTGGACAAGTTGCAAAATCGCCCTCTGGCTTCTATTATCGTAGCTCAAAGTAACCAACAAGAACCAGATGCTACTGATATAGAAAAGCTGGCTAAGTATGAGGAACGTAAGAAGTACTTGCGTGAAAAGCGAGATGTGCTGTTGAGTAATTCAACACAAGATCTTATTGCTTTGATTGATTCTTATACAGAAGCAGATGTGCTTGCAAATCAAAAGCTTGCTAAGACTGTAGCTTAGGAGCTCATATGAAACTAACATTCCAACAGTTTAGCGGGATTGCTCCTCGTATAGCTCCACGGCTTTTACCCGCTACTCTTGCACAGGAAGCTCTCGACGTTAAGCTGTGGAGTGGAGAGCTTCGACCTCACTATGCTGATGAGATTCTTCAGTATATCCCGAGTAATATTCAATCTATCTATAGATATAAGTGGAAGAATAAGACATATAACTGGTTGATGTGGCCTTACGAAACACGTATAGCTAAAGGCCCTGTGTACGATGACGAGAACAATCGTATCTACTTTATGAATCAAGGTGGGTTCTTCGTAACAGACAGTTCTCTTCTTGAAGACAAAGACTATATAAACGGTTTAGAAAGCAAGGCTTATGCTGTAGCTATTCCTGAACCGGGACAGTCTGATATCTGGATATCTGGTGGTACAGGTTTTGGCGACATTGAGTCTAGATCATATGTCTATTGTTACGTTAGACAGTGGTCAGATGGCACTATAGATGTAGGTAAGTCTAGTGGCCCCTTGAAGAATAGTTCTGATAGGTCACGTTATACTGTTGATGTTCGTCCCGGTCAAGTTGTAGACATGTCTATGGTTGACCCGATAGCTCATGCTAATGGGATCGGTGCTGGGATCAATAAGATCTATATCTATAGGTCTGAAGTTACTTCTGCTGGTCAAGCATTGTACAGTTATGTAGATCAGTTTGATGTTAATACAAATAGGGTTACGAATAATCCTGCTGCTGTTTGGGTAGCTGATGGTAGTTACTACAAGTACTCTGACTCTAAACCAAACACTTCTTTAGGTGAGGCTTGTCCTTCTATTTACTGGGATGCTCCAGTAGACGGACTCAAAGGTCTTGTTTCTTTGCAGAATGGTTTGTTTGCAGCGTATAAAGATTCTACTGTCTATGTATCTGATTGGAATGCTCCCCATGCTTGGCCTTATGAACATACAGTAACGATTGACTATCCTATAGTAGGTCTTGGTTCTTTTGGTAATACGATTGTTGTTTGTACAGAAGCAGCTCCTGTGTTGATTGTTGTACAAGACCCAACAAATCCTACGACTAAAGCTATCCAAGAGAACTGTCCTTGTGTGTCTGCTGACTCTATTGTGAATACACGTAATGGTGTTATCTTTGCTAGTCAGAATGGTTTAGTACTAATTAACAGTACGAGTCCTACCTTTATTACAGAGAAGCTCCTTACTCAGGATGAATGGCTACCTTTGCATCCTGAATCATTGAAGGGTGCTTTTCTAAATAATACTTACTATGGATTCTTTACGAATCCTACTGAGAAAGCAGCTGGTTTTATCTTTGACTTAGACAGCTATACATATAGTACAGTATATAACAGTATTGTTTCTTCAGGTATGGTTTATACTACACAACGTGCAAAGGTTGTCTATAACGATATTGAACAATCACAGCTGTATGTATGTTATCCTCTTGAGAACGGTACACAATATAGCTTGTGTTCCTTTGCTTCAGATTCTCGTATAAACAAATCTTTTAGATGGCGTTCAAAAGTTAATGTTAGCCCACAAGGTTTGTTTAATTTGAGCGCGGCCCGTGTCATGATGACATCCCAACCGTCTCAAAAAGAAAACGAGCATATCTGGGAAGGTAAGCTTACAGGTTCAAGTCTCGCGGCCTGTGTCATAGATGGTGAACCAATCAATGGTTGGTGTAAAACGAACGAGCTGGAACTAGCGGATGCTACAGTGTTTAACTATTATGTCGATGGCGAACTTAAATATTCACGAGGAGTAAAAGACTCTAAACCTTTCCGTCTTCCTTCTGGTTTCAGAGGTGAGACTATTGAGGTGGAAGTTAAGTCGAATGCTTACATTCATTCGATTACTCTTGCTTCGAGTATGGGAGAACTCGTAGAAGGAGAAAGCAAGTAATGGCTACTGCAAAACAAGTACAGCTTTCTGATGTACCCTACACAGAAGACTGGAATACCTACGAGTATCTTGTGTCTGTTAACGCTGCCCTTGCTTCTTTGCAAAAGCAGGTTGATGCACTTAGTGATCGTATCGATAAAGAAGGTGTTATCACTGGTAAAATGGATAATGCTTGGTATGTGAAACTACCAGATGGTGTACTTATTCAAGGTATGCAAAGTCTAATACCTTCAGGAAATCAAGGAATAGATCTAATTTGGCCTATAGAATTTATAGACACAGATTATATTGCAGTATCAGATATTACAGGAAATGCCGCAGGTAATGTAGTTTCCTCTTGGGTTTGGTCTAGGTCAAAAAGAAGTACTCATGTTGGTGTACGAGAACCCGGTGCTGTTCCTCCTACATCAAACTACATAGTTATGTGCATAGCTATTGGGAGGTGGAAGTAAATGAACAACTACGGATACTTCCCTACATATACTACAATGTTGCCTATCTACCAGACGGTACTAGGTAACTATGGTATAGGTGGTAGCAGTAATCAGGGTAACTCTAGTCGTAATAAATGGTATGACAATCAAGACCGTTTCTCTAATCAGCAGTCTTCTTCCGATAAGGAGAAGGCTAATAAAGGCACCACTCTAGGTAAAGAGTTTACCGGTGGTGATGGACGAGATGGTTTTGGCGGCGGTACTACTTCTTCTAGCAAGGGTAATGATGCTGGACCCTCTAACAAGGGGCATAGCTTCACTGACAAGCAAGCTATGGATGCGGCTATGTCTGGCTTTGGTCAGATGGGATTAGATGCTGCTACTAAGACTGGACTTGCTCTTGGTTTGAATGCACCTGTTAATGCTGCTTTGAACTTTGGCTTGTCTGGTATTCCCGGTAGTCTTGCAGGTACTGTAGGACAAATTGGTGCTGCTTCTCTTGGTATGACTACAGGTACAACGATGGGTTCTATGGCCTTTGGTGCACTGGGTGGTTTACTTGGTGGCCCTATTGGTGGAATGATTGGTGGACTTGTAGGCCCCACGATTGGTGGTTTGCTTGCTGATGCCTTTGACGCACGTGCAGAAGAACCTACACGTGATGTCATGGAAGATACCTTTGGTCAGATTACTGGTCGTCAGATTGGTGCAGCTTACGCTAACAACATTGCTACGCATAACATGGACATGGCTACAATCAACGACATGTCTCTTGCTCAGGCTATCAATGATGCCATTGCTGGTTCTAAGTCTTTGAGTCCTAACGCTGTAGCTAATGCAACCGCTGCTGTAAACAACTCTATCGGTATGGCTAATCCTACTTCTTCTTGGGGTAGAGATATGGTTGGCCCTGTTGCTTCTGCTTATGCTGGTGCTATGGCTAGCCTTGGCGATCTTGGTATGGATACTGGTTCCTTTGGTGGAGACAGCAAGGGAGGCTTTGCAAGTACTGGTTCCTTCGGTGGTATTGGTACTGACCAAGGTGGTTTTGGTACAGGTGTTGGTGGTGCCATAGGCGGTGGTGCTATGTCACACGGTACAACCCAAGGTAACTTCGGTGGTATTGGTGGCTTTGGTAGTGTAAATGATTCTGGTCTTTCTGGTATTGGCGGTGTAAGTTCTAGTACTGCTGCTGATACAGCTGCTTCTACGTCCGCCGCTGAATCTGACACTGCTGGTGGCACAGCTACTGGTGGTACAAGTGAAGGTACTGACTCTGGTACTACTGGTGAAGGTGGTGCTAACGAAGGTAATGATGCCGGTAACGACTCTGGTGACAACGGCTCTACCGGTAATGATGGCGATTCCGGTGATAGTGGCGGAGACGGTAACGGTGGTGGTTTGGGCAACGACGGAGGCGGAGGCAGTGGTGGCGACGGAGATAACAATGGTGGCCCCAATGGTGGCTCCGATAGCCAAGGCACCGGTGAAGGACAAGCTGGTGACGGCACTGGTTCTGGAGCCAACGGCCAGAACGATGGTGGCGATGATGGTGGCTGGTAAGCCAAACATACAAGGAAAATAAACAATGGGACTTTTTGATAACTGGTCTTGGGGTGATACATGGAGTGCTCTTGGTACTGTAGGTAATCTTGCAGCTACCGGGTACGACATTTACTCCGGCATTAAATCAGCAAACCAAGCGTCAAAGTATGCTGACCTTGCGTTTGGCTCTATCGAGAAACAGGACGAGTACGCTTCCGAAGCTTGGCAGAGACAGAAAGAAAAGTACTGGCCTCTTGAAGATTTAAATATTCAGTATAGTATGGAAGATCTTCAAACGCTTAGACCTCTAGGTCAAGCACAAGCACAGTACGCAGTAGACAGAGGTCTTGCTGACATCCAGCAACAGCGAGAACTTGATCCTCTTTATAGAGATACTGAGAAGTCTGTTATTCGTAAGCTCACTGAAGGTGAGGATGTCATTCGTGACAGGCTTATGAATCAAGCTACTGCTGACGTAGCTGCTGGTTATGCACAGCAGCGTGAGCAGGATACCCGTGCTATGGGCATGGCTGGTATCAACGCTAACTCTGGTGCCTTTTCTAACTATATGAACCGCACGGGTTCTCAGCAGGCACTGTCTGAAGCTATGGGTAGAACTCAGGCTTCTCGTCAAGCTGAAGACCTTGCTCTGTCTCGTCAGTCACAGGCACTTAACTATCGTAAGGGTGCTTCTTTGCAAACGTATCAGGCTACTCCTTCAGTGAACAGTTCTTCTATTCTCTCTGGTCTTGGTAGTGCTGGTGGTAGTTCTGCTAATCTTGCTGGTATGTTTAATCAACAGGCACAGAACAGTTGGGCTGGTGCTGCTCGTGGTCTGCAATATCTCACTGGAGGTAATGTGTAATGCCTTCTATCGGACTTGCACTACATGCTGGTCGTCAGATGTGGGAAAGCGAACGTAAGGAAAAAGAAACCAACGATCGCTTCCTTGCTGAACGTAAGCTCTTTGATGCACAGCTTAAGGAACAAGAAGCTGCTGCTGAATATTTGAATCAGGCTAATGAACAAGCACGGTCTGCAAAGAAGTCTATTCTTAACAACCGTGAACGTATTCTTATCGGTGACCCTACTGGTACTGCTAACGTACTGAGAGACACTGTATACCGTGACTTTGATGGTAAGGTTACTGTTGACCCTACGACTAAGGAAGTTATTATCATCGATAAAGATGGTAAGGAAGTAGGTAGACAGCAGCCTCTTATGGGCATGGATGGTGTTGCTAAGTTGATGCAGCTTGGTAATACGATTGACCAGACTTATGCAGCTAATGTTGCAGCTCAACAGACTGCTCAACAGCGCGCTTATGAAATGACTAAGATGCGTGAAGAGAAGGGCTTTGACTACAAGAAGGCTGTTGATGTTGCAGGCATCGGTGCTAACGCACAGCTTGGTGCTGCCTCTATGGGAGCTAATGCTACTCTTGGAGCTGCTGGTATTAAAGCTGGTGCTGATAGGTACAAGGCTGAACTTGAGGCTGATACTCGTCTACGTGCTGCTCAGATGGAGAACATTGAGAAGCTTGATAGATCTAAGTGGGCTCAGGCTGTAAGCGTTGCTACTGGTAAGGCTCCTACAATTGACTCTGCTACGAATAATCTTATCCTGCCTCAGATGACTCCTGAACAAGAAGTTGCTGCTCTGAATACGTACACGGGTATGACTTCTATACAAGGTAGACTTGGCCCCCGTACTACAATTCCTTATGCGTTTAATGAACAAGTAGTGTACGGTAACTCTCCTACTGCGCAGAACACGCAGGGTATGTTTGACCAAGCTATGGGTATGCCTGCTGGTGTTCCTGCTCTTACTTTCAATACTGGTCTCTCTGGTGTTCAGGGTAATCCTTACAATAACTTTGGCTTCAACTTTGGAGGCCAGCAGCTTGGTGCTGTTCAACTCTCTGTAGATCAGCAGGCACAGACAGCTGCCGCTGCTGAGGCTGCAAGGCAGGCTAGAGTTCTTGAACAAGCTCGTGCTTATGGTTTTATACGTTAACTAATTAAAGGCCCTTAGAATCGAAATATGGGCCAAAGAAAGGTATTCTAGTTATGGCACTGGATGGTGTTTTGAATACGGATGTTTCTGCAGCACAAGCGTATGCTGCTGCACAGGCTGCACCTATCTCTTCTGGTGTACAGCCCTATAGTGTTGTGATGGTTCCCGGCCTTACTGAGCAGGGGCCATTGCAAGACGTTCTTGCTCAGCAGGCTGCGTACCCACGTCAGCAGTTTACGACTAGTGTTCCTGTAGGTAGTGGTGCACCGAGAAGGGCAGCTCCTGCCGTAAGTGCTCAGCCTACGTTCTCTTCCTTTGAGCAGGAGATGCCTGCTTATGGTGGTTACTCTCAACCGTTTGAGTATCAAGAACCGAAGCCAGAACATGGTGAATATGTAAAGGGTTTCCTTCGTTCTATTCCTCAGACACAAGCTCTTGTTGCTGCTGGTGGTGCTGCTCTTGCTGACCTTATGGGCCATGAACAGACTGCTGGTGACTTGATGTTCTATGCACAGCAGAAGCAAGAAGAAGCACAAGCTCCTGAGCTGAAAGCTGCTGTTGAATCTTACAAAGACGTAGACAGCATCCAGAAGTTTGGTGATTATTTTGCTAGTCTTCTTGGTGAACAGACGTTGAATGTAGGTATGTCTCTGGCTAGTGGTGGCGTAGGTGCTGCTGCGGGTAAGAGGGTACTTGCTGGTGCTTTGTCTGGTGCTATTGAAAAGAAGACTGCTCAGCTTGTAGCTTCTGGTGTTGCTGAAGCTGAGGCTCGTGCTGCTGCTACTAAAGCTGTGACCGCTACTGTTGGTGCACAGATTGGTGCAATGGCTCCTGAGTTTGTACTGAACACTGGTGAGAACTACTCTGGTAACTATGCTGAGGGAGGGCTACTTACTTCTAATCCCGGCATGGATATTGGTACTGGTATCTTGCAGTCTGCTGTTACACTGCTTGGCGGTGAAAGTCAGCTGCTTCGTAAGATGACAGGTGTTAAAGTACCTGACTCTGTTGAACGTTCCTTTAAGGAAAAGCTCAAGGCTTCTGCGTTGTCTCTGCCCAAGGCCATGATTGGTGAAGGTGCAGAAGAATACACACAGGAATGGTTGGGTGCAGTAAACAGCATGATTCAGGACGGACGTGCTCAGCTTACTGCTGATGACTTCGACCGTATGATGGAAGCTGGTATTGCTGGTGCTCTTGTTGGTTCTGCCTCTGGTGGAGCTAGCGTTATGGTTGACATGTTCAAGCATTCACCTAAGACAGACATCCCGTATGTTAACCCAGACCAGACGCCTCTTGAACTTCAGACTAAGTTTGAAGAAGAGCTGACTAAGATTGATCCCTTCACTCAGATTTCTAAGGGTGAAGGCATCATGCGTGATGCTATTCGTGTAGAAGCACAGAAGGCTGTAGCTGCTTCTGAAGAATCTTTTGCTCGTGCTCGTAATCCTATTGTCAATGCTTTGCGTAAGACAAAGGATGAATTGACTACTGCTCGTGCAGGTACGTCTCCTAAGTATGCTCTGCTTGCTACGCAAGAAGCAAAGGATGCGTATGTTAAGAAGCTTGAACGTGACCAGCAGAAGTATGCTGCTCAGCTTGCACGTCTTGCTCAGGCACAGCGTGAAGACATCAAGCAGCGTAAGCAACAGTTTGAAAAAGATCTTTCTGAGTCTGACAAGAAGGCTCGTAAGGCTTTCCGTGAAACTGTAACAGAACGCTTTAAGAATCTTGGCTACGATACCAACCTTACAGCTGAACAGATTGTTGATGACCGTAGGTATCAGGAAGCTCTGTTCAAGAAAGATCCAGTTAAGTACACTGAGATTATAAACAGCATTCAAGATACTCAGCAGTACGTACAGCGTAAGCTCAATCGTGCTGATGAACATATGTCTAAGTTGCAAGCACGTAAGAGTGAGTACAATGTATTCCTTGAACTTCTGCTGCAGAATGCTATTCCATACAATGATCGCCAGTATGAGTTTGTTACAAGTGAGCTTGCTCGTATTGATAAAGAACTTGCACAGACAAATAGATTGAAGGCAGAAGTTAGAAAATCTGCCGTCAACCTTGCTCGTTCTGCTGCACGTTCACAGGACTTGTCTGAGATTCAGACGAACATGGATGCCTTGTTTGCTAAGGCAGACAGGCTTGACCCTGCTGTTCCTTTTGAACTTGACTTGCGTAAGCAGTTGAAGGATCTCTCAGATAAGGAAACACAAGAACGTATTGATGCTCTGCTTAAGAATGCACGTGCTTTGCGTAGTACAGCTAAGCTGACCAACGATCCTAACTATACGTGGGATGCAGACTTTGCTGATTGGCAAGCTGCACAGATGGGCACATCTAATCAGCAAGCTGCTCTGCCTAGTGCTGATGCTTTCTCACAAAGGTACAGTGCTCTTCAGCAGAATGTTGCTCTTGAACAAGCTGCTGCTCTGAACAATCAGGTTGATCTTGATAGAGTTGCTGCTGACCAGTACATGCGTAACATGATTGCTGAACAACAGCAGCGTGCATATGAAGCCTCTCCTGCATATCAAGCACAGCTTAAGATAGCTCAGGATAAGGCTAGCTATGACAATGCTTTGGACGGTAACATCCCTGAGCGTCAAGCTATTCCTCAAGAGACTTCTCAAGCTCGTCGTGATCTTGAAGCTGAACAGCTCAAGCGTATGTACAAGCAAGAGCAGCGGTCTAAGCAGATTCGTAACAACATTGAAACACAGCGCCAGTCCTTTGAACGGTACACCCAGCAGGAAAAAGAAGTAGACTTCCAGCTTGCTGCTGAAGCTACCCAGCAAGTATATGACTGGATGAAGAACACATTGACTCAGCTTCCCGGACTAAAGGATGTTGTATCTATTTGCTCTTCTGTTACTGACAGTAATGTACCTACTGCTGTGCATGATGCTCTTGTTAATCTGTCCTTTAAGAACACAGATAAGAAAGCTATCCCGCAGGCAGTATACTGCGACGGGAAGATCTATGTATTTGCTGACCGAGTAAAGTCTAAGGCACAAGCAGTACGTCTGCTTATGCACGAAGGTGTTGCTCACTATGGTCTGCGTGCTATCATGACTCCTCGTCAGTTTACTGGGTTCATGGCTGCTGTCTATCGTGATGCCTATGGTACTCCTCTGTGGAAAGAGTTTGAACGTCAGCGTCCTGCATATGAGAACGCTAATGATCTTGTTCGTACAGAAGAGTTTATTGCTTGGATAGCTGAACGTGAGTCTCCTAAGTCTTTGCTTGAACGACTTCCTGTCATTCGTGACCTGTATAAGTTTATTCGTAAGTTGTATCAGAAGTTGTTTGGTGTAGATGGTTATGTTACTGAAGCTGATGTTAAGGATGTCCTTGCTGCTTCTGCACAGAACCTTGCCAGCAATAAGCCTCAAGGTGTTTCTTCTAACTACACTATCTGGGGTCGTGCTACGTACATGAGCACAGCTCTGAATGATGTTGCTCCTCAGTACGAACGTGTTGACCTTGTAGGTGCAGATGATTTCTCTGCTCCGTATGGTTGGGGAACTTACTTCTCTAATCCTATGAAGCTTGCTGAGTACTACAAGAGATTCAACAACAAGCAGTCTGGTCTTCCCGGACAGGTGTATAAGAACTATGCTCCTTCCTTTGAACAGTTCATGAACTGGGAACGTCCTCTGTCTGAACAAAGATATGTTGCAGAACATCTTAATCGTTTGTTCAAGCAGATGCCTCCTCAGCAGATTCCTGCACAGGATGGTATGCATATTCAGTTCTTGGGTAAAGACATCGGTGTCTTCCTTGATAAGAATGAACTTACTCAGTTTATGAAGAACAAGGGTTACCTTGAACGTGTGACTGGACAGGATGTATACGAATACCTTGTGTCTCAGTCTAACAACACTAAGCAGATCTCTAGTATGTTGAGAGATTTGGGTGTGGCTGGTACTACCTTTAACTATAACAATGCCCAGAGCTATTGTTTGTTTGAAGGTGATAACATCAGTCATACTACTCCTGCGTACAGTTCTCCTGAAGTTCGCTTCATGGTGGATGAAGATACTACCTATACTGATATGCCTCCTCTTTATCTTGAAGAGTGGAAGCGTGCACAGATGAACCAGCAGACATGGACTGACCGTATGGTTAAGATCAAGAACACTGGCAAGTCTGTGGGTATGGATGGTAAGATCATTCCGCATACTGGGTTTGAAAGATTTGTAGAAGGCATGTATGACAAGTACCGTCGTATTCAGATTGTGCAAAGGTACATTAAGGATACGATTGGTAAGAATGTTATCGCTCCTGCTACAAACATCTACCGTCATATGACTGGTATGGTGAATAGAATTAACAGCATTCGCACTGATATTATGAATCAGCGGATTGCACCGCTTTGTGAACAGATTGGTAAGCTTGACATTCCTGCTGTAAGAGAAGCTCTTGATGACCTGCGTAAGGCTGGTCGTAAGGTTACTGAGCAGGACAGAGTGAATGCTACTTGGTCTGCCCTTGACGAGTTCCTTCTGGCTCGACATGCATTGGAACGTAACGCTGAAGTCAACAGGCGGTATCGTGGTAAGAATACGTTAGAGTCTCCTTCTGGTCTTTCTGACCAGCAGGCACAAGCTATCATTGACAAGTACTCTGATGTGCCGGGTATGAATGAGATTGCTGCGCAGTTTGACCAGCTTGGTAGATACCATCTGGACATGCTGGATAAGTATCGTATTGTTCCTAAGACTCTTACTGATAAGCTCCGTGCTACCTATAAGCACTACGTCCCGTTAAAGAACTGGGAAGAGTTCGTTGACGATCTTGATCCTGACTATGCACACAAGAGATCAAAGGCTGGTATTTCTGTTGGTGGTCGGGAGTTGTTGAAGAAGGCGAAGGGGCGGGAAGGTCTTGCAGAAAGTCCTTCTACACACTTGATGTTGCAGATCATGGATACTGTAAACATCGGTGAGAAGAACGATGTGTCTCGTCGTCTGCTTAACCTCGTTCGAGAAGTTCCTAACGAAGACCTGTGGGAAATCGCTACGGATAAGAATGAGAAGGGACAGCCATACTTCCGTATGTCTGAGAAGGGTGATGGTACTCTTTACTATGTGAGGAAGTCACATGGTCTTGAGGGTGAAGGGCACAAGTTCATCAACGTGATTGATGATAAGGGTAACCGTGTTCGTATTGCTATTAAGGACGTAGCTCTTGCTGCTGCTTTGCGTAACGAGAACACTATTGAAACAGGCGCAGTCATTAACTTCATTCGTAAGATAACTCAGAAGTTCTCTGCTCTGTTGACTACGTATAACCCTGTGTTCGCTATCAAGAACTATCCTCGTGATATTCAGACTGCTATCTTTAACGTAGGTAATGTAATCTCTGAGGCACAGGCAAACAACTTGCTGGGTAAAGAGAACAACATTCGTCAGCGTATCATTAAGGATGCTACCTCTTTCCGCATGGTTAAGTTCCTCTGGTCAGAAATGAACGGTAAGGAATACACTGGTAAGGATGCAGCATACCTTAAGGAAATGTACAAGAACTTTGTAGACTTTGGTGGGCATACTCGTATGTTCCTTGCTAACGACTACAAGACTATGTACAAGGATGTACGTGAACTGTCAAAGCAGAAGGGTAACCTTCGTAAGACTCTTGACGGTGCTCTTAAGTATCTGGATACTATCTCTGACGTATCTGAAAATGCCACTCGGTTCTCTGTGTTCGTTGCTCTGACACAAGAGTTTGACAATCATATTGCTCAGGAAGCTAAGCGTAATGGTTGGTCTGCTCAACAGATGCAAGAGATGATGGATACTGCACATCAACGTGCAGCTAACGAAGCTCTGGAGATCACAGTTAACTTTACTCGTAAGGGTTCGTGGGCTCCTCTCTTCAACAGTCTGTGGGCATTCTCTTCTGCTAACATCGGTGGTAACGTGCGTATCTTGCGTAACCTCTGGAGGCGTGGAGATAGCTTTGCAAACAATGCAAAGAGAACCGCTGCTTTCATGGCTTATTCAGTAGCTTGTGGTATTCCACACGCACTACTGTGTAGGTGGCTTATGGGTGACGATGACGATGGTGTAAGTAAGTATGATAAGATTCCTGACTATATCAAGGACAGTAACTTTATTATACCTGCACCTTTTGGTGATGGTGGATATGTAAAGATCCCCCTGCCTTATGGTTATAATATCTTTTGGGTAGCTGCAAATGCAATGGAAGGTGTAATCAGTGGACGCACCAAGCCTTCCTCTGCTGCTGCTAAAATCTTTGGTGCTTCATTTGATAACTTCAATCCTACTGGTGGAGCTTCCATGTTGAACTTCTTGCCTACTATCTTCCGTCCTATCGGTGAAGTAGTAGCCAACCAGAACAGCTTTGGTTATGCTCTTATGCCTGAAAGTACACACAGCTTTAAGGGTGAAGTACCTGACAGTCAGAAGTACTGGGGTACTAATCCTATGTGGTGTCGTGCTGTGGCAGAGACACTGAACTCTTGGACATTTGGGTCTAAGGTTGAGAAGGGTTGGATTGATGTGTCTCCTGAAACCATCCAGCATCTTACTGAATCGTACATGGGTGGCCTTGGTAGAGTAGTTACACAGGCTCTCGGCATGTTGACTTCTCCTGTTACTGGTGCTCCTATTGAGTTGAAGAATGTACCTATTGCTAACTCTTTCTTCGGTAAGGTTGGTTATGGTGATACACTTAATGAGTACAGCAAGATTCGGAATAAGATGCAGACTGGCTTGAATGAACTTGAGCTTGCACAGAAGGATACAACTCTTTCTCCTGATGAACGTACTGAAATTAGAAACAAGAACAGAACTATTCAGCAGCTCAAGGGTAGATATGATTCTATCAATGCTCGCTTGAATAGTGTACGCAAGCTTGAGAAGTTGAATGAAAAGAACAACAAGTCTACGGGTACTAAGTTCTACGAAGAAAAGGAAAAGCTGCAGAAGCGCAGAGAATTTTTGATGAAGGAACTTACTCGTGTGGCTAAGCAGTCAGGTCTTGACTATAGGGATTAACTATGCTAGACATAATCACTAAGCCTGTTGAAGCACTTGTTTCCGGTGTTGTGGGATGGTTCACGAGTAGGCAAAAACTCAAAGAGGTAGAGTTGCAGAGTAAGATCGAAGTAGCTAAGGCGAGAGCTGCTGCTAAGATTGATCTCTACAAGTCTGGGGTGGTGGGAGATATTGCGTGGGAGAAAGACTCCCTCGACAACTCTGGATGGAAGGATGAGTTCTGGACAGTAGTTATCTCTATGCCACTTATTCTTGCTTGGTGTCCGTGGACAGCAGACTGGGTAACACATGGGTTTGAAACTTTTGCTACTATGCCTGACTGGTATCAGATAGCATTTGGTATCTGTGTGTCATCTGCCTTTGGTTTCAAGAAGTTTGCTGAGATCATGTCCCTCAAGAACGGTGTCAATGTTTCACGTGTGCATGAAATAAAACAGCTACTTGCTGATATGCCTGAAGATAAAAATTAGGCAAAAGAAAACCCCCTAAGAGCCCGAAGGCCCAAAGGGGGTTTCTTTGTATCTACAGTTCGATAGTGCATTCTGTTTTGACTTGTGTTTCTGTACAACCATGAATAGTCGAATGCTCTACTAGTTCAGGGCTGCTGACTTCTTTATGTTGACTAGGATGTGTTGCTAGAGTCATACCTAGAATAGCTTTAGCTTCTCCAAGTTCTGCTTCAAGCTGACGTTTCTTAACGTCCACTTCTTGCTGAATCTTAACACCGTACATTTTAACAGCGTCGTTGTCAGAAGCTAATAGCTGCGTGGCTATAGGTGCCCACGTATGGACGTATTCTGCGAGAGCAGTAAGTTTCGACATCGTAACTCCTCTAATAGAAAACCCCCTGCAGTTCTTGATCTTTCCTGCAGGGGGTTTCTGCGTGTGTACGCAACCAGTGGGTCACTCCCAGAGTACAGCCAGTCCACGCAACTGTCGCTCTTGATTATAAGATAATCATTAACGAAAAGTTGTCAAGACCTAGCGTCCCTTTTTCTTCTTTTTCTTACCACCACAGGCCATACGTTCCTCCCTTAGAGGAATGCGATGCGGGCAGGTTCCATACTCTCAAGATCGAGTACGAGGAGCTTGCCATCCCGCACGTCTTTCAGCAGGGAAAGCTCCCCTACCCGAGACATGGCTTTATTCAAGCAAACTTGATAGCGTTCAACATTATGCACTGCTCTATCAAGCTCACTTTTATATACGTCAACATTATGTTGAGCTTTCTTAATACGTTCTTCGATTGAAGGAACACCAAACATGTTTAGTCCTTATAAGAAAGGGGGAACCGTAGCTCCCCCAAACTATCAAGCTATGCTTTAACTACTAGGCAGCAGGCGTGGTAGTAGAAGTCTTAGACAGTGCTTCAATGATAGCACGAGTCTGAGCATTCTGAGACAGCTGCATCGTAAGCGCAGCGTTCTCGCGTTCCAGCCCACTGATCTTTTCCTGAGTCATGTAACCAATGATCGCCGCCTGATTAGCCTGAATGGCAGCAAGCGTTTCACAATGGTTGGCGGCCATGCGGGTCTTGATGTCACAGAATTCCTGCTGGTTCTGGAACTGATTAGCCGTAGCCTGTTCCCGAATACCAGTAGCAAGATCCTGCATACGGAGCTGCGTCTGGCAGCAGCAATCGGAAAGCTGGTGAGACAGAGCATCCGTCGCACGCTGATTAGCGTTAGACGCACGTTCGATGTTCAGATTGGTTTCGCAGCAACACTTCGAGGCAGCGTCACGGGCGTCACGAATACTGTTGTTCAGAGAGAATGTAGTATCACACATCCCGTTACCAAGCGAGTTCAGACGATCCATAATCTGGAACGTATCAGAAGTCGCAGCACTATTGGGCATAGCAGCCCCACCACGATTACCAAACATACCGTTCCCGAATCCTCCGAAAGCAAACAAGATAATCAGGATCCACCACATCCACTGCTGACCACCCATAGCACCACCGTTCATAGCCATCATTTCAGCGAGCTTGTTGTCGTCACCAGACTTAGCGAGAGTAAGGAGATCCGCAAGAGAGCCTTGTTCCATCATGTTCAACCTTCTAGTTAGTTAAGCGCTAGGTCAGAGACAGGTAGCCAAGGAGATAAAGTCCACCTGTCTCTGACGTAGCTAACAACTACGTTTAAGGTAACACGATGTGTCTTATAAGAGTATAAGACTTATTAGAAGTTTGTCAAGGGTTACTTACCCATTTGCTGGCAAGCCATCTTCAACAGCTTGGAGAACTGATCCCAGTCTTCCTGCTTGATATCCTTAGGAACTTCAAAGTCAATGTTGTAGTCCTTGCCATTACAGGTAGCCTTGATTTCAAACTTAGTCATGTTCTATATCCTCGTTAGTTGCAGGTTTAAAGTTTTTACATGTGGAGCAGTAGTCTTCATAGTCACGCCAAGCATTGCAACAATCCCAGTAAGGATTGTCTTTGCACCAGTGACATGTATCAGGCGTCTGTTCCACTTTCTTTCGGGCTAGAAACAATGTAACTAGGCGTTCTATTAAGCGCATCTACTTCCTCCTTGTAGAGCTGGTAGATATCTTCAAACACAGGTGGAAAGAGTTTGTACATATCACTCAGCAGCCGTATCATAATGTACCGCATGTCTGGATGAGCATCTTTTGCACACCTAAATTTGAAAATAGTTCTCCACTCTCGAAGGTTAGCTGTAACTACAATGTCAGTAGCCAAGGAGTTAGGCAACACAGCACGAGCTACTTGCGGAGAATATCCAGCCTTGATAAGATTGTTATATACAACCTCGCACTCTTGCATGTGCCAACCCCACGCATTCATAGAGTCAGCATCCAGCTCAGTGCTAGGTTTTACGAACTCAATGTCCTTATCCTTGTAGTTGCAATATCGAGTACTTTCTTGAGCGAAACTCGCAAGGCGGTGACGCACCAGTTCATGAGAGACACCACGGTCAACCCGAAGGTATGCAGTAGCGTACCCGTGTTCGAGCATAGCTTCATGCCCTCTGCGTACAAGTCGCTCGATGAAATCCACGTAAGAAGTTTCATTGATCTTATCCTCAGATTTATAGCAAGTACGTGCCGCAATTTCAATCTTTCTCATGATTGACTGTGGCTTATTCAGCAAAGACACTATAACAGAAGGATCAATTACTTTCATGTGCAGCCTTCAGGTAGATGCTAGGGTCTTGGAAACCATACATCGTAAAGCCTGCTGCATTCTTGTGGCCACGGATACCAGCAACGGTAGTAAGGTCGTTATCACCTTCAGAGCGCATACTGAAGTGCCATTCCTTTCCGTCCCAGTAGTACCAGCCAAAGCCAAAGTAACTATCATCAAGCTTCTGCATAGGGAAGTCATAGCTATCAGAAAGCTTTGAGTTCACCATAAGGAACTTCTTGCCTTCAATCACCATGTCGTGCACATTACGTTCACGTTCCTCAGCAAGGCCAAGGCGATACATATGTGCAACATTACCCATGTTGATAAGCTGCAAGACTACATCCCACTTCATACGCTTAGCACGTTCTTCGTCAGGTGCATCTGCAGGAAGAGTGTCAATAGTTTCAAAGCACGCTTTCCAAAACTCATAACCATCTTCCGTAGCAGGGTCGGTGATGATGAGCTTCATACCTGTGATGAAAGGAACAATGCGTTCGTCTGCTTGATGATCCCACACATCATACCTACCAGTCATCCACACAGCAGGAGGCATCTTGGCTTCACCCATAAAGGTTCCCCAAGTAATCTCACAGCCAGACTGATAGATACTGTGGTACACACGGATGTAAGGCTTAGTGTCTGTACCTGTCGTATCGTAGTCCTTAGCCCACACAGAAGACTTGTGATGGTCAACAACTACGATAGGAAAACCTTTGTCATGAAGAGCCTTGAGGTCTTCTTCAGTAGGACAGAAGTCAAGGAATACAAGCCGAGCACCAGCTTCGAGATCACCGAACATCTTGTCAGAGTCATACCCGTAGTTAATGGAGCGAAGGTCAAGCTCTTCGTTCTGGTCACAAGAGTACTTGAAGACAGCAGCAGCACAGTGCCCGTCAGCATCTTCATGATAAAAGACATACGCACTAGGCATTAAATTCTACTCCTTCTGCAAAAGGTGCATCAACGTCAGCTTCCACAGCAGCTTGAGCTGCCTGCTGGTCAAGCCTAAAGATCTGCTTAACATCAATCATCTTAAGACCTGCTTCATCACACCAACGGATAGGACACTTAAGCTCGTGTGCAATAATGCGAGCACGTTCACAGTCAGGCTGAAAGTCAACATAGACTACAGCGTCATCCTTTGTGATGACAGAACCTTTCTCACTGTAGTCTGCATTGTCTTTCACCTGCAGGTACTCAACGTCCTGCAAGCCAAACTTACCAGCTGCTGCATAGTTCTTAAGCAGACCAAGAATAGACTCTTCTTGGAAGACGAAGTATATCTTACCCATTCTGCACCTCTTCCTGAACTTCAGGCTGTCCTTCCTGTTCCTTCCTTACTTCCGCAAGAGCTTCCTCAAAGCCAAGACGCTTGCACCACACAAGAGAAGCATAGTGTGCAATCTTGAGCAGGTCACGCGTAGCTTCAAGCTCACCACGAGAGTTAGAATCCATACGGTTCACATACTTCTGAATCTGTTTGACACAATCATCAGCAGACCAAGAGGCAACATTGTCATCAGGGAAGTCACCGTACTGAGGAACAGTGTACTCTTCTACATGTCTGGCTACTTCTTCAGCAAAGCAGTCCCAAAGAAGAAGACGATTAGAACGACTAACGTATTCGCCATCAGCTTCACCCTCCTTAGCCATATCCTTAACCCAAGCATCAACAGCCAACTGAGAACGCACTTCTTCCAACACAGCTTCTTTATTAACCGACATACATTTCTTCCTTTCTTTTCTTTTGTTCATGAGGTTCAATCTTCCAACAGACAACATGTCCAACATCCTGTCCTTCACGCTCAGTCAAACGCTTGACCACTTCTGGAATACGCTTGTTTGCTTCTTCCTTAGCTTCAACTTCGTTTGTTGCGTTGATAAACATCTGAGTTGTGACATACTTTCCGTTGGCTCCTTTACCACGGTAACGAGCACGGAACTTCATGTCAGCTCCTAGTACAACCAAATAGTCGGACTCGGCTTCTTAGGATCGCTATCCACATGGATGAAAGACTTAGCGATACCAACACGAGTAAAGCCTGCTGTAATAAGAGCCTGAACAATCTTGAACTTCTGTTCACCAGTAGTCGCACTGATATCAGCAGCGTATCCAGTTGTGTGGGATGAACCAGCTACACCACCAACAGCTTTGTTGTGTGCAGGACAACGGTATCCAGAAGTAATGACGAAAGGAATACCGGCGATTTCGCGTGCAAGGGTAAGCTTATCCACAAACTCTTGGTTCATCTCGTTTGTGTTACACCCACACTTACACTGAAATTCTTTTGCCGCAAAGAATGCAGTATTTTTCATACTCTATACTCTCCTGTTCTGTGATAATGCATGTGGTCACTGATGGTCATAAGCATCAGGTTACTATATCTATTATCCAGTTTGTTTTGATTTTTATGGTGAACTATGTAGCCCTTTGGCATACAGGATAAACCCAACCGTCTGCATACTATAGCGTCATGCGCTGGTATAAACTCGTGTTCCTTCTTATTAACATACCACTTCGGTGCGCGTATTAGTAGGTAACCTTTTGAGTATTTTCTAGTACAGAAGTCTCCACGTTTCTTACGCGCTTGATGTATGTTATGTCTGGCTATCCGTCTTCGGTGTCTAATAAAAGACTCAGGAAATACTTCCCTAAGTACCTTACACACTGTCCTCTGACAACAGCCTACTTTAGATGCAATGTCTGCTTGAGTCATGCTTGGGTTAGCCAACATTCTTACAACAGTACGCCATTGTTCTTCCGATAGTCTTGAACCTTTCGAAGAAAGGCAAGTCATTTTTTCTTTACCTTAAAGTTAAGAGGCTCTGCAACACGACGGCACACTGTCGACGCAATGTAGCAAGCTTTCTCAAACACCTTGCAGAACTGGCAGGGTTTAACTCCTGCTTTCTTCAAGGATGCTGGAGGTGTTGTTTCCTCTCTGTTTGTGCACTGACGACACATCCTTGGCAATGTACCCCAGTAAGGATCGTCCTTCCTACGAGAAGGAATTGGAACCTCATCAGAATGTTTAAGTGCCTTGTTAATCATATCGAAGAAGCTCACTCATAATCCCTTATGGCTGTGACTACGGGGTTTCCGATGGGGGTTCCATCCTTAGAGAAGTCAGAGCAACGTACTGTTGCCTTCTTACCTATCCAAGTATTGAAGTCTAAACAACCCCTCCGATATGCTTCTTGTCGTTGTGCTTTTGTCCAGCATGGAACAGAAGAGAAAGGTTTACCTTTGTTAAAGAACTCAAAGATAATACATTTATCTACGTCTGCTGAGAACCCTGTGACTTTGTACTCAGTGTCTCTAAAGTTCTTATACTTCAGAAGATCATAAGACCTAACACCTTGCCGATACTTAGCACTGTACTTACGTAGCATCAGTCCTTCATATCCTTCTGCAAGATAGTCTTCTTGTTTCTTCTTTATATTAACTATTCCTTTGACATAGTCAATAGGGCAAGCCACAACTTTTTTAAGATCTTTATCTGCAAGCAAAGCACGGTAACGTGCAATGCGTTCAAACTGAAGTTCTTCACTGATGGTGTCGTACACCCAGTACTGCAACTTGTTTGTGGCAGGACTGTATGCTTTGACAGCAGACACTATGTCTTGCAGTGGCATACCATGACAGTAGATCTCACCGTCCCATGCACATCCATCAGGCATAATTTCAAACAACTCTTTGCAGAGTTTATTATGGTGATACAAGACATCGTATACCTTACCTGTTCTTGACAGGAAGGTTATCTTGTCACCATGTCTTTGAACTGTACAACGTACACCGTTGAGCTTGGGTTGACAGATATAGATCGTGTCGTCACTGACTTTGTTTTGATGATCTATATAAGACTGAGCTAGCATAGGACGAATAGGGAGAGCAGACAGCTCGGCCTTACTCTCCCTGTATCCCTTATCAAGCTGCTTCTTGAACCTAGACTTAGTTTCATTTACAGCTTGTTGTAGCGCAGTCGTAGCATTCTTCTTGCCAGCATTCTTACCACAGTTATAGGAACGAGTAGTCTCCTTAAGAGCACCACCTTCGTAACCAGACTGAATAAGTATGCTGGCTGTACCGTCTTCGTTTTCATACGCATGAGCTTGCCACGTCATTGTCTTTCCGTTAGCTGTCAGTGCATAAAGAAGAGCGGTACTATATGCTTTTACGCTGCCTTCTTGCATTTGTCTTCCTTTGTATCGGTAAGAGTAATAACTTCATTGGGTGAAGTTTCTTTCACATATCTATCATTAACTACTCCTGTGGAATTGTCAACAATATCTTCTGCTACTTTCTTACTCAACTTACCAAACACTCGGACAGACTTCTTTGTCTTACCACAACGAGAGCACTTGAACTGTTCGACTTCAATACGGATGATGTCATACGCAGTGCCAGTCCACACTTCAGTGCTTTCCCAGTTGTGATCTTTGAGCCAACACATGACTCCCATAGATTACCTCAGCTTATGCTGCGTGACGGTAATGTTCGTGCTCCTTATACCCTTCCATCTTACGGACTTTCATATCAGCAATCAGGCGGATAGCAGAAGCAGCAACCTGACAGGCTTCCTCACAAATCGCAGTAGTGTCACGCCATCTCTCCGGTTTGTAAAGCTCATGTTTCAGCTCGGCCATCTCCTCTTTGAGAATCCAAGCAGAATGCTCGATAGACGGATGCGTCTCAGGGTGGCGTTTATGCGCGTCCTTGATGGCTTCCTTTACTTCTTCGAGTGCTTCCATGTTTGCCTGTTCTATCAGTCTTTCGTTCGACATTAGTACTATTACTCTCAGCTAAGGTATCAGGCTTCCAACACGAATAGCCGTGTCGTTTAGCCCACGTTTTGTACGTGGTGGGGTTCTTTGTAGACCGAGAGATAACTTTATCTTCGAGCATGAAGACGAAGCGTATATCTAAGTCTGGATGTTGCTCACGAATCTGAGCCATCTTACTTCGCATAGAGGGATCAAAGTATCCCTTTGCTTCGACAAAGAACTCCTCACCGTCTGGAAGTGTAACCTTAAAGTCAGGTTTATAATATCGTACAGCGGGCTGCCAAGGAATACGACAAGGTTCATACTCCCACTTGATACCAAGCTCGTCGAACTTTTTAGCAAGTTCTGCTTCAAACTTAGAAGCAAACCTTGTCTTGTTATAGGTTGATTTTATAGATCTCACATATGCACACTACCTCTGTTAAGGCAACCAGACAACCTTAGCCAGCTGAGCAGTATCCACAAGAGGAGATTCATAACCACAACCAAAACATTTAACAAAGAACATCCCGCTCATCGTTTTGTATATGTCAAGATGTTTACTGGAACATACTTGGCATGTACTCCCGTTTTCCAGCGGGCACAGTTTCATAACTGGTTCGTCCAAAGTTTACCTCCGCTTTGTGCGCGTGCGCGTCTTGTTATGGTATGCTGCATGGTCAGAAGCACGCATTAATTCCAAGTTACACCACCTGTTATCTGACCTATTGTGATTTATGTGGGTTAGTGGCTGCCCAACTACTACCTGCCTTTGCCATAGTCATAGTTACTGAATAGGGGTGTCACTAAAGTTAAACTTGCCACTAGCCAATGCTTGATACATACCAGACGCCAACGTAGATATCTGAGTATGATTAAGCTTAAGATCAGCATGAACGTCTATGCATTCGATGATCTCATGCAAACAATTACTCATGCCTATGGCCGGCTTGTCCGGGACATGCATCAGAGAAATGGTAGTCGTCTGAGGATCATATTGTGCAAGCACAACATCAGTCTGCTGACCGCCCTCCACTACCTCGATAGGGTCACTGAAAACTTTTACGCTTACGTCGTGACCGAACACGCTGAGCGAGCTAGGATAATCCATATTAGATACCTGCCTTTGCAATGTCTTGAATGTTTTGTTCAAGCATCTGGATGGTACGCTCAAGTTCTGCTTCCGTCATGAGCTTGGCACGAATGCCAACATCCACGAGAAGAATGGGAAGGTTGAATACAACCAGCGTACCCCAGTACACATTGGCCACACACCGCCAGATAGTTCCAAAGAATTTCTTAATCATTCTTGTACCTCCACAGTTTGAATAGTGTATCACACCCAGTCTGTCTGTTCGAGTTTATTAAACTCTTCAAGACCAGAACGACCCAAGATAACAGCATGAACGTAGGCTATTTCTTCTACGACAGGCTCGCTTCTTGTTTCCAGCCTAAGAATTACGTCTGCTTTCATATCTACTCCTATAAGGTGAGGTAACCTAAGCTACCCCACTCGGATAAAGGTTAAGCACTACGCATTTGCCTTCGCTGCTAGGATATCTTTGAGAGGAGCTACGTACTCAAACCGTTCCTTCTGTTGCACATCAGGATACTTCTCCTTATCTACATCAGACAAGAACTCAGCGACAGGTCTAACGAACAGCTTGCGATCTCCATAAAGGGAACGATAAACAACGAACTCGTTTGTGTCAAGATTCGCATCTTTAGCAACCCCAAGTACGAGATACTGATTGTTCTTGAAATGCTTCACAACAGTCATCGGCTCAAGCTTATTCATATTACACCCACTCGTCGGTTTGTGGTACGTTGACTTTACCAAGTTCTTTGCCTTCGGACACACGCAAGTTATACCATCTGCACATGTCAGTCCAGTACGCATACTTACAATGTCCTCCATACTTCTTATGCCAGAACATCAGAGTATCAAGAATGTTTGCAGGCCACTTCCATCCACCATCTCTACGTGTCATGTACGCACGAGTAGACAGAGTCGTGTACGAGTTACCTCCAAACAAAGCATTGAGAAACTGATTCAAAGCAAGAAGCCATTGTGGTGTAGTCAAGCATTAGTCCTCTACAGTTGAGATATCCTTCATAACTTTAAAGCAACGAACGAAGTCGTCTTCCTTCAAAGTAACCTTGATACCAGACCGAAGTTGCACATCGACAATACCCTTGTCTCTATATGTAACGATGGCAGGTATCTTCAATTCATATTGAATCACTACACAATCACCTCCTTAAAGAATCTCCCACGTTGACTTAAGCTTGTGCATGAGATGCCTCCTCATCAACGATGATGTATCTTTCCGTAAGTTCCTTATTAGAAACAACGTACCATTCGTTGTCCATAGGATCGACCTTGAACCAATCGCCAACGCGGATAGTCATGGCGTAAACGATAAGGCCGTCTTCATCCCTCTGTATGATATCAGTCAGAGGACCGCCTTCCCGTTTGTGCAGGAAAGTCTCAAGTCCTAGCTCAGCCCATAACTTGTACAGCTCAGCGAAGTTGTCACTGGTGTATCGTATGGCGTGCTCGACGGTCGCGTCTTCACACCACTTAGGATTATACATTACCTTGATCATCTTTAGGCTCCTCCTCTACAGCAACAAACGCTACTGCGAACTCCATGTCCGTAGCAATGAACCATTCATCCTTGATCATAGGGTCGAAGATGAACCATTCACCAGCGCCAATTGTCTCGGCGAACACGATGCGGTCATCCTCACCTCTCTGCACGATGTCAATCAAGGGATCAACATCTTGTTTATGAACAAGAAGTTCAAGACCTAGGTCAGCCCAGACCTTGGACAGTTCAGAGAACTGCTCGTCATTGTACTTTATGGCATACCAGTTCTTTGGGTCATCGTGCCACTCAGGGTTATATTTTACCTTGAGCATCTTTCCACTCCTTGTATTGGTTGTGCACTTTAGCATGTTCACTTTTTGTAAGAACAGCTAGATTGTTTATGTCATTATTTAGCTTGTTCATATCAATGTGATGAACTTCATATCCTTTTGGTAGCTGTGTCCAACCAAACTTCTCACACACCAGTAGGATATGCTCTCTAACAAAACCTCTTGATACATACCCTGTGTACCATAAAGGTGGACGAACCGCCTTATAACCTTTTATGGAAGATACACCATCAAGTTTGTATCTAGGATTTTGTAGACCACAAAATGTAGTACTTTTTATAGCAGCTTGCTTATGCATCTCTTGCTGTGTAGACAGCAAAGGTACTTGCCACATCATATCATACAACACATTGCGGTGCATACCTACTGTGCGTGAAATAAAACTATAGGACAAAGGGAAGAAGCTGAGTGCCAGAGAAAGAAATAAAAGAGTAAGACCTTTACGTCTAGCTCCCCATGTTTTGCTTTTTGTATTCTGCATATTGGTTGCACCAATTTTTGACTGGACAATATTTCTCACATCTAGTTCTCTCGCCCGGTCGAAACTCAACTTTGTACTCAGAGCCAAGCCTCTTGTGGCGAATGTACTCATCTGCTTCTTCACGAGTGTCGCAAAGTTTTGTGGCCTTCGCTGCTCCTACCTTGTAAACGGCATACTTAGCAGGCTTCTCCCAGCATTCGTCCGGAGTGCATACTGGCAGCATGTCATCGCTACAGGATTCGGCCTCCACGTGTAGACGAAGGCGTTCCTTGTAGTAGGACTCGCGCTCTTCAAGAGGCAGCACGCGGAACCTGAATTCGTTGAAAGGTAAGTCGGGATACTTGTCATCTTTGTACCGTCCAGATTGAGGTCTCCAATCCATATAGATGGCGTTGATGGCAACATCCTTTACAGGATACCCCTCCTTCTCAAGGAAGTACGCATTGATGTTGAGCTGGTCAATCCATTCTTTCTTACCAGTGCTTCCGTGCATATACGCGGAGCAAGTTTTCCAGTCGGAAAGAGTTTGTGTCTCTTTATCATACAAGTCAAACTTTGCGACGACCCGTCTGTATGTTGACTCATCGCCTCCATCAGGCTTGTCAAAGCGTGTGACTTTACGTTCGACCAGATACTTTGGATTCTTTGAAAGAGCTGATTCCATCTCATGATGTACTGCGTTACCTCTCCAGACATACCATTGATCCATCAGGTCTTCAACAATCTCATGCTTGTGTCTCTTGTAGAGCTGCACATAACGTGGACTATCAATCAGTGACGTAGCACTGTAGTCTGATGCACCAACAGGGTCATAAGGTTGAGGTTGAAGGGCGTCCTCAAATGCTTTGGGCAGACGATACTTGTTTGTGTACATAACACTCCTAAAAAGAAAAGGCCAGTATATGATGTATATGTTGTCAAGTTACATATTCACATCAATAGACTGGCCTCTTTTGAGTTAAGCTAACTTATCTTACCCAAGCAGGAGTTCCACCGGTAGCAGCCAACGCGGCCTCGCTACCTTCAACGCCTTGCGACTTGAGAGCTTTTTCTTGCTCTTCTGTCAGCGGTTCATATGTGGGAAGATCTCTGCTCTCACCGAGCTTTTCAACGGAAGCAATGTCCCACATATTACCACCTCTGCGAACGAACTTCATGATGACAATGTCACCCGGAGAACATGCCTTCTGGAAGAACTGTACAATAGAACAGTTAGGACGTTCAATACCCTTCTCGATTACTGTGGTAGCAGTGTTCTCAAAGAGAATCTTTTCATAAGGAGTGTTGGGATCAGTATTGTATCCCTTGCGTTCTCCTTTGAGTACGTAACCAGTAAAGGTACGACCAGCCCTTGACACCAGATCATGTTTCAGTTCGATGCTATCGAAAATAAACCACATGGACTTTTCCTATGTTTTCACGCGCGTATAAAAGAAAGATAAACACGAAAGAAGATTTGTCAAGAACTTTCTAAATGAAAGTCTTGAAGGAGCACAGCTCCGGTTGTCAAGAGAGGAAGGCAGGAAGATCTGCGAAGATCTTATCCATCTCTTCTTCCTTGATCGCTTTCATGTTACCATAGTCATACCCTATTTCACAGTCTCCTGTCAAGGGTACCACAATATCCCAACCAAAGTATTCTTTAGCAAGTTGAGGAAGACTGTGTATCAGTTTGAGAGCTTCACGACATAACGTCTCTGCTTCTTCGATGGGAGAATCAAATACCATAGAGTCATGCACTTGAAGAATAAACTTAGCAAGAAGTTTATATTCTTGTGTACGTGTAAGCAACTTCCACATAAGCAAATACATAATGTCAGTTGACCCAGATTGTACCGGGTAGTTTGACACTTGCTTTTCATCAACAGTTTCTACACCATCATAACCCATCATGTTATCAAACGTAAGTACACGTCCAGATGGATTACGAAGATACCCTTGCGACTTAGCAAGTTGCACGTTTGTGTCTTGCCACTTCTTAAGTCTTTGGTACTTTTGGTAGAAAGCTGCAACAATTTCTTTCCATTTCTTTAAACTATAGTCAGGCATCCGTTGATCTCTATAGAATCCAGAGGCTGAACCACCGTACAAAAGACGGAACGACATTGTTTTTGCAGTAGTACGAAGTCTTTTAAACTCTGCTGAATCTCGTGGATACTTGTCTGCACCGAAGAAACGTAAAGCATTATCAGAATGAATATCCAGACCTTCATTCAACTCATGAAGCATAACTGGATCTCGGCTTAACTCAGCAGCTATACGCCATTCAATCTGAGCTAAGTCAATGTTTACAATAACCCCTTGTTTGCTTTTAAAGAATGTTTTGATGGGGCTGGTACCATTACGGGGAAAGTTCTGCCCGTTAGGATTTGAAGAAGAGAGTCTACCTGTACGTGTAATGCACTGGTTAAAGGAAGGATGAAGCCTGTCGTCTTTACCGATGACAGCAATCAATCCTGCCTCTTTCTCTTCTTTAGAACCAGCAATTGAGGACACTACTTTCATCAGCTTCTTCTGATCTCGTAGTGTTTGAAGGAAGGACTCAGAGCGTTTGTCACGAGACTTTAACAAATCAAGTGTGTTCTTATCAGTTGAAGGCAAGCCGGTCTTCTTAGACAAGCAGCCGTCTGGAACTTTAAAACCAAGTCCCTTGATAGGAATCTCAATCTTAGTCTTACGTGTGGTGATCTTAAACTTACCGCTCTTTAGCTGACGAGCTACAAGTTCAGGAACTTCTTTCTTCCAAGAACCACCAAATAAAACAGCACTGAGTTGTGAAGCAGAGGAGGGAGTAAAGTCAATACCAGCCAGATCGACCAGCGTCTTGTCCATTGCTTTAACCTGTTCACGCGTTTGGTTACAGTAAGCAATAGCTTCTTCTTTGTCGAAGGCTGCACCAGATACTTCCATGTCAGAAAGGATCTGGGTTAGACGGAAAGAAAGTTCCGTTATCTTGCCAAGGCTTGCACGCTCAATGAGCGGGAGTTGTTTCTTGAACACGTCATGTGTAAGATGTACGTCCTGCTTGAGATAATCTTCATGAATCTCCAACGGAATCTCATCCGTTTCGTATCCAGCTTGCCAATACATAGCCATAGCATCGAGCTTATGACCTAAGCCATAGCGTTTGGCAACAGCATTCAAACTATACTCAAGTTTACGCTGACCATTTATGAGATAGTCAGCTACCATCGTACACCAGACTGGCTTGTCCTTGACATTCAAACCAATCCACTTCAACCAGTTCAAGTCGAACTTAATGTTGTGTCCAATCAAGAAGTCAACGCTGTCAATCTCTTGTTGGATTTCAGCAAGAAGTTCTTCATGTGGTCTATCATTCGGATTGAAGAACCACACAGTTGAGGTACCATCTTGGCGTTCGATTCCAACAGAGCACAGATACGAGCCTATTGTCCAAGGCATATGCTTCGGTGCTTTAGAACATTCGATGTCGATGGTACAGTAAGACATACTACTTACTCGACTTAGCTTCGGTCGTCACGGTAGGCTCATCAAGCGAGAGAGACATCGGGGCTACGTTAGCTGCCGCAGTTTTCGTATAGTCTTTAAGCGCAGTCAACATATCGACGAGGGAGAGATCGCGCAGAGCAAGACCAGTTTCCTGTTCCAGCTTAGCAACAAATTCTTCAAGGGCGATATCAGCCTGAGCAATAACCTTGTTAGTGAATACGGACATGTTTACTTCTGTTCCATGTTAGGGTTCCCATATATCTCAGACAAGAGTGACTTGAAGGTGGACTTGATCTCAGGTGAGCCAGAACCTTGGGGAGACTGGTCGTCGGACTTCGACACTTCGGAGAAGCTACCTGATGCCTTGTCAGTATACAGGGCACATGAAGCGTTGAACACTACTTCATATCTGCCATGCTTACCTTCATTCATCTTGTTCTTACACAGAGATATATATCTAATACTGCAAACAGGATTGTCAACATCATCAAATGATTTTCCTATCCCAATTGCATAGTCAAGCTCACCGGGCTTACCGGTCTTGCTGTTGTCCATGTCAGAAGTCTTCAACCATTTCAACCCTTCGGCTGAAGCTGACGCCTGACCAACAGCAATAACATCACAGTCGTAAGACTTAGCGAGTTCACGGAACTTACCGTACACAGCTTTAAGTCTATCAACAGTTGACATATCTCTGTCACCAGAGAAACGAACCTTGTCACCTTGGTCAATAACCAAGAGACGAACGTTGTATGTCTTCATCAACTGTTCAATATCTTCAACGGTGATGATAGCTTGGTCATAGATTTTTATTTTGTGGCCACCTAATTTGGTGAACTCTTCTTCTGCATCAGTAGGATAGTTTATGAGATCAGTCTTGTTGCACTTAAGCACTGACTGATAGATACGAAAGAGAACACGCTTGCCTTTCTCTTCGTTGTTACACCAAAGTATAACCTCATCATCCTTCAACTGCGATGCAAAGTTAGAAACTTCTGATACAATAAACGATGTCTTACCTGTATCGACTCTAGCAAATACGTGACCAAGGCTACCACCTCTTAGTTCTCCGATGCTTTCGTTCAGGCAGGACAAGCGCCATCGTAATCCAGCTTCATGTACTTCTTCTTGTAAGAGTTCAGTCAAGTTAGACTTTACAAATAGTTGGTCTTCATCTTTGTTAAGCTTCACTTTGCGTTCATTGAACTCAGATAACATCTCCTGTACTTCGTCAAGGACAGAGTATGAATCACCATCAAGAACTTCAGTCAACTTAAATACCATCTCACTTGCAAAATATTTTTCAAGAAAGTGGTTTAAGTTTTCTTCAAGTACTTTATTATCAATCTCAGTTGAACCTAAACGCTCAAGGTAAGCAGAATAAGATGTTCTCTTCTTCAGGATAGGGTGCTTCACTGAAAAGAAAACAAGTAATTCTTCAACACTAAGGACTTCTTTATCAGGATATTCAGAGAAATATTCCTGAATTGTTTTCAGAAAGTTCTTAGTTTCAAGTTCAAGGTTCAACTCAAAGATGAATTTAAAATACTTATCAAAGTTTTCTTTGCTTAACAAGAACAAAACAAGGGAGATTTCCTCAATGTTCATAATGCCTTGCTTGTTCAAGAGTTAAGGTCAACCTTCTAATTCAGAAATAATATAGTCTTAATGTTCAAAGCATTAGTTACCTATAGTACTTATAAATTAAGAATTAGGTTTAGTCTTAGGATAATATACTTATTAAGGTATTTACGTAGTAGGTTATTTAAGATATTATACTTAAGTAAGGTTAAGTAACGGCTAAGATATACTTAGATATATTATAATACTTAATTAAGTAAAGTCAAGGATACTTATTAAGATACTTAATATATTAACCTAAAGGTTTTATCTTTAGGTTTACCTGTTAAGTAACCTATAGTACTATAGGTATAAGATCAAATACCTGCTTGTCAAGTACCTATCTGCATATTTATTAGGCAGCCATCGCGTAGGTGAACGAGTTCATCCTGATGTTATCAAGATAGCCAAGACTCGTAGTGTTGTACGAATGACTCCTATGACCAGTGCTGCCACACTTAGGGCACGGCATAGACTTGAGCTTGTCTGTAAAAAGCGTGCCACACGAGTCACACATAGCCAGCTCCATGTTGTAGAAGTTCGACAGCTGGTTACGCTTACGAGACAGATAGCACTGTATGTCGTAACCAGAGGAGGAAGAAGACTGTACGAAGGAGACAGCCTTATCGTTGAAGCTAAGCATGACACACCTCCTTAACCGCCTTGCACAAAGTACGCCAGATAGATCGGGCGTTGCTGATGATGTTGATCACATTCCAGAACAACTTACGAATGATCTCGAAGATGCTCATGGTTTTCTTACCGATGGTCACACCGATGGACACGTCTTTCCACGTAGGCCCATCGTAGGTTTTCTTTCCGAATCCGAACATGTCGCACCTCCTATGAAGCGTTGGACTTCTTCGGGTTTATAACACTTAGGGTCTTGGTGTGCTAGTACAACTGGACTTGCACTGTAACCAAGTGCACGCAATTGCTTTGCGTACTTACATGCCTCTTGTCTTTTGTCGGGATCAAGCCAGACCTTTATACAATCTATATCTGCGTCCGCCAGAACATCACGTAAAAGATCCATCTTCACGTAGCTTCCAAGTAGAGCAACAGCACTCACACCGGCCCTAGCTACTGCGAGGCATGAAAGAATATCCTCGACGAGTACGACCTTCGATGTTTGGTTATTTACAAACAGAACGATATCTGACCTTTGTGATCTCACGTTCATGTACTTAGGTCTGGATGTGTCTGAAGAAAGGTTGCGGCCCTGCCAAAAGACCAGCTCTCCATCCCGGAACACAGGAAGGATTAACCTATCTAGTCTGGGGCTGTACCCAAAATGGTACCGGCGTATCTCATCCTCATTGACGCCGTAGGTACGTAACCACAGCAAACCTGACGCGGGAATGTCAGCGGTAAAGTCTGACGGGAGAGTGACTTTCTTCGTTACGACACTGGCATTGTCTTTATTGCCCACTGCTCTTCGATGCAATTCACTTAAGATCGCGCTAGATGATGGGCTTTTAACTGGGTACCAGTATTTAGTGTGGCACCTATGACACCACATACTGAACCCATTCCTCTTACGTGTCACAACAAAGCCATGACTGGTTACCTTATCTGGTTCACAGAAAGGACAGTAGGCTTGTCTTACTGGCACGTCCATAGGTGCATTGTAATCAAGGAACTTCTCAAGCTCCTCTCGCCTAACAGTCATACTCTTGCATCTCTGTTATGGTTACAAGCTGATACATCCATGCCTCTAAGCATGAGTTCATGTCTTGCCTTTACGTCAGAGACACACAGTATGTCTGGACTGTTGTTGATGTTCTGTTTGCATTACATTTCTACGTCCCTCGGTTATGGTTCATATACCGTTTAAACGCACGAGGATTGATTCTAAGACACGTTTATTTAAAAGATGACTCATAGGTCATCCTCATAGTAAACGAGGCTTAAAACCTCTCCTAGAGAGCAAGCCGCTCAACGTCGCTTAAACGTCTTCTCTTCCCTCGCATCCAGTTCTTAGGGATGTCAATGTCAAGCAGCTTGTGTTCTTTGTCAGTCCTCTTAAGGAATCTGTTAAAGAAACTGTGACAACATCCAGACACAAGAGAGACAGCTTTGTGAACCCTTGACATCTTCTCAGGAATGATTACGTAATCATTCTTTTCCAGTTTGTCAAGTAGTTCATTGGCAGCTTCTATGTTGGTGACGAAGTCCATGATCTTCTTCCAACCGATCTGCCACAGGGCTTTGATGCCTTTGAACAACCAGCCAAAGAACTGCTTGATACGATTACGCATAAGCACCTCGTGCTTAGAGTTTGATGCGGATGGTTCCGTCTTCGTCCTTGTCCATGAAGACACCAGCAAGGCAGAGGAACGGAATGCTGAGCACGGCGCAGACGCTCAGACCCACCTTGACAAGAGCTTCCACAATAGCACTGATGCATTTCTTAAACATACTAACTCCTTTTTATGGCAGGGCGAAGAGCACCCAACCATCTATGCCACACCCCTTTCAGACGAAGGGTGTAGTCGTGCAGGGAACGGATGAAAGCTTCCGCTTCCGTGCTACGCTTGAAGCAGAGGTCAAGCGCAGAACGAAAATCGTCTGCGGTATATTCACCGGGGAAGTCGATCATGTTTTCAATACGCTTCTGTTCTTCTTCCGTGTACAAGGGAAGTTTGAGTTCACATCCGGGAACAGAAGGATTGCAAATCTCAGGACGACGTGGTACGATCATGTTGTAATCCTCCTAGTCCAAGTCCCACGGAGGGAGGTTGTCATTGAGAAGTGTATCCAAGGCTTCTTGTTTGCAAGAGGGGCAAACATATACGTTTACCTTTCTCGTCTTGCCTATGGTTTCACAAGAGCAGGAGATGTGAGGCTCATGGCAGACAGCGCACTGGTGAAGCTTACTGCTCTTCAACAGCTCTTCACTTGACAGAAGGTGTTCACCCTTAAGATCTGTCACCAGTACCATTTGCTTGCCATTCACAGTCTTCACAAAGAACTTCTTGTCTCCTCGTACCCAGAACTTACCGTTGTATCCATCGGTAGAAGGGTACTCAAAGCAAGACGTGCATACAAATCCTATGTCCTTCCTCGACCAGATGACATGGTGATTGTCACCACATCCGGGACACACAGGAAGAGAACTCTTGGCCTTGAGCTTTGCCTTGTTCAAATTCCTGTTAGCCTCTCGGCTCTTGGCCCGGACTTCCTCAAGCATGTCGTAGTACGCCATAGCGTTGGGGACTGTCACTGTGTCAAAGTGTTTAATGATTTGTTTCTTGCACGTTTCACAGATGAAGAAACTGTTCTTGGTATCATACTCCATCGGTCTGTCGTCTCGCGCACACACGAAACATTTCGGTGCCGCAGAGTATGCGTACACCGCTTCAGGAGGCATGTGAACAGGGGAATGGATATGAGTTCCTTGAACATATTCAGGGCCATCGTCAGATGCAAGCTCTTCACTACCCACTATTTCAAGAGCAGCAGTTCCCTGACCAGCATTGTCAGCAGGCTTAGGGATAGGGTAAGCGATAGACGAGTACCCGTGTCCGCTTCGATATGTGAAGCGTTCCTTTACACGGAAGGGTTCGTCAATCATTTGCATCAAACGATCAGCGCGAAGGATGGAAGACACGTAGCTTTCAGCCAAGATAAATTCATCGGCTGTGTGTTGCCGACCATAACCACATGACAGATTAACATGAGCGATGTCATGCTTCATCCAAAGATCATAGCAGTCAGAGTAAGAACCATTGGCCTCATAGTAACCGAGCTTGGCAAGGAAGTACGTCAGCTTGCTCGGTAACGTGGGGCTATAGTATACATACTCATTGTGTCCCCTTCGGTCAAGGGCAATGACACAATAAATATGATCGACGAACTTGTCGAGGTAGCCAGTCTTGAGGAAAGCCTTCATGCCTTTGCCACCCGTTTCTTCATAGTTTGTGAAGAGAACGAATGGTTTACTGGTATGGCGTTCAATGATGTCCAGAATACCAGCAACACCACAGCGGTCATCACCGCCGAGGATACCGTTGGCATTCGTAATGACTCCGTACTCGGTGCACAAGATGAGAGGTTCATCCACCGAGGCGTGTCGTCTTGTATCCACATGCGCCTGCAAAAGCACAGGACATATGGTATCAGTTGTAGGAATACCGAAGACGAAGTTCTCGTCGTCAGTGTATACTTCGTACCCAGAGTCGGAACTCGTCAGAGTACCAATGATGTTCTGTATTACCTCCGCATCCGTCATGCGAAGGATTGTCTTGAGTCTCTCAATGCTCATTAGCGTCTCCTTCGCTGACGTTCCAGCTAATCTTGAGATCAGGATTGCTGGTTATAAAGTTCTGCAAGATGCTGGCCTTGATGTGAACCTGTGCTTCACTGATTGTTGACGAAGGCAGTGAAGACAACTGCTGGTAACAGTTGTTACACAAAGCATGGCCACGATAAGGATACATCAAGCCATGAGAACCACAGCATTCGCAGGTAGTCTTGTGCAAGATACTGATGCAGTGGTCACACACAGGGATGTCTTCAATCCACTGTAGCTTCTTATCAGACTTGGTGCCGCAGATAGCGCACATGTTATTCCATGCACACTTGGGACATGCTTTGCCTTCCCGCATCATCGAACCACAGACAGGACAGAATGTGACCTTTTCCACACAGTTATTACACAGTGGGTACAGCTTGTTGCTGTCCGTTTTAAGCATCTGCTTGCCACACCTCTTGCAGTTGGTCAGCTTTGTTTCTTCGCAGTCACTGCAAATGATTGTTGATTTGGTATGATACTTACCGCACAACAAACAAGGTGCTTCTACGCACCCTCGCACATCAATGTTCCTGATCTTGTCAGACGTTGAAGAGAAGAAGAACATACTAACAGGGTCAATGTACCATCCTTCTGGTCTGTAGTCGAGTGAAAGATAGACATCTTCACTGTTTCCATTTGTGTATGACCAGTCTGCTTTATCGTCAAGCAGGGCACACAACCAACCACACACCTTCTTGATGATGGCGTCGTCGATAAAGCCATAAGACTTCATGACGATAAACTTGTTGAAGTCTTTGTCAAAGACAACCCAAGCTCTACCTGTGATGTTCTTTCCTTGGCGGTTGTAGATTACACCAGTCAAGGGGCAGAGAGCGATGTCAAGCGGCCCCTTACTGTTGAACCTTCCAACCGTAAAGCACGATGAGAAGCTGCTGCTACTACCAGCCGACAGCATCGTGAACATATCCATGCTGAAACCATACGTCGCTTTCTTGATCGACGCAATCTCAGAGTAGATGTTCTGAATGATGGCGGAATAGTATTCGTAGTCCTGCGTGATCACAACTGCCTCAGCACAGTCAGAGTTACTGACAAAGGATCTGGCATCAGGTACCTTCGGCAGTTCTTTGTTCAGCTTAGAGCGGAAGGAGCTGGAATATAATCCGCTAAGAAGAATCTTCGCGGTCACATTGCTGTTGGTCTTGGCGTAGGACAAGATACGTTTGGACAGCTTCATTTGGTTAGACGTTCTGTTCGTAATGAACTCATCAAACGTAGGCTGCTTATCTTTAGGCATGACCATGCAGACAAGCTGATAAGAGAACGCAAAGCGTTCATTCAAATCAACCGTTACTTCTTCCTCGACAGTCAGCGTGTCAGGAAGACCGAGCTTAGCAGCCAGATTAGCCTTGTTCTGCTTGCTCAGTTTGTAGATGTTTTCGATGTAGGTACCAGCTCCATCAGCAGGAAAGCCTACATAATAAGACAAAAGAGATGGCCATTGCTTACTCAGATCAATGGACATACAAACCTCCAAAGAGACCGGCCCATGTGCACTATGTTCGTTAGGACTTTGTCTCACACAGAGACAGCTACCATCATAGAAGAGTACACATGGGCCAGCAGGTTTAAAGATTAGAACAGGCGGTACATCAAGGCAGACTGTTCTTCACGAATCTTGGCAGCGTGAAGGTTCATGCCTACGCCCTTGAGCAGAGGTTCGATCTTGCTGATGTTGTCAGCAACAGGAACCATCTGGAAACCAAAGTGCTGCTCGATCACATCCATCGGTACTTCGTCATGTCCCCAGACCAGCTTGCGCTGGGGCCGAGACACACGAGTCTTCCCTTCGTTCGTCAGGTTGACGAGGTTGAAGAGATTCTTCGGGGCACCGATGTTGTTACCGGCGGCGTCCTTGGCGAACACACCAGTCGCTTCACGCACCAGCATGTACAAGTCACCGACCTTCTCGCCGCTGACAGCACGGAGCAGAGCACCACGCTTGACAGAAGGACGAACAGGGGCGGGCATGACGATGGAGGAAGACATGGAGCAGAAGCAGGAAGTGCAGTTACACATATGAGAAACCTCGTGAGTTGAAACGTGATGAGTACCAAAGGTCATGGTCACAAGTATACGCTTAGACTTGATAAACATGACTGTACTGCGTCGGCAACGCTAGGTGAATAGCACATTGATCTAATCCCTAGATGCATAGCAGGACTCACACAACCCACACAAGACAACCTTATGTGGAGGCGCTGTCTCTACACAAGACCCCGTTACGCTACACTAGTCGCACCTAGTATGCATGAGTCCTGCTATGTGCTAGAGGTTAGTTCTTTTTGTCAAGGGCCTTAACTGCATCGTTGGCATAACCAACGGTGGTGATGGCGCACAGGCCGGCCATCAAAGCATAGAAAATGAACCCGGCGATGCGGGTAATCATTTGTCACCTTCCTTCTTTCCAAACATCATCGTGTCCAACGATCGAACGCCAGCATACATGTACAGGCCAGCGGCACCGAAGGTCAGGAAGCTAACACACATGCTTGAGTACGCGCCACATTACTTCTTACCGCCTTTACCCTGCTGCTGAGGTTTGGGCTGCTTGGTTTCCACCTTGAGGGCGGCTTCACTGGGAACCACATCAACAGCGGTGGGGGCAGGAGCCGGGGCCGGAGTGGGAGGAGTCATCTCCACCACACCAGCGTCAACAGTCACGGGAGCAGGGGCAGGCTGGCCGATCTGCATACCGAGACGTTTGGCCACAGACTGGATGGCACGCTTCGCTTCATCAGGATTGTTTCCCGCAACAGTGTGCAGTTCCTGCATGATGTTGCCAGAGCCACCAGTGGCGGGGCCGG